>Ga0163179_10003120_pt1 | contig 11339 bp, 12 predicted proteins | sample AtlANTMetagenome_FD_109643 | JGI IMG/M metagenome (GOLD analysis project Ga0163179, IMG submission 109643) | Marine eukaryotic phytoplankton communities from the Atlantic Ocean - Atlantic ANT 2 Metagenome | ecosystem: Environmental > Aquatic > Marine > Oceanic | place: North Atlantic Ocean... | reverse complement strand
GCTCTGTGGGTGAACGCTCTGTGGGTGAACGCTCTGTGGGTGAACGCTCTGTGGGTGAACGCTCTGTGGGTGAACGCTCTGTGGGTGAACGCAGTATGGTAACAACAGAAAACTGTTGGTCGCCTAAATGACTTCGCTCGCTCTCTTGACGAGTTGCGAAGCAAACTTAAAGGGAATTCACGGTTAAGGCGGTGCACCGTGCATGCTCGCTACTTATTAAAAACATACTTCATTTTTCAATGGTTGGTCTGAGCTTTGGTCGGTTGGTTGGCAGCTTGAGTCGACGTCCGGTAAGTTGTCGAGCACGCGAATAAATCGCCCGCCACTGTCGTACCAACCCGGGTGAAGAAAACGACACCAGTTGAGCTTCAGCAGGAAGTGAGTGCTTTGCTGTTGACCGTGTTCGAAGGAAACCGCGACGTATCGATGCGTAATCGGTTCCTGGTGATAAAAATCAACTCCCAGTCGTGCAAGACTCTTTTCAACTACGAAAATCGAAGGGCCTGATGGTGTGGCCATGTCCTCAGCAAGTGGGGTCAGTCGGATGAGACGAGCACTTTGAGTGCGCTGTTGTCCACGACGATCATATCCCGACCTTCGAAGTTGATTTCGCGGCGTAACTTGGCTTGCAAGTTCGCTGATAAAGGCTTCGCGGTTGAGTGAGTTCTCACGCGTCTCGAGGTCTTGTTGCAAAGAGTCTTGAATCATTAACTGATTTTTCTCCGGTAGACGAGAGTTCCGGGGTTCGGCGACTTGGGTTTAGCAGCGTTGGGTGATGGGATTTGCTGCCAGACCGAGCGGTTCGATGATTCGCCGGCGTTTCGCACAGAAAAGTACTGACGTGATGGAGCCAACCTTGATCAAGCAAGATGGTCCGTGTTATCGAGACCCCGTGTTATCGAGACCCAAAGGATATCTACGTTCCTTTCGGGCTGTTGTCAAATTCAACGAAGCTGAATTTGATCCGTTCGAGACTCTCGAGTCAGTTCAACCTCGAACGATGCTCGTGTCGACGGTTCAGATCGCGGGACAATTGGTCTGCTTGGCCGTGAAGTCCTGCTCGACGCAATGACGAAATCCACCGATGATGCACATAAACATCATTGGCCACGAGTGGCGGGTAATCGGGGGCAACGTCGAGCCCTTGTTTGACGAGAAATGATGCCTGCTCGAAATTGCCCTGGGCACACAAGGCGATCGACCAGTTATTCATGGTCGCCAGCAGGTTGTTTCTGGCAGACGCATCCAATGGATCCAAATGGCAGCTCATGTTGGCCGCGTGTAATGCTTCCGCATAATTACCCTGTTGTGCGTGTTGGATAGCGCGGTTGTAGAAAAAACGACCCAATAGAGCGACATCGCCAATCTCGCGGGATTCGTGGATTCGTGGAATGCGTTGATCATGCAGTCCCAAACGATGGAAACTGTCGTGAGTCGTTTCCACCAGTATTTCGCGATCCAGTTTTAACTTGACCAGCACATGGTTTGGAACGGCAACGGCATTCGCCTCCAAGCCGCATTCTCGACAAAGGCACAGGTACAAAAGCGTCGAAATGATGCAGTTATACCGACCGCTACGCAACGAATCTCGCACGCAATTAACGTTCTCGTCGTATGCGCCCGTCAGAATCCGATCATGCATGTATCGGAAAATTAACTCGGCCCGTTGAGCTGGCAAGTTGGTCTGCGAAGCTTGTCGAGCACACCGTTCCACATGGTGTTGGAAATGTTGAGCCCATGTGTCGTCATCCGTCGCGGTGGGAATGGAGCAGGCCAATGCCGCCTGGAATAGAGTCAATTGATCGAGATGACCATCATCTACGTCCAGAAGCAACGCACGTTGTTCAATGCGAGTTGCTGCCGCACTTGCACTCAAGACGGTTGTCACAATCGCTGCGATCAGAACAAAGCGATGGATCATGATGCCAGAATGCTACGGGTGGAGACGAAAGAGAACGTCCAATAGCATGCGCTGCAAAAAAACAACAGGCGCCGTTCGTCCGGCCAGAACTGGGTGGGTTTATGAAAGCTGAAGTCGAGTTGATCGATTATGCGGCTTAGGACGAGCCGTCACCGAATTTACTCCGCATCCGGCAGCTTGTGGCCCATCTTGTCGCGTTTGGTGGCAAGATACTGAGCGTTGTACTCATTCATCGGAGGCATGATGGGAACTTGATCGACGACATCGAGCTCGAAGCCGTCGTAGATGAAGGCGTCGGTTTTCTTCGGGTTGTTGGTGAGCAGGCGGACTTTTAAAAGTTTCAGATCCTTCAGAATCTGAATGCCGACCCCGTAATCTCGTAAGTCTGCTTTGTAGCCGAGGGCATGGTTTGCCTCGACCGTATCCATGCCTCCGTCCTGGAGTGCGTACGCCTTGATCTTATTGCTGAGGCCGATACCCCGACCTTCTTGAGGAAGATAAACCAGTACACCAGTTCCTTCCTTACCAATCATGTCCAAAGCCATCCTCAGCTGATCACCACAGTCACACCTCAGTGAATCCAAAAGATCTCCCGTGAAGCAGGAGGAGTGGAGACGTACCAGCGGAGCGGCCACACTGTTGAGATCTCCCAGTGTGAGGGCAACGGGCTGTTGAGCTTCGTATTGGACGTCGTAACCGATGAGCCGAAAATTACCGAATTGAGTTGGTAAGTCGGCTTCGGCCGCTCGCGTCACTAATTGCTCACTCCGGCGTCGATACCGAATTAACTCCTCAATGGTGATGATCTCTAAGTTGAATTTTTCTGCCAATTCCAGCAAGCGTGGACGTGTTGCTCGTTCCCCCGTTTCGTCGAGGATTTCGCATAACACGCCAGCCGGTGTCAGGCCTGCCATGCGTGCGAGGTCGACAGCGGCCTCGGTGTGACCTGCTCGTCGTAATACACCACCCTCTTTTGCCACCAAGGGCAGGACATGCCCGGGGCGCACAAAGTCACTCGCTGCACTCTTGGCATTGACGAGTTCGCGAATCGTCTTGCAACGTTCGCTGGCCGTTACACCCGTCCGTACTGACTGGTGGTCGACGGTGATCGTGTAGGAGGTACGGTAGGAATCGGGGCGAGCACTGGTCATGGGTGGCAGTTCGAGTCGAGTTGCGACTTGCGGAATAATTGCTGTGCACATCAGCCCTCTGCCGTGGGTAATAATAAAATTGATGGTCTCCGGAGTCGCTTTCTCTGCAGCACAGATGAAATCGCCCTCGTTCTCGCGATCTTCCGCGTCAAGGACAATCACTAGTTCACCTCGACCAATGGCGGCAACAGCGGCGTCAATTGATGAAAATTCGCGACTCATGAATAGATTTCTTTCGTGGAGCAGGAACAGTAATTCGTGCGACAGCAGGGAAGAGATCCCAGACGAAGCTGCCGAATTGCGCCCGTTGGGTTATTATAGCAGAATAGGTTCGAATGACAGGGGCATCGGAGTAGGAACTGTCGTGCAAATAACTCGTAACATTCATTGGATTGTGGTGTGGTTGGTAACCAGTATCGGCTGGCCTGCCTTCGCTGATTCTGTCGTTTATCGCGGCATTCAATATGCAAATCCCAATAACCATCGTCTCCTTGCGGATGTCTATGTGCCTGAAGGGGAAGGACCCTTTCCCGGTGTCTTGATGGTGCATGGTGGCGCCTGGATGTCGGGCCACAAGGGCCATGTTGCTGGCCATGCCCATCAACTGATGAAACGCGGATATACGGTGATGTCGATCAATTATCGATTGGCTCCAAAGCATAAGTTTCCGGCGCAAATTGACGATTGTCGGACGGCGCTCCGCTGGATGCGGCAGCACGCCAAGACCTATCGCATTGATACCACTCGGATCGCAGGATTCGGCTATTCTGCGGGCGGGCATCTCGTTTGTTTGCTGGCATTGAATCAGTCCGAGCACCCTGAAGAACATCTGCAAGCGGTGGTGGCTGGCGGAGCTCCGTGCCAGTTTGTGAATGTCCCCCAGGACAGTCCCGTCCTGGCCTACTGGCTCGGCGGCACCCGTCGAGAGTTGCCCGCCGTCTATCGGGAAGCCTCTCCGACCACATTTGTGGGTCATGATGACCCGCCCGTCTTCTTTTTCCATGGTGAGGATGATCTTCTCGTGCGGCCAAGGAGTTCGAAGGCTTTGCACGATTTGCTGGCCGAAAACGACGTCCGAACCGAATTCCACCTAGTGCCCGAAGCCGGACACTTGAAGGCGTTTTTTGACCGCACCGCACCCCAAAGGGCGGCTGATTTCCTCGATTCCGTGTTCGTCGAACCGCTCAAATCGGAGCGAGAGGAACCGTGAATAGTTCTGGAAAGCCTGCCGTCGTTCCGAGACTCGACCGCGAAGAGTATGTCGAGCAGGCTCACTTTTTCCAGGCTCTCTTGGAACGGATGAAAGATAATATTCCGCTCCAGGAGGTGATGGAGGCGATCCAGCATGAAATTCTGGCGACGACAAAGCTCCCGATGGCGATCAGTTTTTTGCTGAGTGAGCTCAAGCATGCAGGCGGTTTTGGATCCGCTATGTCACGACTTAGCCATTATTTCACACCTTATCAGACCTTTGTCATTCAACAGGCTGAAGATGATCGTGGTCGATTCGACCTGCGGGTTGCCCTGGCCATCCTGCAATCGGAGGCCAAATATCGTATCGAAGTGCCGACGCCCCAGGGGATCTTTCTCTATCAATTCGAGACTCTCTCTCGCAATCGCTTGCCGTTCGATGCCGGACTCTCGGCGATGGCCAAAGATCCTATTTTCGACCCAGATTGGTCGGAATGGATCTACATCGTGCGTCGTCAGGTGGGGATCGTCGATCTGGCTGATTTGATCTATGTGAGGAGCGGTCTCTATTTTGAGCAGTCTGAGCGACGTGGCCAAAAGGTGGATGCCGCGTGCCTCTTTGGCGATAAAGAGGGTAAGATCGCTCAGGCCAACCGGCATAAAAACCCGCTGTTGTTGTTTGCCTCATTGCAAAGACATCTTGGCTATCCGGTTGTGCCGCGACCTCAACCAGCGGATGAATCGCAGAATCTGTTGCCGCTGCTCGTCCGCCGCGTCGAGCGGATGGAAGCCCGGATCAAGCTTTTGGAGGATGAGCAAAAGGGCGGGATCGACCTCACCAAGTTCTATCAACCGCCCCTGGATAGCTGATTCAGCACAAAATCCGGCTTGGCAGCCTCCTGGCAAAATCGGTCTCTTGTCCGCATTTCGGACGCTCCAGGAGCTTGCTTTTCAGGAGCTGTGGCGGCACGATAGGGGAGCTTTGGGCCGGCGATGATGCGACTCTGATGTCAAGCTGGGTTTTCAATCTCGAATCGGATCGAAAATGGCTCGCTACCAGGGGTTTTGTCCTTCAAACAATTTGCGCTGCGTGGTAAATTCGAGATTGTACCCGTTCGTGGCTTGCCCAGATCGAGCGGCGTCGTTTTAACAGAAGGGGAGCCATGGTGGATGCGCGGTTCGGGTTGTCCGCAATCCCCTAATTTCCCAGAGGTCGTTTATCAGTACTGATAAGCCCGTTTTGCAAGGTGACCGACTGTGGTCTTTCAGCTCCACCTGGATACAGAAAAGGTTGAGCATATCGATCTGCCTGATGCTCTGTGCGTCAGCCCGGACACGTCGATACGTAACGTTTTCGAGCAACTTAAAGAATCTCGACGCGGCAGCGTCCTTGTCTGCCGGGATGGCATCTTGCTGGGGATTTTCACGGAACGGGATGCGCTGCGGTTGATGGCTTCAAAGGGCTCCATTGATCGACCGATTGAGGAGGTCATGAATCCCAACCCCACGACAATCCAAGCTCAGGAGACGGTTCAAGCCGCAATTTCCAAGATGTCATCAGGCGGTTATCGGCGATTGCCGGTGGTCGATGATGATCGCCGACCTCAAGGAATGTTGAAAGTAACCGCAATCCTCCACTACATCGTTCAGCATTTCCCACAATTTGTTTACAATCTCCCACCAAGTCCTGATGATACGACACAGCAGCGCGAAGGGGCTTGATTCATTCCTGGTTGCACTTGTCACCCGCCTTTAGCAACCAACTATTCCAAGGCAACTTACCTTCTTTTTTATCTCTGTTACTTGGCACACAAGATGGCGACATCCACTCCAGATCAGTCCGGAACTTCCAAGAAAGTAATCTCGCTTCCATCAGCCACCGTGCGTTTCGCAGGGGATTCGGGTGACGGTATGCAGCTGGCTGGTACCCAGTTGACGAATACCTCCGCGTTGGCGGGAAATGATGTTGCAACGTTTCCTGACTTTCCCGCGGAAATTCGCGCTCCTCGAGGTACTCTTGCCGGCGTCAGCGGATTTCAGATCCACTTCGCGTCAGAAGATATTTTCACGCCGGGCGACAATCTGAATGCTCTCGTTGTGATGAATCCTGCAGCGCTGAAAACGAATCTGGGCGATTTGGAGCCCGGCGGTATTCTTGTCGTCAACGAAGATGCCTTCGAAAAAAAGGAGCTCAAAAAAGCCAGCTATGAGGTGAGCCCCCTCGAAGATAATTCTTTGGAAGGCTACCACCTGTTCAAAGTGCCGATGACGAAGATCACGCGCAACGCTGTCGACGGATTGGGATTAAGCCAAAGAGAAGCCGATCGCTGTCGGAATTTCTTCGCGATGGGACTGGTTTATTGGCTCTTCGGTCGTAGCCTGGAGGCCACTGAACGGTTTATTCAGACCAAATTCGGCAGAAAGCCGGAGATTGCTGATGCCAATGTGCGAGCGTTGCGAGCAGGGCGAAATTATGGCGAAACAACCGATGCATTCGCTAGCAGCTTCCAGGTTGATCGGGCCAAGCTCTCGCCAGGTACCTATCGAAATATGACCGGCAACGATGCTCTTGCTTGGGGCATGATCACCGCTGCTAAATTGAGCGGGACGGAGCTATTTTTAGGTTCCTACCCGATCACACCCGCCAGCGATATCCTGCACGAACTGAGTCGCTACAAGCATTTTGGTGTTCGAACCTTCCAAGCCGAAGATGAAATTGCGGCGATGACCTCGACGATCGGAGCTGCCTTCGCCGGTGCAATGGCGATTACAACCTCGAGCGGTCCTGGAATTGCCTTGAAAGCTGAAGCGATGGGATTGGGCATGATGATGGAACTGCCCATGATCATTGTGAACATCCAGCGTGGAGGCCCCAGTACGGGGCTACCCACGAAAACCGAACAGTCCGACCTGTTTCAAGCTATGTATGGTCGCAATGGGGAATGTCCGATCCCCGTGATTGCCGCGCGTAGCCCGTCCGATTGTTTTGATGTTGCTCAAGAGGCATGGAGGATTGCCGCAAGGTTCATGACCCCAGTGATTTTGCTCTCTGACGGCTACATTGCTAACGGTTCCGAACCCTGGCGAATCCCTGATGTTGCCGAGCTGCAGACTATCGAGATCAACCACCCGGAAGCGCGGGAAGAGGACAGTGAGCCGTTCCTGCCCTACGAACGGAACGAACGGTTGGCGCGACCTTGGGCCTTGCCAGGGACCAAGGGATTGACCCATCGCCTCGGTGGACTTGAGAAAGAGGATGTGACTGGAAATGTCAGTTACGATCCTATTAATCATCAACACATGACTAATACCAGGGCTGAAAAGGTTGCCAAAATCGCCCTGGATGTTCCGGCACAAGAAGTCAGCGGCAACCCAACCGGCGATGTGCTTGTGATTAGTTGGGGAGGCACATTTGGTGCCTGCACGACAGCGGTTGAGCAGTTGCAAGCCGAAGGTCACGCTGTCTCACACGCTCACCTGAGATACCTGAATCCCCTCCCGAGGAATTTGGGTGAACTCATCGCAGGATTCAAGAAGGTGATCATCCCCGAACTGAATATGGGCCAACTTCGATCGATCATTCGTGCGACCTATGTGATCGATGCCATCGGATTAAATAAGGTCGAGGGTAAGCCATTCTCCGTTCGGGAAATCGTTCAGTTCGTCAAACAAAACCTTTGAACCATCACGCGAGCCCTCGTGGACGCTCAACTACACACTGCAAGACGTATTGCGAAAGATAGAGATTGATGAGTACCGACCTACCTGTCCTCAAAGCGGCTGACTTCACAACGGACCAAGATGTACGGTGGTGCCCCGGATGTGGTGACTACTCGATTCTTGCTCAGATGAAAAAAGTCCTGCCATCGATGGGCATTCCTCGCGAGAAGATTGTCTTTATATCGGGCATCGGCTGTTCCAGCCGCTTTCCGTATTACATGAACACCTACGGGATGCACTCCATTCATGGTCGTGCTCCGGCCGTCGCTTCTGGCCTGAAAGTAGTTCGCCCAGATTTGAATGTGTGGGTGATCACCGGTGATGGTGATGCACTCAGCATCGGTGGAAATCACTTGATGCACGCCATTCGAAGAAATCTCGATATCAATATCGTGCTCTTCAATAATCGAATCTACGGACTCACGAAAGGGCAGTACTCTCCAACCTCGCCGCTTGGAAAAATCACCAAGAGTACCCCGATGGGTGCCATCGATAACCCGCTCCATCCGTTGTCAATCGCCATCGGTTGCGAGGGCACTTTCGTCGCTCGCTCCATCGATACCAACATCAAGCATCTTGGTATGGTGCTCAAGCGAGCCTCTGAACATCGCGGTACCGCCTTTGTCGAAGTTTATCAGAATTGCAACGTCTTCAACGATGGAGCCTTCGAATACGCAACCAATAAATCAACACGTTCCGATAACGTGATCGAGTTGGAGCATGGTAAACCGTTGATCTTTGGCAAAGATCGCGACAAAGGGATTCGATTGAACGGCATGGAACCAGAAGTCGTCGAACTCGGTAAAGGTATCACCGAAGATGATCTGTTGTTCCACGATGAAAAATCCCCGGAACCAAGTCTCGCCTACTTGCTCAGTCGTATGCGATATCCCGACTTCCCCGAGCCCATCGGTGTGTTCAGGGCCGTCGATCGACCAAAATACGACGAAGAACTTAATAAGCAGATCGACGACGCACGTGAGAAGAAGGGTGAGGGTGACCTTGGTGAAATGTTCAATATGGGTGATACCTGGACGGTGACATCATGATCCCCTGTCCGCTTTGCGGCGAAGACAACATCGAAGGCGTTGATGTCTGCGAACAGTGTGGACAGCCGCTCGATGATCTTCATCTTCCAAACCCAAAGAATGCCGTCGAAGTGGGGCTATTGAATGACACGGCTGCCGATCTAGAGGGAATGCTCCCCATCAGCGTCAAGGCTGAGACCCAAGTCGGTGAAGTCTTGAGTATGCTCGTCAAACGCAGAATCGGTTGCGTATTTATCGTCGACGATCAAGAAAAGATTATCGGTGTTTTCAGTGAACGCGATGCGTTGCTGAAACTCGGTGTTCAATTTGCCGATTGTTTGGATCGGCCTGTTTCCGATTTTATGACCGAAAATCCTGAGTCGATTAGCGAGTCGGCAAGGATTGCTTTTGCAGTTCATAAGATGGACATTGGTGGGTATCGCCACCTACCTATATTGGATGGTGCTCGCAAGGCTAAAGGGGTGATTTCCGTACGTGATATTTTGGGCTACCTTACCAGCAAGCTGACGGGGACAGCGAATTCTGAATCCTCGAACTAATTTTGCCCCCTGGTGCGTCCTCGGAAGCTGGCTTTGACCGCAGCCGAGGACGCTTTCTTTTTGCGCCTTCACGAAAGGTGAGCGGGAACGGGAATCGGTCGAGAATCATGGCGATGGAATGCAATTCCTCAAAGATGTGAATGGTCTGCTGAAAGCATGCCCCAGCAGGAATGTGATCGCCATGGAGAATGATGGCAAAATTCCCTGCCGTGCCACTGATGCTTGCCGCTGAGGCCCAGCTGACAGCTGAATTGGCTAGTTTGCCGAACCGTTACACTTGCCTGCTGGGTAGCTCGAGTGAACGGCTTCCCCAGCTTGTCGGTCTCTGTGACCGCGGTAGAATCGGGACATCTTGAAATGTTCGAGGATAGTGACGAGCTTGCCAGGATAGGGCTCAAATAAGAACAGAGCTTGTCGCGTCGAGAGTTGTTCTGCTCAGCAGGATTGACTGTCGGCTGAGCTTGGCTTGTTCATTTGCTGCAACCGCCGGCTGTCTTCTGGTCAGAATGTGGTTTGTCAACTGCGACTTTGTTTCTGAATCAGACAAAGAGGATTTGTGATGCGTCTTGCCGACTGGTTTAACGTTCGCATGTTCAACATGGTCCATGGGAACAATCTCGTCTACAACACCTGTTGGGAAGACCCGCGGTTGGACCGCGTTGCTTTGGAGTTAGGCTCTGATGACAACGTCATGGTGATTACATCTGCCGGATGTAATGCCCTGGACTATGCTCTTGAGGCTCCCAAAAACGTCTTTGCTGTGGACATGAATCCCAGGCAGAACGCCTTGCTCGAGCTGAAGATGGCAGGGATTCGACATCTCGAATATGAAGACTTTTTTGACATGTTCGGGCGAGGGCGGATGAAGGACGCTGTCGATACTTATCATCAGAATCTTCGCAAGTCGTTGTCGGCATGGTCACAACAATACTGGGATCGTTGGATTCGATTTTTCGACAGCCGACATCGTCCTTTCTATTACCGGGGGACTTCAGGAACTTTTGCCAAGGTCTTGAACGTTTATGTCGACCGTGTGCTGCGCGTCCGTCAGTGGTTGGATGCGATTCTGGATGCTGCGACGGTTGACGAACAGCGGCAAATCTACAATGACCATTTGCGAGAGCGTTTCTGGACGCGATCGTTGAAATTCGCAATGGGGCGGGATACCACCTTGTCGATGGTGGGAGTGCCCAAGGCCCAGCGAGATCAAGTGGATCAGGATTACGATGGGGGCATCGTCAAGTTCGTTCAAGATTGTGTGGAGACGGTGTTTGCCAACTTGCCACTCATCGACAACTATTTCTGGCGAGTTTATCTCACGGGTGAGTACACCCATCAATGTTGCCCGGAGTATCTAAAGGCCGACAACTTCGAGCGATTGAAGAATGGTTTGGTGGATCGTGTCTCGACCCACACGAACACGGTTGAGGGATTTCTGTGGGGGTGTCCAGAACGCGTTTCACGGTTTGTCCTGCTCGACCACATGGACTGGTTGTCCAATCGCTTTTACCACTTGTTGGAGTCCGAATGGGAGGCGATTTTGAATCAGGCAACAGACGACGCGCGATTTATCTGGCGCAGTGGAGGATTGCAAACCGACTTCGTGAATCGAGCTTGCATTCAATTTGATGGTCGTTCGCGAGAGGTGGGTGAACTGTTGAGCTTCAATCGTTCGCTCGCTGATGATTTGCACTCCCGCGATCGCGTTCATACCTACGGCAGTTTCTTCATCGCCAACATGGCGGCCTGAAGTAAGCCGCCGAGACTC
>Ga0163179_10003118_pt1 | contig 11345 bp, 10 predicted proteins | sample AtlANTMetagenome_FD_109643 | JGI IMG/M metagenome (GOLD analysis project Ga0163179, IMG submission 109643) | Marine eukaryotic phytoplankton communities from the Atlantic Ocean - Atlantic ANT 2 Metagenome | ecosystem: Environmental > Aquatic > Marine > Oceanic | place: North Atlantic Ocean... | reverse complement strand
TTTGTCTACAATGAAATCTTTTTCAATTATGTCATTTTTAAATTTTAAATACTTACGTGTTTTTTCATCATCATATTTAATTGATTTTTCAAAAAACTCTTTATAGCTTGTGTTAATTAATATCTTCTTTGCAGATTTTTTTTTCTTTACATTATTAAAGTATAGAGGAATTTTACAATGAATAGATGGAAGTAAAAAGGTGTTTTCACTCATTTTAAAACCGAATTCAGAATTTCGAGATAAATCAAATCCAATTTTCAACTCTTTCACTCTCCAACGATTTTCGTTTTTCAGCTTATAAGATATTGTGGGAGAAATGGTACGTAAATTTTTTTCAGTTCCAAATACTTTATTTTTTTTGATTACACCCAATCCAACTCCTACAGAAAAATTGTCATTTAAGTAATATTGATATGATCCTTCAAGTTTATTAAAGAGAATAAACCCCTTAGCACCGATAAGTATTTTGTTTTTGTTAATCTTAACACCTCCATTGATTTCCAATAACCAAGGAACCCCCATCCCCACTTCTAATATTGGTTGATATTTTTTAAAATCAATATGTTCATCAACCTGGATTTGACTAAAGTTTAAAAATGGAATTAGTATTATTAATATTATGATGTTTCTCATGTCTCAAATATACTTTTTTAACGTATATGTTTTTGATAAGGTTTTTTATATTTTGTACATTTAGGTATGTTGAAAAATGCATTCAGACTTTTAATATTAACTTTTCTCACTACTTCATTTCTCATTGGCCAGGAGGAAAAGATTAGTCAAGTCACTGTAGATGTAGTTGATGATAGATTGGTAATAGGTTATGATTTTTTTAAAAATTATCCTTATAGAGGGGATATAGTCGAACGACTTTATTTTGGTGCGATGAATTATTATGATGTTTCTCTAAAGGTTTATGATGGTAACAAAAAACTAGTTGAAAAAAACCATAAATCGAAAAAGTCTATTGTCGATGGAGATATAGGTTTTTCCATACCTTCGGGAAATAACAAACGAATCTTTTGGGATGTTTTTAGTGATGATATTGAATTAGTGGGGGATAATCTTATTTTCACCATTGAGGCCAAAAAACTTAAAAAGTTAAACTTTGCAAATTTTATCATACCAGGATTGTATCAATATAAAGTACAAAGAAAGCCAACCATTTTCGCAAAAAGTTTTTTGTTTTATTCTTCGTTAATCGCTGGAATTGTTTTTAATAATATTTCGTCAAATGAATACGAAAAATATAATAATGCAACTAATTCCGCTGATATTGAAAATTATTATACTAATGCAAATGTTTCACTACAGTGGGCATATTTGTGTTATACTCTTTCCGCGACCATAACACTAGAGAACATCTATAATATTTTTAAAAGATCACCATTAAAATGAAAAAGTTAATTGCTTATATTTTTTTATTAGTATTTTGTCTTTTTCACTCATGTGAAAAGTTGGAAATACTACCCCACTCTAATCCGTTAGATGATGGTCGACCTTTTGTATCTACCTTAAATATTGATGTTTCAAATTCAATATCTGCCATTTTTTTTGGAGAAGTAACCAACAATGGGTCTAGTGAAATCACACAATTCGGTCACTGTTTTGCGACTCATAATGATCCAACTATAGATGATACATGTGTTATTTTAAATGATTATGATATTCCACAGTTTTCCACCACAATTAATAATCTCACTCCATCCACTACGTATTACGTAAGATCATTTGCCACTAATTCTCAGGGAACAGGTTATGGTGATGTAAAATCTTTTACCACTTTTAGTTCAGATGTTCCAATAATTCAAACTTCTGGATACTCCATGTCTAGTATACTGTCTGTTACACTAGAAGCCAACGTGATTGATGTCGGAACCTCCAATATAACTCAACATGGACATTGTTGGACAAATATAGACATCTCGTCTGGTGTTCTTCCGACAATAGATGGTAGTGACTTGTCTGAATTAGGAGAGGGTACTGTTGGTGAATTTTCCACTTTTGTTAATGGTTTAGAACAAAATATGACTTATTATTTCAGAGCATATGTAGTGTATTTTAATCCGGCAGATAATAGTTCAGGTGTTGTTTATGGAGAACTTATGAGTTTTACTACAAGTTCAGGTGAACCAGTGGTTATAACAGTTTCTAGTGAGAATATAACAGCCACAACAGTTGATTTGTCAGGAGAAATTATTTTTGAAGGTGAAACTCCAATCATAGAATATGGTCATTATTTGACGACGGAGAACTCCCTTTCTCCAGATTATCTAACATCAGCAACCGTTAGTAGTTTTTTGGGACCTGTAGTTCCAGGTTCATATATTAGTTCTGTTCTCGAACTAGAACCAAATACACAATATTATTATATGGCCTACGCAATGAATGATGTTGGTGTTGGTTATGGTGAGGTCAAATCCTTCACTACCCCAAGTGGACTTCCACAAGTGATAACTGGAACAGTCAACAACCTTACACCTAGCTCTGTAAATCTTGAGGGACAAATTATTTCTCAAGGAGCGGGGGTATTAACCGCATTTGGTCATCAATTGTCAACAAGTTCATTATTTGAAAATCCAGAAACCACTTTTCTAGATGTTGAAAAATCCGGAGCTTTTATAAGCTTCTTCAGTATCTCACCAAACATCACCTACTATTATAGAGCCTATGCTATAAATGAATATGGACTAGGAGTGGGAGAGATTATGACATTCACACCCTCCTCAGGAGAACCTGTTGTTGTAACGGGTTCAGTGGAAGATGTCACCTATAATTCCGCCACGTTAAATGGAGAAATTCTCTCTGTTGGACAATCATCAATTTTTCACTATGGTCATATTTGGCACAAGGAACAGGTCTGGTTAGACAATTTCGATTTTTCTATTATAAACCCCTCAACAGAATCAGATTGTTATATATGTTCACTATGTACTAATAACTATTCGGCACTTGGATTTGGAGAACAGGGAAGTTTTAGTACCGCGGAACTTATAGATATAGATGGAGATGGGGTCCCTGAAACACTTTGTGAACACCCTGTGCAAAATTATATGTTTGAAACCAATACCACCTATTATTATCAGGCATATGCCATAAATGAATATGGAGTAGGATTGGGAGAGATTATGACATTTACGACTTCTTCTGGTACACCTCCAGAAGTTAGTACGGGTGATGTGAGTGATTTAACCGCAATAAGTGTGACTCTAGATGGTAGTATTTTATCACCAGGCACTGGAGTAATTATTGAACATGGTCATTGTTGGTCATCATCTTCTGATAATCCAACAATATCCTCGGCCGAATACAATAGTTATGGTTCTATTGAATCTGGGAGTTTTGAATACATGATTACGGATCTTTCACCGAATACAAATTATTATTATAGAGCTTACGCAACTAATCCATCTGGAACGAGTTATGGAGAAATTCTAAGTTTTTCCACACCTCTAGCCACCCCCACTGTAACAACGGGAGATGTTTCTCTTGAACCAACAGATTTATTCAACCTTCTTTTAGAAGGTGATATACTTGATGGGGGAGTAAATAATTTTTTTGAATTGAATTCTACTTATAATCATACTCATGGTCATATTGTTGGGTCTTCGTCTTTATTGTCAATTAATGATCCTGCATCAATTATATTAGAAGCAAATGGAATCTCACCATATGATTCTAGTCCATATAATTTCAATAGTAATTTTTGTGTTGATATAACAACTAATAGTATTAATACTTGTTCTTCATCACCATCTTCAACTTTTTTGGCTCCCGGACTGTTTGCCGATCAAATTTTTTATTATAAGGCTTTTGCACAAAATGATTATGGGGTGTCTTATGGTACTGTTAATGAATTTAGTATTCCACCAGGAACCCAATATAGTACTTATACTTGTGAATCATTGGCCGGAGTATTCTCTCAGTCTTGGTGGTCACCAAATGGATGGACTTATTATTGGTGGGATATTGGATATGGTCAAGGGGTTGACGGAGATGATTGTTTTATTACCGCAGAAAGTGGTTCTTTCACTGAGGGAACAATAGAATTTGAATGGTTGGAAGATTTTCCAGGTTATATAGAGGCCTGGGTCTATCATCCCAATCAGATAGCTCCCACTGTGTCGGGAACAACAGCGGGAAGTAATGTGTTAGTTCAGGTTATTGATACCAGTGGAGGTTGGATTAAGGTAAGAACACCTTTTATCCTACCGGGATATCATGAAATTCAGTTTAATTGGACGAATCAGGAGGTGTTAAATCCTATAAAATTTGATGAGTTAACAATATTTCAATATTATTAATACATTTAAGTATGAAAAGAGTTTTTTTACTTTCAATTTTACTTTCATTTTTCACTTTTAATCTATCTGCTCAAGTAATTAAAGGCAGTTCTCAACCAGTAAAATTAAATTTTTCAAAAATCCAAGATGGAAAAATTCCTAGAATAAATATTGAGAATATTTCTTTTCAAGATTTTGATAATAATGGTCGATTAGATGCGGGTGAGACTGCAGTTATAACATTTGATTTAGTAAATAAGGGTGATGGAAATGCACGAGGTTTAAAACTTAATATTAAAGAGAAATCGAGTGTTTCAGGATTTAAAATAAGTTATGACGAGGTTATAGGAACTCTCTTTGCGGACTCAAGTATTAAAATTAGTATTTCATTTCAGTCGACAATGAAACTAGAAACTGGGCTGATAAAATTGGATCTTCATATTTCGGAGGCAAATGGATTTTCTAGATACAATAAAACTCCGGAGCAGGTTCAGTTTTCTTCTCTAGAGTTTAAGAGTCCCGATGTTCAAATAGTAGATCATTTTTTTACACTTCCAGATGCGGAAATTTTAAAAAGGGGAGAGTTAGTTGACTTAACGGTTGAGGTACAAAATATAGGTCAGGGAAAAGCTACAAAAGTGAAATTAGATTTTACAGTACCAAATAATATTTTAGTGGTAAAAGGTAAAGATTTCTTTTTTGAAACTTTAAACGCTGGAGAGTCCAAAACATGTTTGATTCAGTTTATTGCAAATGAGGAGTATGAAAAAAGTAATATAGATATAAGTTATAATCTTGCAGAATCTTTTAATAAATACGGTTCAAGTAATATTTTTTCAACTCCGATAAATATAGAGTTAAATAAAACTCCAAGTCCAACGATTATTGCTGGAGAACTTTGGACGGAAAAAAATATAGAATATTCTCAATTAACATCATCAGTTGATAAAAATATCCCGATAAATAAGAAGAAATCAAATCGATATGCTTTAATAATAGGCAATGAAGATTATCAATCAAAACAAGTGGGATTGAGTTTTGAACAAAATGTAGATTACGCCTTAAATGACGCAAATATTTTTAAGGAATATGTTTCCAAAACATTAGGTGTCCCAGATGAAAATATTTATCTTTTGACTGATGCAACAGTGGCTCAAATACAACAAAGAGTAGAATTAGTCTCTAAAATCCTTAAAAAGGAAAAGGACCCGGAATTTATTTTTTATTATGCTGGACATGGTTATCCAGATGAATTATCGAAGAAAGCATATTTGATTCCTGTTGATGTTTCCGCAAAAAATTTAGATAGTGCAATATCATTAAATTATATATATAAAAAATTCTCTAAAACAGGAGCCCAATCTATTATCGTCTTTTTGGATGCTTGTTTTACTGGTGGAGGACGAACAAATGGCTTGTTAGCTTCTAGAGGGATAAAAATAAAACCAAAAGAAGAGAGTATTAGTGGTAATATGGTAGTTTTTTCTGCTAGTCAGGAGGATCAATCAGCTCTTCCGTATCATGATGAGAAACATGGAGTTTTCACGTATTTTTTATTAAAAAAACTTCAAGAAACTAAAGGTCAAATTAAATTAGGGACTTTATCAGATTATCTTCAAAAAGAAGTATCTATACAGTCTTTAAAAATCAATTCAAAAGAACAAGATCCAAACGTTAATGTGAGCAGTTCTGTCTTGAATAAGTGGCGTAACTGGACATTATATTAAAAGAAATCGTTAGATTTACAATTAATTAATTTAAAAAACTGTATTATGAGATTTACTATTTATCTGTGTTTTATATCATTATTTTTATTGTCATCATGTTCTCTTTTTAAAAGTGGATCACCTGATGAGGTGGTTAAAATTGAAAAACCATGTACAGGTCAAAAGTATCAAACATCAGGTAAAGTTTTTCGTGCATCTGCTAACGGTGAAAGTAATATTTTAGCGGGAGCAGAGAAAAAAGCAATGAGTAGGGCTAGGACTATCATTGCCCAGAATATTAATGTTGTTTTAAAAGGTGTAGAAGAAGATTTTATGAATTTAGTTTCTGAAAACAATATTGAATCAGCTCGGGAAAAATTCACCAGTAATACAAGAACTGTAATGGCTCAAGAGTTAAGTGGTGCTATCACTATTTGTGAGGAGTCAACTTATAATAAAAAGACAGAAAAATATACTGCATTTGTTGCCATGGAACTGTCCGCTTCTAAATTGGCGGAAAAAATGGCCTCTCAACTCCAACGTCAACAAGAAACATTAGATGAAGATTCTGAACTGAAGGTGATTTATGATTATGAAAGATTTAAAGACACTTTTAATGAAGAAATGGAAAAGTTGGGACAATAATTTAATTTCATATTTCCTTTTTCTTCTTTTTGTTACAAGTTCTGTATTTGCTCAAAAAACAAATATAAAGATGCAAGATTGTGTTTCAGAAAATGAAACACAAAGAGAGGTGGTGGAAAGACTTATCAAAAATATAAAGTCAGAGGCTTTACGAAAGGCGGGAATAAAAGAAAAAATAACATCCTTTACACAGGATATTATTTCAGAAACTACAAGTAGTCAAGAAAAGGCAGATGAGTATGTCACTTATTTCAATTCTGTAGAATTATCTAATATCACTGGGTATATTGAGAATTTTCAATATACTCCGAAATGGGAGTACAAGGAAGAGTGGGATAAGTTTTGTGTTAGTATTAGTGCTAGTATGAAGGTTCGAAAATATAAAACAAAAGAGGATCCAGGATTTTCCGCAAAAGTGACTTTAAACAATACGTTAAACAAAACCACATTTTATGAAGAAGGGGAATATCTTAATTATAATATTACTCCAACTCAAGATTGTTGGTTAACGATTTTTTATTTAACATTCAACGAATGTTCCTTGATATATCCTCTTAAAAATCTAAATCAGGAAATGGTTACATCTAATATGCCGTCCAAAATTTATAAAAAAAATAAGTCGGATAATGTTATTTCCAATTACATTATGGCTTCAAAATCATCCACGGAAGAAGTAGAGACGGGAGTTATATTAACAGTGATGACAAAAACAGAAATACCATTTTCTCAAACAGAAACAGATAGTTTAGGATATGAAACAAAAGTTGTTTCAACTGAAACTATAATGGATTGGATTTTCCAAATTGAAAAGGATCAACGTTATATAGATTATAAACAAATTTCAGTTTATTAATATAGTTGCCAATTTTCCCAAGTATTTTTTATTGATTTTGAATACTGTATTCCAGGGGTTTGATTTAAAGAATGTTCTATTAGTGCAGTACGTTGAACTTTTTCTTTGATATAGTTTTCACACTCTTTGTAACTTGTTTTTCCCTTGGTTTTTTGTAAGTGTTTTAATAAAAAATAAGTAAAAATTCCATGTGACTTGTTGATATACGGAAGTGATCTTTCATCACCTGAGGAAGAGGCAAATAAGACCATGTTCCCACTTATCTTATCCTGTTTAGGACTAATAACAATACCTCTAGAAGCTAATAAACTTTCATCTCTTCCACCCCCACTAAAACAAGCGTCTAAGAAAATAGTGATTTTCTTTGCTTTAGATTTATTTAGTTCTCCATATAAACTTTTTAACGGAATTCCATACTCTTTTATATTATCAACATTTACATCAACCGGCATTAGATATGGATTTTTTTCCTCATCTGGATAACCATGTCCCGCATAGTAAAATATAATTTCCGCATTTTTATCAAGTTTACCTAATCCCACTATTTTATTAATAGCTCTATTCATTTCTGTTACGGTAGCATCTAACAATAATTGAATTCGTTCTTTTTTTACACCGAGTGTTTTGTTAACATATTCTTTAAAAACTATGGCGTCATTTTGAGCAAAATCTACATCGCCGGCTGAGTTAAGTCCACGTTGTTTACTTGTGTAGTCTTCATTTCCTATGATTAAGGCGTACTTATTTTTCTTTGTTGCGTTTATCGGGATATTCCTATCAACATCAGCTTTTAGGAATTGTTTTGAGATGTTTTCTGTAACATAATCATCTCCATCTACCACCAAGCTAAATTTTCTGAACTCTTGGTTTAATTCTGTATAACAATTAATCGACGTCCCGTAAATAGAGTATTTTTCATTTACATTTAAATCGAGATTCATGTCCTCTTCTTTATATTTTCCTGTGACAATTAACTCCTGTTTAAAACTTTTTGTTTCTCCTGGTTGTAACACCTCTATGTACATTGTTTCTTGACCACCAATTTCCATAATCTCATTTGGTAGAGATAAATTTAAATTTATGTTTTCCGCTTTACCTTCACCAGTATTTTGCACAAGAATATTTATATAAAAAGGTTTTTTCTTTTTAATATTACTTCCATCCTCAGTCATAAATTCATAATCTACTTCTAATTTAGGTTCAAGAAATTTTAAGGTTTCAATTGTTACATCAAAAGGGTCAGCCCCTAAACCATTGGGTTCCTCGACCGTAATAGTAAATTTATATTTATTTGTATCTAGATTTTTGGTTGTTTTAAAATGTATTCTTTTAGTTTTTGCATTACCCGCCTTAATGTCAAATACTTTAGGACTTGTTATCTCAATTCCTTTAGTTTTTTTATCGGATTTTACAATTATTTCCAAATCTTTCCCATCACCCTCACCAGTATTAATGATTTCAAATTCAATATATCCATCCTCGAGAGCATCTAGTCGATTATTCCCTTCAAAATTTTTATCTAGATTTTTATCAAAAAACTGAATTGATTTTTGAACTATATTGATTTCGGGAGGAATAATTATAGTGTTTATTGAAAGTGAAGTCCAATTTGATATATCGTTTACGATTACAGGCATGTCTTTTCCAGTACTTTGGTAGGGCCACCATTCGGGTGGATTAGTTTGGGTTTTCCCAAAAGAAACAAATAAGAAACAAATTAAAAATATCAAATTTTCTTTCATAAGAATTTTTTATTATCCTAAATTTATGTTTTTCTCTTTGGACTTTTAAGAATTTTAATCAAAATGTCGTATTTCAAAGTATTTTTTATTCTTTTTCTGTTTCACCCACTAATATTGTTAAGTCAGGTTCAAATTCAAAGTGTAAAACAAAAGGATAATAATGTTGAAATCACATATGATTTAACAACATATAATCCAGATGTGAGTAGTTATAATGTTTTTCTTTATACAAGATCTGACACAGTCTTGCGAGGAACAACTTATTTTTCAGACTCAAGTCCTCAAGCTTGGGGAACAAACAACTATAAAGGTCCTTTAACTCATGTGAAAGGAGATGTTGGAAAAGGAGTAAAACCAGGTAAACAAAAAAAAATTATTTGGAATGCAGAAAAAGAGTTTGGTAGTTTGAGTGGTGATTGGCAATTTGCTATTGCAGTAAAACCAAAATTAAAGGGATTGTCTAATTGGAAAACAAACAACTCAAATCAAAATATTAAAGTAGGTTTTCAAGAAAACTCATTTACATTTTCAATCCAAAATAATAATTTTGAATTAGAGGGATCATCTGGTTTAGATCCAACAACAAGTTCGACTACGCAATATATAATAGCCTATGACTATCCTGGTTCTTATGAGGGGAAAAGAGTAATCACAATGAATGGATTAGAAATAGGGTTTAGTGGAGATCTAATTACCAATAATTATAGTGATGTTGTTAACACAGGTGAGTATCCGGAGGATATGAAGGGGACCTTCAGTCATCACGCTTGGTATTTTGGATATAGATATTCCTTTTTCGTTTTTGATCTTTTAAGAGCAAGACTTGTTGCGGGACTGGGAGTTGTAGGGAAGTATCAAAATAGAGATGATTGGACCGGTATTTTTGGAACCAATGGAGAATATACTGTTAGAGAAAACACGAAGGTCTATCCATATGTTGGATGTCTTAGTGTTATTCCCTTAGACTCTTCTTATGCGGTTGAGCTGGGGATTTTACATTATCATCAACCCCCGGATGATGATAAGGTTTGGCAATTTCGTATTGGCGGTATATTAAACTTTTAACAATTCATTGAGTCAATTTCACCCCCTGTCACAATATATAAAGACATATATAGTTATATTTATATATTAATACCAAAACTTTTAAAAATGACAAAATTTAAATTTGCAGTTAGTATAGATGGTTTTACTCAATATGTTGTTCTTGAGGCGAGTAACAGGGCGGATGCTGAAAGACTTGCTAAAGTGCAATATGCCGCAGCAAAATCTGTAACTTTTGTGGGTACGGTTCAATAGTTTTTAACATCAAATAATACTTTTTGATGGATTATGTTTTTTATAAATGTGTAGATTTCTTATACTATTTGGCCAACTTATTAAGTATGTCGTATGAGGAAATAAATGTTTGGATTTTTTGTATTATCGGACCAATAGTGTTTTTAGGTTTACTTTTTTTAGTTTTTTTTCAGCGTCGAGAAATTAAATATTTAAAATCATAAAGCGTACCTTTTAGTGTTGATGTCCATGATGATGCCCATGATGATGCCCATGATGATGGTCATGTTTGTGTTCATGTTTTATAATATCCTCATAGGTCTGAAATTCAATTTCATTATTTATCAGACGAAGTATTAGAAGTCCCTTTTTTGAATAACTTTCTTCAATTGAACTTGAGTCAGAGTTCACTTTTAAATAACTCATTTGTCCATTTTTGTAATATTTTTCTAAAATCCCCGCATTAATATATTCTCTTGTTTTTAATGAACCATCTTTGTAATAGTTAGTTACTATTTTTAATTTTTGATTTTCAAAAACTCGTTCTTCTTGAATATTCCCATTCTTGAATTTTTTTTGTTCTACAACTGTTTGAGACACCCCAACACAACAAACACTTAAAAATGATACTAAGAAGATAATTTTCATATACATGGTATTAATAAAAGAAATATATTAATGAAAACACAAAATTTTTCCCCATTTTTTCATAATAATATAAGTCTGAAATATCCCGACCTTCAAAGGATCCGTTAATAAAAATAGGTGTTCGAAAATCTATATTTAGATTATAATTTATTTGATAAGATATTCCAAAATATGTTCCTATTGAGTGTCT
>Ga0163179_10003117_pt1 | contig 11349 bp, 7 predicted proteins | sample AtlANTMetagenome_FD_109643 | JGI IMG/M metagenome (GOLD analysis project Ga0163179, IMG submission 109643) | Marine eukaryotic phytoplankton communities from the Atlantic Ocean - Atlantic ANT 2 Metagenome | ecosystem: Environmental > Aquatic > Marine > Oceanic | place: North Atlantic Ocean... | reverse complement strand
TTTGGTTTAAAAACTGTAAGGCTAATTTAAATTTTTTACTTATTTCTACAGATAATTAGTTACCATTATCTGTGGAAATACAAATTTTTTTTATAAAAGGATATGTATGAATTATATAGAAGAAAATTCGGTACTTAAATCGTATTTTAGTGGCTCAAGGCGTCTTAGCAATATTTCTTGGGCAATCATTGTTAGTTTAGGTGGTTTTGGGTTTTTTCTAACCGGTCTTTCTAGTTTTTTTAATACAAATTTACTTTTTTTTTCAGATGCCAGTGAAATTTCGTTTATTCCACAAGGTATAGTATTAGTCTTCTATGGAACAGTTGGGTCGCTACTTGGGCTTTTTTTGACATTAACTGTTTGGTGGAACGTTGGTTCTGGTTATAACGAATATAACCGAGATCGCAAAGAGGTTAAACTTTATCGAAAAGGGTTTCCTGGAAAAAATAGAGAACTTTTATTTACATTTCCGTTTGAAGAAATTAAATCCATTAAAATGAGAATTAAAGAAGGTATTAACCCAAAACGACAATTAATACTTTGTTTAATTGATAATCGTGAAATACCTTTAACTGGTATTGAACAACCTATGGCATTAAATAAAATCGAAGACGAAGCAATAACAATTGCGAAATACTTAAACGTTTTTCTAGAAACTGATTAGTAAAGGGCGAACGACGGGAATCGAACCCGCGAATGCTGGAACCACAACCCAGTGCCTTAACCACTTGGCTACGCTCGCCAAAATTAACTACAAAATTATCATAACATATGATACATTGGTTTTGTATATTTCCTTTCGTTTTTTATTAATTTTATTAGGAATAAATTAATAGTATTTTATAAATACATTTAGTACAAATTTGATTTACAACATGTTATACCGACTTAAAAATGACAACCTCAGACATGTTAATACATTTACCTTTAAAATTTACTATGAGACACCCCATTAGTTAATTCAAAACCTGATATTAAAAAATAATATGTAAATTAAATCCCCTAAAACAAAATAATACAAGAATTAACTTTTGCTAAAATTTTCTTATAAAAACCCAAATTTTTTTGTAAAAACCTGAAATAATACCTATCCATGGTTAACAAAACGCAAAATGTTTATAAATACCTTTTACCAAATTTATTAGAAACTCAACGAATAAGTTTTTGTTGGTTCTTGGAATTAGGGTTTCTTCAAGAATTAGAAAATTTTTCAGCTATAAGAGACTATCTTGACGAATTAGAATTAAATTTGTCAACCAAATTTTATAAAATTAGGCAACCTAAATATAGTCTTGCTGAATCAAAGCGCCGCGATACTACATATAGTGTAAGAATATATACCCTAGCTCAATTAATCTATTTAAACGATTCCAACAAAACTACAGAAAGTGAAGTTCTTCTTTGTGACATACCCTTAATGACAAATGAAGGCACATTTTTAGTAAATGGTATAGAACGAATTATTATCAACCAAATTGTACGAAGTCCGGGAATATATTATAAAACGGATTCCGATAAACAAAATTTTCGTTATTATACGGCAAGTCTTATCTCAAATCGAGGAACTTGGGTAAAATTTGAGATGGATAAGGATGATTTAATTCATGTAAAAGTAGATAAAGCAAAAAAAATTTCCGCTTATATCTTCTTAAAGGCTATGGGCCTTACGGATACTGATATTTTTAATCAGTTTGATCATCCTGAATATTTTCAAAAAACTTTCAAAGAATATGAATCGATTTCTTTAGATGAAACTTTTTTAGAAGTTCATAACAAATTACGGCCGGGAGAACCCGCTACTGTAAAAGCTGGGCAACAAATTCTATATTCAAGATTTTTTGATCCTAAACGTTATGATTTAGGGCGGGTTGGACGTTATAAAATTAATAAGCGTTTAAAACTTGATATTGAAGAAAATGTACATATTTTAACGTCGAAAGATGTTTTATATATTATTAACGAGCTTATTAATTTTAGATTAGCACCAACTGTCGAAGATGATATCGACCATTTAGGCAACAGACGAATACGATCGGTGGGAGAACTGTTACAAAATCAAATACGAATTGGTTTAAACCGACTTGAAAGGATTGCTCAAGAACGTATGACAATCTGTGAGCAAAAATACTTACGGGTTAACGTTTTAATAAACCCAAAACCCGTTGTATCTTCGATTCGAGAGTTTTTTGGTTCCAACCCTTTGTCTCAATTTATGGACCAAACAAACCCTTTAGCAGAACTTACGCATAAAAGAAGATTATCAGTTTTAGGGCCTGGTGGTATAACCCGAGATAGGGCTGGCTTTGCTGTTCGGGATATTCACCCAAGCCAATATGGTAGAATGTGTCCAATTGAAACACCGGAAGGTCCAAACGCTGGTTTAATTGGTTCTTTATCAACATATGGTCGGATTAATTCATATGGTTTTATTGAAACACCTTTTTATAAAGTAGAAAACGGGAAAGTTCTTCAAAATTCATACCCAATATATTTAGATGCAACGACAGAAGATAATTATCGTTTGGCTGCTGGAGATATAGAAAATGGACAGGATGGTTTTATCAAAAATCAAAGTTTACCAGTACGGTATCGCCAAGATTTAATTAGTGTACCAGCATCAGATGTAGATTATATAGCAGTTTCACCAATCCAAGTAGTTTCGTTAGCCACGTCCCTTATACCATTCTTAGAACATGACGATGCAAACCGGGCTCTAATGGGTTCAAATATGCAGCGGCAATCAGTTCCTCTATTGTATCCCGAAGCTCCATTAATAGGTACTGGTTTAGAAGGTCAAACAGTACGAGATTCTGGAATGACTGTTTTAAGTGCTAGCTTTGGAAAAGTCGTAAAAATAAACGACAATCAAATTTTTACAAAAGATAGTCTCGGAAATACGTTCACATACAATTTAACAAAATACCAAAGATCTAACCAAGACACATGTATTAATCAACGTCCTATTGTAGCTATAAATGAAAAAGTAACCACTGGACAAATTATTGCTGATGGGGCTTCGACTGAAGGAGGAGAATTGTCCGTTGGGCAAAATATTATAATTGCTTACATGCCGTGGGAAGGTTATAACTATGAGGATGCTTTTGTTATAAGTGAGCGTTTACTCTATGATGATTTATACACTTCATTGCATATAGAAAAATTTGAAATCGAAATACGACAAACAAAACTTGGTATGGAAGAAATTACAAGAGATCTTCCTAACGTAAGTGAACATTCGATTCGTAATTTAGATAATAATGGTATTGTAAAAATAGGGACGTGGGTTAACTCAGGCGATATTTTAGTTGGCAAATTAACGCCAAAAGGTGAATCAGATTACCCTCCCGAAGGGAAATTATTAAGAGCAATTTTTGGGGAAAAATCTCGCGATGTAAGAAATACTTCGTTAAAATTACCACATGGAACTGGTGGTAGAGTTTTGGACGTTAAAATATTTTCCAGAAGTAACCGAGATGATTTACCGCCAGGTACAGAAGAGGTCTTAAAAGTTTACGTGGCCCAAACAAGACGGATCCAAATTGGTGATAAAATGGCAGGACGACATGGTAATAAAGGTATTATTTCCAAAATATTACCAAGGGAAGATATGCCATATATGCCCGACGGTACACCAGTTGATATGATTTTAAACCCATTAGGGGTACCTTCCCGAATGAATGTCGGACAAATTTTTGAATGTTTATTAGGGTTAGCTGCAGATAATTTAAATGTCCGTTTCAAAGTAGTACCATTTGACGAAATGTATGGTACCGAGGCTTCAAGAGCTTTAGTAAATAAAGAACTAAAAAAAGCAGCAAGCTCTCAACCATGGCTTTTTTCACCTAAATATCCCGGTAAAATGGTACTGCGAGATGGTCGTACAGGTCAAAATTTTGAAAACCCAATAACTGTTGGTCGTGCCTATATGCTGAAATTAGTGCATTTAGTTGATGATAAAATTCACGCACGTTCGACTGGTCCATATTCATTAGTTACACAACAACCACTTGGGGGGCGCGCTCAACAAGGGGGACAACGATTGGGTGAAATGGAAGTTTGGGCTCTGGAAGCTTTTGGTGCCGCATATACTTTACAAGAACTTTTAACAATTAAATCCGATGATATGCATGGGCGTAATGAAACGTTAAATGCAATTGTTAAAGGTCTACCAATACCACGTCCAGGGATACCGGAATCTTTTAAAGTTTTAATGCGTGAATTACAAGCGTTATGTCTTGATGTAGCAACCTATAAATTAGATGTATCTGATAACATTGAATTACAGGATTATGAAATAAATTTAATGGTTGAAAATGACGACAAACAAACGATTCGAGCCAAGAGTCAAAATTTAAATGAAGATTATCAAGAAGGGACTAATTTGGTTGATAACCGTATGGGTAATTTATAAAAATATTAAGTAAATCTTTTATTGCAGGGTTTAATTTAAAATTAGTTTAGCTTTTAAAAATCCGGTTACTACAACAAATTTAAAGATATATTTATAACAAATTTTTATGTTACAAACCGAGCGATCATTTGATTATGTTAAGATAAATTTAGCTTCACCTTCTCGTATTCGAAGTTGGGGGGAACGTGTTTTACCTAGTGGAGAAATTGTTGGGGAAGTGACAAAGCCAGAAACAATAAATTATCGAACTTTAAAACCCGAAATGGGTGGGTTATTTTGTGAACGTATATTTGGACCAGTAAATGATTGGGAATGTCATTGTGGTAAGTACAAACGAGTTCGGTATAAAGGTATTATTTGTGAACGTTGTGGAGTTGAAGTTATTGAATCTAATGTACGGAGACATAGAATCGGTTTTGTCGAATTAGCTTCATCAGTAACCCACGTATGGTATGTAAAAGGTCGACCTAGTAAGATCGCGTTAATGTTAAATATTTCGCTAAAGGAATTAGAGCAGATTATTTATTTTAACTCTTACGTTGTCATAAACCCAGGAACACATGGGGAACTTTTTTATAAACAATTATTAATAGAAACGGATTGGCAAGTTTTTGATGCCATGAAAACAGATACAAGTGATGTCGAGATATCGATTGGGGCAGAAGCAATAAAAACTCTTCTTGACCAAATAGATTTAGAAACCGAATCAAAAAATTTACGTTTACAAATACCTTCTGCAAAAGATCCAGATCGGGAAAAATTAATAAAACGCTTAAGAGTAATTGACCAATTTAGAGCGTCGGGATGTAAACCATCCTGGATGGTTCTAGATATAATACCAGTATTACCACCAGATTTAAGACCGATGGTTCAACTTGATGGTGGGCGTTTTGCTACTTCAGACTTAAACGATTTGTATCGCCGTGTTATAAATAGAAATAACCGTTTGGCCCGTTTACAGGAGATTATGGCTCCGGAATTAATTATTCGAAATGAAAAACGAATGTTACAGGAGGCTGTAGATGCATTAATCGATAACGGTAAACGAGGGCGTGCTGTATTTGGTTTAAACAACCGTCCATTAAAATCACTGTCTGATATCATTGAAGGTAAGCAAGGACGTTTCCGTCAAAATTTATTAGGGAAACGTGTAGATTATTCTGGCCGTTCCGTTATTATTGTTGGACCAGAATTAAAACTTCACCAGTGTGGTTTACCTCGTGAAATGGCTATTGAACTTTTTCAACCTTTTGTTATCCACCGTTTAATATATGAAGGTTTAGTAAATAACATTAAAGCAGCAAAAAATATTATTCAAAATAACGAAACATTAGCTTGGGAAATGTTAGACCAAGTGATGTCAGGCCACCCTATTTTATTAAACCGTGCGCCAACACTCCACCGTTTAGGTATTCAATCTTTTGAACCCATATTGGTTGAAGGGAGAGCAATAAAACTACACCCGTTAGTTTGTCCAGCTTTTAATGCGGATTTTGACGGCGATCAAATGGCTGTTCATATACCGTTATGTTTAGAAGCACAAACTGAAGCAAGAATGTTAATGCTTGCACCAAACAATTTTTTATCTCCTGCAACAGGAGAGCCTATTCTAACACCAAGCCAAGATATGGTTCTTGGTTGTTATTATTTAACGGCAAATAACCCCACAGAACAAACAAAATTTGATCAGTATTTTGCTAATTTTAATGACGTTATTGTAGCGTATAAGCAATCCGTAATAAATTTACATACGTTTGTCTGGGTTCGCCCTAATAATAATTACGATTATTCAAAGATGCTCCCAAATTATAAAGTTGTTGAAAAACGGCTGAAAGATCGAGTTATCTATTTAACCCCAGAACTTCAAATAAAAAAAGATTTGGATGGAAACGTTTTAAACGTTTATATTAAAACAACTCCTGGTCGTATTTTATTAAATCAAACTTTTGAATCCAACTTAATATAAATAGTATGAATACAAAATTAACGAATAATTTCATTTTTAAAAATGAGGTTATAAATAAGAAAAGTTTACAAGGGCTAATGTATTCGACATTTCATAATTATGGAGTCATAAAATCTTCTTTAATTGCGGATAAAGTTAAAAATTTAACTTTTCATTATGCCACAATGTCAGGGATTTCTTTAAGTGTTGAAGATCTTCGGGTGCCTTTACGGAAAAGAAGTCTGATTGGTATAACGACAAACGAAGTCGAACTAACCGAACAAAATTTTATTAGTGGTAATATTACGGCGGTTGAACGTTTTCAAAAGGTAATCGATATCTGGAATAATGCTAACAATACCTTAAAAGATGAGGTATTGACATATTTTAGAGAAAGCGATCCATTAAACCCTTTGTATATTATGGCGTTTTCGGGGGCCCGTGGTAACAGTTCTCAAGTAAGGCAATTAGTGGGGATGAGAGGTTTAATGGCCGACCCTCAAGGGCAAATTATCGATTTACCAATTAAAAGTAATTTTAGAGAAGGCCTTAATGTAACTGAATATATTATTTCGTCTTATGGAGCGAGAAAAGGATTAGTAGATACCGCTCTTCGTACTGCAGATTCAGGATACTTAACGAGACGCTTGGTTGATGTAGCCCAAGATATTATTGTTCGAGAAGAAGACTGTTTAACAAAGGAAGGGTTATCTTTATATGATTTATTTGAAACGTATAAAACCCCACTTTCATTAGAGGATCGTCTTATTGGGCGTCTTTTAGCGCAACCTTTAAATATTCCTGAGGCCAATATTTGTTACCCTTTGAACACAGAAATAGATAATACGGTAATTAATAATATACGAAAATATACACCTCAAACTTTAAAAGTACGTTCCCCATTAACTTGTGAATCTGTACGCTCCGTTTGCCGGAAATGTTATGGTTGGCATTTATCTTATTCAAAAATAGTAGATTTAGGTGAAGCCGTGGGAATTTTAGCGGCACAATCTATCGGGGAACCGGGAACACAATTAACAATGCGTACTTTCCATACGGGGGGAGTTTTTTCAGGAGATTCGACAAAACAAATTAAAGCACCTTTTTCTGGAACGCTAAAATATACTTTAAAAGAAGAAAGTTTATTGGTTCGAACAATCCACGGTGAAAAATGTTTTACGTTACTAGAAGACGTAAAAATAACAATAGAAAATTTAACCGGAATTAGTTGTGTATTAGATATTCCAAGCGGGGCAAAATTATTAGCAAATAATAATGAAACTGTTTATTGTAACCAAGTAGTTGCTGAAATACAGAAAGAAACAAATCTTATATTAGAAGAAGATCGACGTGATATATATACTGATGTGTCAGGAGAAGTTTTCTTACAAAATATTAAATTAGCTGACAGTATTGATGGTGAAGGTGGTGCAAAAAAAATTAGTAAAACAACGGGTCTGATTTGGGTTTTATATGGCGTTCGTTGCTTATTACAAAGTTCGGCCAAAATGGAAGTTGAAGTTGGCCAAACTTTTGCGGCGCATGATACTATTGCAAGTCAAAAAATTATTAATAATTATCCTGGTATTGTTAATTTTGAGGACTTTGCTAAAAATGGAGAAATTAAAATAATAAATTCCTCGATGATCGTCGATAATGCAACGATTATTAAACAAGAGGATAAGTTTGATAATTTTGAAATCGAAACCGGAAAAACAAAAAAATTATTTACATTACATATAAAACAAAATGAATTGGTAACACACGGTCAAACAATCGCTAGTTTTACCGAAGATTATTACAAAACTGACACTGGTGGTATTATTTATTTTTCTACCGAAAATATAGGTAATAAGAAAAAGCGTAATAGTAAAAAAGCTTTTAATGGTCTTTTATATTGGGTGCCAGAAGAAACACATCCAATAGATGATTTTTTATTAGAAAATTTAGCTTTGCAAGAAGGTACATTTGTACCAAAAGAAACAAAACTATTTGCAAATACGAAATCAAAAACAAGTGGTTTTGTTCAAATTAATAAATCAAATTCCGAAATTATTATAAAACCAGGCGAGTTATATAATCTGAAAGATTTAAACGTACCACCAAATGAAAAATGTAATCGTTTTATTCAGGCGGGGGATTTACTTTTTTCTAGCACCGTTGTTCAAAAATTATCTTATTTAGAATTTATTAATTTAAATGGAATTGAGTATATCCTTTTACGTCCTGTAATAATATATCAAGTTCCACAAAATAAAGGTTTTGCTTTAAATTATCGTTATTTTCCAAATATTCAAAATCGAAATGTTGCTTTTCAAACCGTTAAAAGAATTTTTTATAAAGATGGTGAAAAGGTCAAAGCAGGTCGTGTTGGTGTTGATTTATTAAAAACTTTCCTTGTTTTAGATATTAAAAACAATAACTCCGGATTACGCTCAAAAATTGAATACTTACAAACACCAGAGCAAAAAAATACGAACAACTATAAATTGAAATATATTTTATATGAGTCTATTAAAACAAAAGGAAATAATTTAACAGATATAAGATTGCGGGATAAAGTCTATTTAAAATATCTTGTGAATGAAAACCAATATGTGGCAGCAAAAACTTCTCTTGCTAAAGTTGAAATGTTAACAAGTATGGGTGGTACTTTAGTGGCAATTAATAAAACCAATAACACGGAAATATTAATTTTAAAAGATAGTGATATTAAAAATTGTAATTATAACCCAACAGAAGAAACCTTATATGTAAAAAAAGGGGATTTAGTTCGAATTGGAATGTATTTAACCCCTACAATAAGGTCAAAATACGCAGGTCAAATTTATAAAATTGAGGGAAACCAAATTTTTATTCGACTAGGTCGGCCCTATTTAATTTCACAGGGGACAGTATTACGGGCAATAACAAAATCTTTAGTCGAAAAAGCTGATCTGTTAGCTACCTTAGTTTATGAAAAATTAAAAACGGTCGATATTGTTCAAGGTTTACCAAAAGTAGAAGAAATTTTAGAAGCACGGAAAGTAAAAAATGGATGCTTACTTTCACCTATTGAAGGTCAGGCTTATTTAAAAAATACAAAAATAGACATTATTAAACCGCCTACAAAGCTTACGATTGAGATTGAACCTCAAACCAAAGTCAATTTTAGTAACGGTAAATTTGTTAAATTTTTAGAACCTTTAACCGATGGGCCAATTAGTCCGCATGATAAACTTGAAACGTTATTTAACCATTACTTACTAGATTATCCGGTTCATCAAGCTTGTAAAAAAAGCTTTAAACATTTACAACTCTTCTTAATAAATGAAGTACAAGGCACGTATTTATCACAAGGGGTTCAAATTGCGGATAAACATATCGAAGTCATTGTTAAACAGATGACTTCAAAAGTGCATGTTTCTTATGGAGGTGATACAACTTTACTTCCGGGGGAAATCCTGGAGATCAACCAAGCCGAATTAATTACTAAATCAGCCTTGTCCGCTGGAGAGGAGCCTCCATTATATAAGCCAATGCTTCTGGGTTTAACAAAAGCGTCATTAAATAGTGATAGTTTTATTTCCGCAGCAAGTTTCCAAGAAACAACACGAGTATTAACGGAGGCTGCAATTGAAGGTAAAAAAGATTGGTTAAATGGTTTAAAAGAAAATGTTATTATTGGGCGACTAATACCTGCTGGAACTGGTTTTAACTGTTTCGAAAATTTAAAAAAGGTAGGTAAAGATACCTCGTTTAATCTGTTAATCAAACCTTCGAAAAATGAGCGCTTAAAATCATCTGTTTTAAAATCAAGATTAGTTTAAAAACCAAATGACAAATAAAAATTAGAAGCCTAGAACTATTAAGCTTCTAATTTTTATTTGTCATTTGGTTTTTATCACCGATAATTCGTCAAACCGTATCTAAATCAAAACACCACCACTCATTTGGTATACAATGTATTTAAGTTATTGTGTTTATCTAAAAAATTTAATTTACATTTACAAATTTAACTTTTTTATCTGATTCAAATTGCACGGTACCATCTTGTACAGCATAAAGAGTATAATCTTTACCAACATTAACACCTTTACCTGGTTTAAAGGTAAGTCCGCGTTGACGAACAATGATTGCACCAGCTTTTATAGATTGATTACCATAAACTTTTATTCCAAGTCTTTTAGAATTAGAATCACGTCCGTTTTTAGTACTTCCTGCTCCTTTTTTATGTGCCATTTTATTAAAAATCGTTTAGTTAGATTTAACTTCTTGTAATATTGTCGAGAATGATTGTTTGTCTAAAACTGAAAGTTGGGCAAGCATTTTTAAGTTTAACCCAATTGAAGATTTTTTTAATGAATTTCTTAAAGAACTGTAGTTTAAACCTTCCTGTCGGGCCGCCGCGTTAATTCTACAAATCCATAATTTTTTAAAATCTTGCTTACGCTTTTTACGGCCAACGTAAGAATATACTAAGGCTTTCATTACTTGCCCATTTGCTGTACGAAATAAACGTGAATGTGCGCCTTTAAAACCTTTAGCAAATTTTAAGATTTTTTTACGGCGTTTCTGGGCAACGTTTCCTCTCTTTACTCTAACCATAAATTTATATATTTTTTTATAAAAAATTATTCTAAAATTTATTTTTTGGAAATTGAATTAATAAGAACACGAGTTAATTTACGTCGACTTCCAAATGTTTTTCTTGTTTTTTTCTTAGGTCGCATTTTATAAACTCTTATTTTAGGGCCTGAAAGGTGTCTTAAAACAGTAGCTTCAACCTTGTATTCGTTGTCTAAGTATGGTTTACCAATGTTTAGCGAATCGTCCTTATTAACTAATAAAATTTGATTTAAACTAAAATTATCCCCACGATCGAAAGGAAGTTTATCAAAATCGTAAAATTTATTTTCTTCAACCCAGAATTGTTTACCACTGGCTTGAACAATTGCGTATGATTCCATAATATAAAGTATGAAAAAATTTTAATAAAGAAAACTTAGACATT
>Ga0163179_10003116_pt1 | contig 11349 bp, 7 predicted proteins | sample AtlANTMetagenome_FD_109643 | JGI IMG/M metagenome (GOLD analysis project Ga0163179, IMG submission 109643) | Marine eukaryotic phytoplankton communities from the Atlantic Ocean - Atlantic ANT 2 Metagenome | ecosystem: Environmental > Aquatic > Marine > Oceanic | place: North Atlantic Ocean... | reverse complement strand
TAAAATAATCTACCCAATCATTTTCGGGATTAATAATAACTGCCAGTCCATCATATGCAACACTTAATTCCAAGTATGAAATGTTATTCTCATCACAAACTTTAACTTCTTTGTCTTTAATTGGTCTAGATGCATTACTAATATTAGTTTCACCTCTAGAGAACTTTTTAAATCCTCCTCCAGTTCCAGAAACACCTACTGTAACTCGAACGTTAGGTTCTACAGCTCTAAACTCTTCAGCTACTGCTTCAGTAACTGGATATACAGTACTAGAACCATCAATTTTAATATCACCAGATAAGGCACTAGAATTATCTGAATTGTTTGAATTTGAAGAGCATCCTATTAATATTAGTGATAATATTATAATATTAAAGTTTAAAAAAATTTGTTTTTTCATAATTTGAAACATTTTAGTTGTTTTATTGTTTATAATTTTATTTGGCAAAAATAAATGTAGACAAACATTTTATGTTTAACTAAAAATTAAACTTATGTTAAGAAAAAGTTAAAATTTATATGTAAATATTAACGCAGTATTAATAGATATTACAAAAATTATTAAAAAAGTTCGAAATAAGGACCGAGAGGTCCACAAAAACACAACTTATCATAAAAATAATAGATATGCAATTGCTATATTTATAGCTTGTTTAATTAAAATAGAAAAAATGAAAAAACTAATGATTATAATTTTGATGATTACATTATCATCATGCACTGGTGTTCAACAAAATCCAGATTTTGAAAAAAATGTTGAATTAGCCAAAACTTGGTTTGACACATTTACATCTGAGGATTATGATGCAACAGCAGCGCTACTTTCAGAGGATGTTGAATGGCAAGGTTGTTTTTATGGTAGCTCTGTAATGAACAAAGAAGAAGCTATGGGCTATATGAAAGCATGGCATGATGCTATGGAAAATATAACGTATACTGCTGAAAATTATCTTCCCGGAGTTGACCCTGAAACAGGTCAATTAAATGGAAGTGTGAGAACATATGGAACTTGGAGAGGGACTAATACATTAAGTGGAAAAGATTTTGAGATTTTAATGTATCACTACATGACCTATGATAATAATGGTAAAATCATCAATGCAGGTGATTTTGGCGATGCAACAGGATTAATGATGGCAGTTGCTCCAGATAGCCCTGAATAAATAGATGAAAATATAGTCTTGTAATAATATTTTGCTTTAATTATAAAGGACTAGAGCAATTCTAGTCCTTTTTTTTTTTTTAACATTGTATTAATAATTTTATATTATGATATTTCAAAAAGAAATAATATTAGATCCTTTTTCAAGAGGTTTTCATATTATTACAAATAATATTGCTAATATATTACCTAGAATCACTGGTGTTGTGCATGTATTTATTAAGCATACTTCTGCTAGTTTAACTATTAATGAAAATGCTGATCCAACAGTTAGAGAAGACTTTGAAACTCATTTTAATAAGATGGTTTCTGAAGATGAAACTTACTATAAGCATACAATTGAAGGCCCTGATGATATGACTTCCCACATTAAAAGTAGTCTTTTAGGCTCATCAGTTTCTTTTCCAATTAATGATGGAAAACCAGTACTTGGAACATGGCAAGGCATTTATCTATGTGAGCATAGAAATAATGCAAAATCTAGAAAAATCATTGTTACAGTTTATGGGGAGAAGACTGATTAAATAAAATCTACAATATTTTCTAGTTTCATCCCCCTTGATCCTTTTATTAAAATAGTAGAATTTAATATTTCATTCATATTTTCTTTAAGATCATTTAGATTTTTAAATGACTTGATTTTTGATGAATGTCTGGTTTTATTAAAGAGATCTCCAATTATGAATATTTTATCAAAATTCATTTTATCAATTAGATTAACAATTTCTTGATGCATCTGATGAGAATTTCTCCCTAATTCAAACATATCTCCAATAAAAACAATCTTGTTTTTATCTTTCATTTCATTAAAACTAGATAAAGCTACCTGTATACTAGTTGGGTTAGCATTATAAGCATCAAGAATAATTTTATTTGATCCTTTTGTTAATATTTGAGATCTATTATTATTAGGAATATATTTTTCAATACCTTCTTTAATTTTAAGATTACTTAATCCAAAATATTTTCCTATGCATATAGAAGCAGCTATATTATCTATATTATAGTTCCCTATAAGATTAGTTTTAATTGTAACATCGTCTATTGATATAGATATTTTAGGATTTACTGTTTTAACAGAGTAGTTGGTGTTTGATTCAGTTTCTCCAAATGTGAATTTATTACTGTAATTATTTGTTATTTCAATTTGTTTTGGGTCTTTATTATTTAAAAATATTAATCCAGATTTTTCCATTAAATGTGTATATAGTTCACTCTTACCTTTAATTACTCCTTCTAGATTAATAAATCCTTCTAAATGTGCTTTTCCAAAATTTGTAATGTACCCATAATCTGGCTCTGCTATATTACAAAGCAACTCAATTTCTTTTAGATGGTTTGCTCCCATTTCTACTATTGCTATTTCAGTTTCATCCTGAATTGATAGTAGTGTTAAAGGAACACCTATATGATTATTTAAATTTCCATAGGTAGCAATGGTTTTAAATTTAGATTTCAGAACTGAATATATCAGCTCTTTTGATGTTGTTTTGCCATTGCTTCCTGTTATAGCCAGGATTTTTGCCTTAGAATTTCTTCTATGATGTGTTGCAAGTTCTTGGAGTGTTTCTAAGCAATTATCAACTAATATATAGCTGTCATTAATTGCAAATTCTTTTTCATCAACTATTGCATAAGTTGCTCCTTTATCTAGTGCATTTTTAGCAAATTTGTTACCATTAAATCTAGGGCCTTTAAGACTTATATATAGATTATTAATTTTAATTTTTCTAGAATCTGTAGAAACACCACTAGATTTTAAAAATAAATCATAAATAGAGTTAATTTCCATTAAATAAAGTTAATAAAAAAGCCCTAATCTATAGAGGGATTAGGACTTCAGTTTTATTTTTATATAGCCTAGTTAATTTCTGCTTTTCTTCTTGTTATCAGTTTTTGCTCCTACTCTTGACATTGCATTTCTGAATCCAATAAAATCAGTTGCCTGGTCTTGAGGATAAAATCTTCTTTGAGCTGGATCTAGCCAATATGCTCTGTCTTTCCAGGAACCACCTTTATAGACTCTTGCTTGATCATTTATAAGAGTAGTTTTTGCTTCTGAAGGGTCATAATCAAATTCAGGTGTATCTGGATTTGCGTCTTCATAGCTAGGAGATTGGTACATTCCTCTAGTTTCAGCACCATTTGAAGAAGATCTTTCAAGTTTCCTATTTTCAGAATTGAAATATCTGGAAGATAATATATCCCCATCTCTAAAGTTTACATTATAACTTTTATCAAATTGAGTTCTATACCTTGTATCAGCTTCTGTAACTTCTTCAGTAGCAATTTCACCTGGTAGTCTTGTAGCAACTCTTTTGCCACTACTTAGTGTTTCATATTCTATCTCATCGGCACCAACAACTTTTGCTTTTCCATCAGGACCAATTGAGAATTTTTTATATTCATTTCCTCTGAAATAATTAAAATCATTAAATTCATCATCAATTATAGGTCTATATACATCAGCAACCCATTCAGCAACATTTCCTGCCATATCATATAACCCAAATCCGTTAGAAGGATATGATCTTACTTGATTTGTGATATCTGCTCCATCATCAGACCATCCTGCTATCCCGCCATAATCTCCATCACTATGTTTAAAATTTGCTAGCTGATCCCCTAATGTTTGTCTTTTTCCAGTTCTAGTATATTGTCCTTGCCATGGATATTTTTTCCTTCCTCTATAGACGTTATAATCTCGAAGCTCACCTAAACCTAATGCAGCATATTCCCATTCAGATTCTGTAGGTAATCTAAACTTTGGAGATATATATCCAGACTCTCTTGATGCAGAGGTAGGAGGTAGAGAATCAGGTCCTTTACTACTTTTACCTCTTAAAATATTTGAGTTTCCACCATAAGTTGAATTAGGAAGAAGAACATAGGTGTCTGTACTAAATGTACTGCCTGCAGAAACACTATCAAGTTTTGATCCTTTAGTTATATATCCTTCTTTTTCTAAAATCAATTCTTGATATCTGTCTGATCTCCATTGAGAAAATTCATATGCTTGAATCCAGCTTACCCCTACAACTGGATAATCCCCAAATGCTGGATGGCGTAAGTAGTTGTTTATCATATCCTCACTATAGCCCAATTTATTTCTCCATACTAGTGTGTCAGGAAGTGCACTATTATAAATATCTCTAAATTCTTCCATTTCAGGAGGATAATTCCTTTTTAGCCAATCTAGGTATTCCAAATACATAATATTTGTAACCTCAGTTTCATCCATGTAGAATGACATAACGTGTTGTTGATTTGGAGTATTATTCCAGTCTCTCATTGGATCATCCTGAACTTTACCCTTGGTATATGTTCCTCCTTCAACAAAAACCATATTTGGAGGTGTTTCTTGTCCTTTGTAATTAGTATTATATTTAAATCCACCATTCTTAGAATTTATTGCCCAGCCTGTTGCAGCTGATACATTTTTTCCAGATTTAGATGTATTACAACTAGTAAAATACATTAACAGAGTTAGTGTTAAGACTAGGTTTAATATTTTTTTATAATTACTTTTCATATTCAATAATTTTTTAAATATGTTTCTCAGAAACAAAAAGTTTCGCAATATACTAATTTATACTCAGATATCAATTATTTTAATCAAATTACATTTACCTACATGAAAACGATAAATTTGTTTTTTTATTATCAACTAGGGCTAATTAAGTAATATTATTTAGCATTAAACGTTTCTCAGATATGAGATATTTTCTTTTATTACTTTTTGTTTATACAACGTCTGTAGGTTTCTCACAATCAAAGGAAATAAATGTTGTCTGGGATGGATACAGGGTTTTTTATACTGGTTCAGCTAATTTTGAAATTCCATATTTTAATAATTATACCTATAATTTTGATCCTAGTAAAGGAATATCATTAGTTGCTCAGTGGAATCATAACTCAAAAATTGATCAAAATTCAATTGTAATAGAAAAACTTAATTTATCAGATATATCTAGGAATGAATTAAAAGATTTAAATATTAATAATATTCCTACAAAATTCACATATAATATCAAGTCTTCAATATCAAGAGGTCAAATATCACTTTTTCTTGAATTCTCCCCAATAATTAACCAAAATGGTTCTTTTAAAAAAGTAAACTCATTTAGATTTTCTTATAAAAACTCAAATAATAAAAAATCTTTTAAATATAGAACTCAGAACTCTGTTCTAAGCACAGGTAATTGGTATAAATTTTATGTAGATAAATCAGGAATTTTTAAACTTGATAAAAGTTTTTTAAATGATTTAGGTATTAATACAAATAATATAGATCCTAGGAACATTAGAATTTTTGGAAGTGGAGGAAATATGTTGCCTATGGATAATTCAACTGCATATCCATTTGATCCTATAGAAAATGCCATAAAGGTTTATGGACAAGATGATGGGGTATTTGATAATAGTGATTATATTTTATTTTATGCTCAGGGTCCTAATGGATATAATGATGACAGCAATACAAATTTGAATTTATATTCAGATAAAACATCTTATTTTATAAATATTGGTTTTTCTCCAGGAAAAAGAATTATTGAAAACATTCAGCCAACCGGTCCTTTTGATCTATTAGTAGACTCATATACAGAATATCAATACCATGAATTAGATGAGTATAACATTGCTAAAATTGGAAGAAGATGGTTTGGAAATAGATTTGATTTTGAATCAAATCAAACATTTGAATTTGATTTTCCAAACCTTAGAATATCTGAACCAATAAGCCTTAAAATATATACAGCAGCAGTTTCTGAAATTTCAACTTCTATGTCAATCGAGGTTAATAATCAGCAAATTTCGAATATGAATTATTCATCTATCGGAGATCCTATATTGGCTTCAGGTAATTTTTATTCAGGAGACATAGTAGTTTCGAATTCAAATATTTCAGTTGACTTGAATTATAATAATAATGGTAATCCTAGTTCAGTTGCGTATTTGGATTACATATCTATAGAAGGCACATGTGATCTTACTTTTAATCAGGATCAACTAGTTTTTTATAATAAAAATTTAGTTGGTTTTACAGGAATTGCACAATATAGTATTGGGAATGCTAATTCTACATCTGAAATATGGGAAATAACAGATATAAATAATGTATCAGAAATATTAATTGATGGTGCAGATAATATAGCAAGTTTTAAATCAGTTTTAGGAGAAGAAAAAAAATATATAGCTTTTAATCAGAATTCTTTATATGAACCTATAATTGAAGGACAAAAAGTTGTTGAAAATCAAGATATAAAATCAGATGTATTTTTAAATGAATCTAATCAATTTCAAGATTTAGATTATTTAATAATATGCAGATCTGATATGTTATATGAAGCTGAACGTCTAGCACAGATAAATAGAGATTTTAATAATTTAAATGTTAAAGTGGTTACTCTTGATAAAATATACAATGAATTTAGTTCAGGCAATCAGGATATTTCAGCAATAAGAAATTTTGTAAAATATATTTATAATAATGCAAGTGATGAGTCCAGTAGAATTAAGTATTTATGTCTTTTTGGTGATGCATCTTATGATTATAAAGATAGAATTTCTCAAAACACAAATATTGTGCCTTCATGGCACTCTATAAATAGTTTTAGTTTGTCAAGTGCATATGTTTCTGATGATTTTTTTGGAATGATGGATGAAGTAGAAGGTATGATGGTTAATTCAGATAAGTTAGATATAGCAGTAGGAAGAATATTAGCAGATTCTCCTCAAAGAGCTACTGACTTAGTAGATAAGATAGATAGGTATTATAATGCTAATTCCTATGGAGATTGGAGAAATAAATTAATTGTTGTTTCTGATGATGTTGATGAGCCTTGGGAAAGCATAATTCAAGGTACTTCAAATAGTTTAGCAGATTTAATATCAGATAATAAGCCTTTTTTTAATATAAAGAAAATCTTATCAGATGCATACGTGCAAGAGTCTAGTGCTGGAGGGGAAAGATATCCTGAGGTTAATAAGGATATTTTGGATGGTATAGAGTTAGGGGCATTGGTTGTGAATTATTTTGGTCATGGAGGTGAAGATGGGATTGCAAGGGAAAGAATATTTGATAAAATAGATGCAGCTGAGCTATCAAATAAAAACAAATTAAATTGTTTTGTTTCTGTTACCTGTGAGTTTACAAAATTTGATAATCCTGGAAGAAATACAGCTGGAGAATTTCTTTATTGGAATAAAAATGGAGGTTCTATAGCTCTTATCACTACAACAAGACAAATTTTTGTTAGTGTTGGTGTTAATTTTAATTTAACCTTAGAGGAATATTTATTTTCATTGAATTCAGACAATTATTATTCAATGGCTGAAGCATTAAGATTAACTAAGAATGACCCTTCTATTTCTGGAACTGATCAAAGGAGATTAGTGTTTTTTATAGGAGATCCTGCTATGAAATTAGCAATACCAAAGCCAAATATTAGAATTAATGAAATAAATGACATTTTGGTTGATCAATTTACAGAATCATTGCAGGGGTTAAGCCATGTTAAAATTGAAGGTCAGATTGAAGATGAGTTTGGAAATAAAATTGATGATTATGCAGGTGAATTAGTTACTACAGTTTTTGATAAAAATATTGACCGATCTACTTTAGGAAATGATGGTACATCACAGAGTGATACCCCAATAATATTAGATTTTACTACATTAGGAGAAGTGTTGTTTAGAGGAAAATCATCTATTGAAAATGGAGATTTTACTGTAAATTTTGTTGTACCACGTGATGTTGTTATGGATATTGATTATGGAAAAATTAGTTTTTATGCAAAAAATAATTCTATTTTAACAGATCAAAATGGTTCAAATTTAAATATTTTAATTGGTGGAATAAACGAGAATGCATCAGAAGACAACTTAGGTCCTGAAATTGAGCTGTACATGAATGATGAGGCATTTATTAGTGGAGGAATAACTAATGAGAACCCTCATCTTTTAGTTAAATTATTTGATGAAAATGGCATTAATACATCTAGTGGAATAGGACATGATATTGTAGCAGTTTTAGATGATGATGTAGCTAATTCTTTTAGACTAAATGATTATTATGAAGCAAATATGAATGATTATCAAAATGGTACAATTAACTATCCTTTAAGAGATATTTCTCCTGGTCTGCATACTTTAAGTTTAAAGGCATGGGATGTTTATAATAATTCTTCAACTTCTGAAATACAGTTTGTTGTGCATGATCAGAATCAGGAATTAGTGATAACTAATGTGTTAAATTATCCTAATCCTTTTGTTAATTTTACAGAATTTTGGTTTAACCACAATAGTTCTAGTGATTTAAGCGTTACTATACAGATATTTACTGTTTCAGGTAAACTTGTAAAAACAATTAAAGGAAATGTAAATACCTCAAATACTTCTTCTTTATCTAGAGATTTAACATGGAACGGAAGAGATGATTTTGGTGATAAAGTTGCAAAAGGTGTATATATATATAAGTTGACAGTTAGGTCTGATCAAATTAATAAGCAAGCTTCTAAAATTGAAAAACTTGTAATACTTTAATATTAAATTATATTTGTTGTCTGTAAAATTAAAACTATGAAAAATTTCTTTTATTTTCTTTTATTATCGATTATTACATTAAACACAAATGCTCAAACAACCCTTACAGAATTATATCCTAATCCAAATGACAGCAGGGTTATAACAACTGGGGTCCCTTTTCTTATGATTGCATCAGATGCTAGAGCTGCAGGTATGGGCGATATGGGTGTTGCAACATCTGTAGACGTATTTTCACAACATTGGAATCCATCCAAATATGTTTTTTCTGAAAGTAAATCAGGATTTGGCTTAAGTTATACTCCTTATTTGACTAAGTTAGTAAACGATATTTCACTTGGAAGTGTTACTTATTATAATCGAATAAATGAAAGAAGTGCATTTTCAGCTAGTTTTAAATATTTTTCTCTTGGTGAAATTGAAATTGTTCAAGATGAATTTTCAGAGGCATTAATCGAGAAACCAAATGAATTGACTGTGGATGTTTCATATTCATTAAGACTTTCTGATCCATTTTCAATGGGAGTTTCATTGAGGTATTTAAGATCTGATTTAAAAATTCAAGCAGTTGATGAAACAGCAGAAGCTGCAAGCTCATATGCTGTTGATATTTCTGGTTATTATCAAGGTGAAGAGCAGTCTTATGGAGATATATATGGAAGATGGAGAGGAGGTTTTATTATTCAAAATCTTGGACCAAAAATTAAATATGATAATGAATCTAATAGTGAGACATTTATTCCAACAAATTTGAAATTAGGCGGAGGCTTTGATTTTGTTTTGGATCAGTATAATAAAGTTTCAGTTACTGCTGAGGTAACTAAATTACTTGTTCCAACTCCACCAATAATCGAATATGCTAGAGATTATAATGATATTAATGAAAACGGGGTTTATGATGAAGGTATTGATGATTATATTGGACAACCATACATTAATGGAATTTATGAAGGTCAAGATAATGATGTAGATTTTCTATCTGGAGTTTTTCAATCTTTTTCAGATGCACCAGGAGGGTTTAGTGAAGAATTAAAAGAATTCACATGGGCACTTGGAGCAGAATATGTATATGACGATTCTTTTGCATTAAGAGCAGGATATTTTAATGAGAATGAAGATAAAGGTGCAAGAAAATTTCTTGCCTTAGGAGCTGGTTTTAAATTTTCTGGAACAAAAGTAGATCTTTCTTATCTATTTTCAGCATCGAAAGTTCCTAGTCCTTTGGAAAATACTCTCAGATTTTCTTTAACCTTTGACTTTGGTTCTCAATCATATACAGAATATTAGAAAATATAACTATTAGTTATTTTTATCTTTTTTTTAATATTTAATTATTATCTTTTTAAGAATACAGATCTATATATTATTTTTGTTCTACTTTTTTATATACTAAATGAAAAAAATAACTAAGGAAACATATTTGTCTTGGTATGAAAACATGTTTTTCTGGCGAAAGTTTGAAGACAAACTAGCAGCTGTATATATTCAGCAAAAGGTAAGAGGATTTTTACATTTATATAACGGTCAGGAAGCTGTTTTAGCAGGATCCTTGCATGCTATGGATCTAAGTAAAGATAAAATGATTACTGCATATAGAAATCATGTTCAGCCTATAGGAATGGGAGTAGATCCAAAAAAGGTAATGGCTGAATTATATGGTAAAAGCACCGGTACTTCTATGGGATTAGGAGGTTCTATGCATATTTTTTCAAAGGAGCATAGATTTTATGGAGGACATGGGATTGTAGGAGGTCAAATTCCACTAGGGGCAGGTATAGCTTTTGGTGACAAATATCACGGAAGCGACGCCGCTACATTATGTTATTTTGGTGATGGAGCCGCCCGACAAGGTTCTTTACATGAAACATTTAATTTAGCAATGCTATGGAAATTGCCAGTAGTATTTATATGTGAAAATAATGGTTATGCTATGGGAACTTCTGTAGAAAGGACTTCTAATAATCCAGATATATGGAAATTAGGTCTAGGATATGAAATGCCAGCTGAACCTGTTGATGGAATGGATCCAGCAAAAGTTGCTAGAGCTGTAGATAAAGCCATATCACGTGCAAGAAAAGGAAAAGGTCCTACATTTTTAGAAATGAAGACTTATAGGTATAGAGGTCATTCAATGAGTGATGCCCAGCATTATAGGACAAAGGATGAAGTTGAGGAATACAGAAAAATTGATCCAATTACTCAAGTAAAGAAAATTTTACTAGACAAAAAATATGCAACAAAAGTTGATATTGAAAAAATTGATAATAGAGTAAAAGAAAGAGTAAAAGAATGTGAGAAATTTGCAGAAGACTCTCCATTTCCAGATGAAAGTCTTCTTTATGATGCAGTTTATGAACAAAAAGATTACCCATTTCTAAAACACAAACTTTAAGATGGCTGAATTAATTAAAATGCCGAGATTAAGTGATACCATGGAAGAGGGTACTGTAGCTACCTGGTTCAAAAAAGTAGGTGATAAGATTAGCGAAGGAGATATTTTAGCTGAGATAGAAACTGACAAGGCTACAATGGAATTTGAATCTTTTTATGATGGAACCCTTTTATATATTGGAGTTAAAGAAGGAGAAACAACCAAAGTTGACCAGCCACTAGCAATAATAGGTGATAAAGGTGAAGATTAT
>Ga0163179_10003115_pt1 | contig 11349 bp, 8 predicted proteins | sample AtlANTMetagenome_FD_109643 | JGI IMG/M metagenome (GOLD analysis project Ga0163179, IMG submission 109643) | Marine eukaryotic phytoplankton communities from the Atlantic Ocean - Atlantic ANT 2 Metagenome | ecosystem: Environmental > Aquatic > Marine > Oceanic | place: North Atlantic Ocean... | reverse complement strand
TACAGTCCCTGGTTCCAGTTGGGCTGCGAGGCCTGTTGTTAGCAGCACTGTTTGGAGCGATTCAGTCAACGGTCAACTCGGTGCTGAACTCAACATCGACCATCGTCACCCTTGACATCTACAAACGCCTATTTCGTCCCGATGCATCGGATCGTCACCTGGTGCGAGTTGGCATCACTTCATCCGTGATCATCTTGGCGATTTCCATCTTGCTGGGCCGATTCGTCGGAGAACTGGGGGGCAGCCTATTCGAGTATATCCAGTCGCTGTACTCTTTCTTTGCACCACCGTTCGCCGCAGTCTTTGTCCTTGGCATTCTCTGGCGACGCATCAACGGCGCAGGTGCACTCGCCACGGTGATCTCAGGGTTCTCGCTTGGCATCGCAATCAAGCTGTATCTGAACTATGCCGACGATCCACCCCAGTGGTTATTCCCTTATTCAAATCAGGCATCGATCAACTGGTTTGTTTGCATGGCTGTATGTGTGGGCGTAAGCCTGCTTACAGCCCCGCCCCGGGCTGAACAGGTAACGGATCAACTCACCTTCAACTGGCAGAAGATGAATATCTTCTCAAACCTAGGAGACCACTGGTATTCCAGCGTTACAACTTGGTGGGGATTGTTCGCCATCACAATTCTGGCATTGTTTACCCTGTTCTCCGGCTTCTTCCTCTGAAGCCCTCTTCATTCGTTGCATTAAAAACGGCGATCCCGAACAGGGCTGGTATCGCATCAAGATTGACAAAATCCGTTACCGCAGGCCTTCCTGCTCGAACAAATTTCAATTACCAACGCGCCGACCCTAGAAAAGCAACACCCAATAAAAAACGCACTCGACAGCGTTTCAATCATTCGAAATCCTGACTCAAAGTCAGCGCGGCGCACGAATCACCTCAATATCTCCTTCATCCCTGCTTTTCCATTGCTATTGCATTATCAAGGCCCAACAATGCATCTCACCAATAGACGCCATCGAACCGTGGAATCCCAGGAACAACCAACTATGACAAGAAAACGTAAACCTTCGTTCCTAATGTTTGTTGCTTTACTGACAATCCTGGGGCACTCGAATTCGAATGGGCAGGTCATTCAAGAACCCGGTACCGACTATCTGGTCTTTGAAGCCGAAGATTTCACTCTCAGCGACCTCAACAATGCCGATGAAGACGGCTTTGGCACTGGCTTTGTCATCATTGATCCTGAAAATCCAATCGAAGTTGAACTTCACGGTTCGAACCCGGGCGTTATCGAGATTCCGCCGCCGAACGCCAACCCGTCCAAGGGAAAGGCAATCTTTGACCTCGTGGGTGGTGGTGACTTCGCCGACCAAATTGGCTGGGAATTACAGTTTGATAATCCGGGTACTTATTACGTCTACCTGCGTTATTCCATGTACGACATGCGAGAGATTTTTGGCAAAAACGCTTACAGCCACGAAGACTCGATTTACATTCCTCCGTACGAACTCATTGAAGATCCAGCCGGATTTGATCCCGCTATTCGAGATGAGCGAGCCGGACAGTCTTCGCTCCGACGCAACGTCGGCGGTGACTTCACGGATGTAGATGTCCCTGACGTTTTGCCGACCGACGGTTGTCGCGAAATGGAAGAAGATGCATGGCAAATCCTAGAAGCGGATTGCGACCGAGCTGATCCTTCGCTCGAAGGTCAGTACCATTGGCAGAAGCTCCGTTTTTCGGATGACTCGCAGGGCAATGTGCAGGCGAATTATGAGATCGACGAAACCGGCGTTGTTTTGGACTTTTCGATTGCAAGCCGCGAACGCGGTTCATCCCTTGACGCCTTCGTCTTTTCAAAGAACTCGGAATTGTCCATCAGCGAACTTGACGCGTTGTTGAATCCAGGTCCAACGGATCCTTTCGCGCCGCTGGATGATGGCTCACTGGCGACTCCCGCAGCGAGAATCGATTACATTCACAACACGCTGAACAGTTGGGTTGGAGATTCCAACAACGATGGCGAATTCAATTCGGGCGACCTCGTAGCGGTCTTTTCAGCTGGCGAATATGAAGACGCCATCGCTGGAAACTCCTCCTACGCAACAGGTGACTGGGATGGCAACAAGGATTTTGAATCCAGCGATCTCGTCGCTGCCTTCAGTGATGGTGGTTACGAGCTGGGTGCACGCCCCGCGATTGCAACCGTTCCAGAGCCATCGAGTGCAGTCCTCCTGTTGATTGGCCTCTTGGCCTGCTTGCGACGTCGCAACCGCTAAGCCACCGACCTGAAACACTCGCTCGTGTATCCATCACGGCGAGAGAAAATTTTGCCCTGTGGAGCCAATTGGATCCACAGGGCTTTCTTTTGGGATTGCTATTCCCAAAGACGATCTAGCCTCTTCGGATCAACTCGGCCCCCAATTGAATTGATGAGGAGATAGAATCAGCGTACGATGGCGGAACTCCATCCTTCGTAGGCACAAGGTAGATTTATGCACCATTTCAAAAGAGTCCGATTCGCAGGCCTTTGTCAGCTAACTGCATTTTTTTGCACTGCAGTTTTCTTTGCGGTTTTCTTTTCGAGCAAACCGATCGTTGCTGAAGAGGAGCAGGCAGCCCCATTGATGGCCTACGTGGGATCGTTCAGTTCCCCGCTGAAAGACATGTTACCGACTCAGGTCGACTTACCACCGGGCAATGGTCGTGGGATCCATATGTTTCACGTCGATCGCAAAACGGGAGCTTGGGCGGAAGCAGGTATTTATGAATCGGGAACCAGCCCCAGCCGTCTGGTCGTAAATCACGATGGGACTCGGATGTACTCCGCCAACGAAACGGATCGGTACAATCAAACCAAAGAAGGAACCGTCAGTTCTTTCGCGATCGATCGATCGACCGGTCAGCTCACTCTCCTGAACACCGTACCTTCAGGCGGGGCAGGACCCACTTACGTCAGCATCCATCCTTCCAAACGATTCCTGTTAGTCGCCAATTATTTTGGGGGTTCGATCTCCGTCCTGCCAATCAAGGCCAATGGGCGACTCGGCGACGCAACCGACGTGCAGGTATTGGAAGGAGAGATTGGTCCGACCACTTCGCAAAATGCTCCGCCCGGAAGCAAGGCCTTCAGTGGCCACGACCGAACTCACGCTCACATGATTGAGTCCGATCCAGCAGGCCGTTATGTCCTGCATGTCGACCTAGGCATGGACAAAATCTTCATCTGGAAATTTGATCAACGGACGGGCAAGTTAAGCCCGAACGAACCGGCATTCATAGCTCTGCCCCCCGGCGACGGCCCAAGGCACTTTCACTTTCACCCGAATGGAAAATGGCTCTATTCGATCCAAGAAGAAGCGTCCACGCTGGTGCTATTCGATTACGATGCGGAACGTGGCCGCTTGACGAAAAGGCAGATGATTCCGTCACTTCCAGTAGGTTACGCGGGAAGCAATTTCTGCTCCGAAATCCAAGTCTCGAAGGATGGAAAATTCCTTTACGCAGGGAACCGCCTACACGACAGTATCGGAATTTTCTCGATCGGCGCAGACGGGCTGCTAAGTTTCGTCGACGATGAATGGACCCGGGGAAATTATCCTCGCAGCTTCAGCTTTGATCCGAGCAGTCGTTTCTTGTACTGCGGAAATCAGCGAGCCGATCACGTCAGCACTTTCAAAGTTGATACAAAAACTGGCAAGCTTCAATTCACGGGTCAATATGTACCGGTGGGTAACCCATCGCATATTGTCTTCGTGGAACTCGAGAATTGAAGAGTCAATTTTGCCATGAAGGAGGTGGCGGCCTAAGTTTGCCGCCACCACCAACGGTCCAGGTTCATTCAATCTCTGCGAGATCGAGAACGACGTGTTTGACGCTCTTCCGATTCCAGGTGTAAGTAATGTGAACCTTACCGTCCTCGGCTTGAATCATCGCTGGATAGGAGAATTCACCTTTTTCCTTTTCGAGCGTCAGGACGGGTTTCCAATCGATACCGTTTTTTGAGATCGCAACGTTCAGCATGTCGCGATTGGAAGGGAATTCTCCGTTTCTAACCGTGTGGTTGTAGACCAGCAGCTGTCGTCCGTCGCTAAGCGTCACAGCATCGGTTCCCGAACTCGGATTCGGAAGTTCGGTTCCACTCGTGGGCGCCCACGACTTGCCGTGATCTTCTGACCAACTTTGCGCGATCACATCTTCGCGAGAACGACACAGAATCTGCATGCGGCCATTGGGATAGGTCAGGATACTGGGTTGGATGGCATTGAAGTCACCTTCGAGTGGACCGATTACCTCCCAGGTCTTGCCTAAGTCGCGAGTCACCTCAAAGTGAACTTTCCATCCTTCGTTTTCGGTACTCGTGGGACACAGAATGCTGCCATCAGCCAATTGAATCGGCTTGTTTTTCACCGGCCCAAGAAGATTTTGATTGGCTTTTGGCAAGGCTGGATCCGTCCCCAATCGTCGAGACTTCGACCAGGTCTTCCCGCCGTCGTCTGAGGTAATCAAGGCTCCCCACCAATCGCGCGGATTGAGTCCAACCTTATAGAACAACATCAACGGTCCCTCGGCAGGTTGAAACAGAACGGGGTTCCAGCAAGCATAGTCTTGATCTTCGTTTTCGGAACCGTCGACCAGTTCAACGGGCTTGGTCCACTTGCCATCCACCTCGCGTGAAAGCCAGATTCCGACATCGGGATTTTTTTCATGGGATCCGCCAAACCAGGCCGCGACCAATCCGTTTGGCGTCTCCACAATCGTGGATGCATGGCACTCGGGTGTCGGAGTGTTATCCAGGGGGTAGATGAGTTCCGCTGACAGAACACCACCACTGCCAGGTTTGCTAACTTCAGGAAGCTGCTTGTCAGCAGCTCCTACCTTAGTGGTGATAAGCAGGACGCAGGTCAGTACCGAAGCATGAATTCTCAATTTCATCATCGAATGTCCAGTGAAAGGATAAGGCATGCAGTGCCATTGAATTCGCGGGAGTCCACCATGGCCCGCCTCATTTTGATTATCTGCAATCATCGATGACGCGAGCCACCGGCCCGTATTTTGCCAGATTTCCCGCCGATCGCAATGAAGATCCCTACGAGTTATCGATTCCGGCGTCTGATTACAAGCATCCTCAACAATGGATTACTTGCCCTTATAGCAAAGGATGGGCCTCAGTTCCGTCGTGATGCGAGTGAGTTCCTTCTGGGCCCTCATCACTTCGTAGATATCCTTATACGCCTCGGGCGCCTCTTCTCGCAAAGCGGATGCGTTACGATGATCAAAACGGACACCGCCCATCTGGCGATGCAGTTTACGAGTGCTGATCGCCTGTCGAGCCTCCGTGCGACTTAGCTTACGACCGGCACCATGAGAACTGGAACAAAGCGCATGCTCGCAACCACGTCCGGAAACAAGAAAACTGGCGGTTCCCATCGACCCCGGGATAATGCCCGGCTGATCGCGGTGGGATGCTTGAGCACCTTTGCGATGAACCCAAAATAATTCACCCAGGTGCTCTTCTCGAAGCACGTGATTATGATGGCCATGGAGCAGCGAGCTCCAATCCGTCTCAACACGGAATAAGTCGTGCAACAAGCCCGTTACGGCACCCATCATGTTCAACCGATTTCGCTCAGCGTAAAGCAGAGCCCACTGCATGTCGTGCAGATAATCCTGGCCGGCTGTTGTTTCTGCTTCCAGATATTTCAAACCACCGAATCCTGTCTCCGCTTGAGACAAATGGTAGGCTGTAATCGCTTGGCCCATCGCGCGGGAACCACTGTGGATCATGATCCACAGTTGACCATTCGGGTCCGCTTGAAACTCAAGAAAGTGATTGCCACGCCCTAGCGTCCCAAGTTGCACACGACCATCGCGGTTTTTGCGTCGCTCCAAACTGGAGTGACTCAATCGAATCTTTCCCAAACTTGATGGCAACTCATGTGGCGCCGAATTCCGCGAATGTCGATTCGTTGGTACTCGATTATACAGCCCCGCCAGTACATGCGCGGCGGCCTTGGCACCGCTTAACAAATCCGCCTCAGCATCAACGCACACCGCAGCCATACCACAACCGATATCACCACCCACGGCCGCCGGATAAACAAGACGAGAAGTTGCAACAACCGCACCCACACAAACATCGGCCGCCAAATGAACGTCCGGCATCACTGCGACTTTGCGGACATCGTCGGCCTTCGCGAGGCGATCGAGTGACCGGTTGACGTCCAGCGTTAACGGCTCGGTGAGCCACATCTGCAACCTCTCCTCTGATGCAACTTGACTCATGCGTCCACCTCCTCACTGGGGCCGACCAACCGAAAGGTCAACTTCGGAGTACGTTTCCGCGTAATAGCAGCCGCTACCGCAGAGCGAAGTTGCCCTGCAACTCGATTAATCTGCAGCAATATCGCTTCCGTCTCGAGACACGAGCACACCAGATCCGTACGAAATGTCACGGATAACTGAGATGCATTTGGCGCCGGTTCGACCTTTGCGACCTGCAAACTGTGAAGTCGATCATCGGAAAACTCGCCAGCCAAGACGAGCGACAAAGTTTCAGCGACCTGCTTACAGAGTTGCTCGGCTTTGTGGTTCTGTTGAATACGATCCTTCTCTTTTCGAAAAAACTGGCGCGGATCCACCCCATCGTCGTCGTGGAGCTGTCCGCAATAGGCGAGCAGTTGCTCGCGAACACGCTTATCCATTGTCATATTGGCTCTCACAGAGAATTGCGCGCACAAAGCGCGCCGAAAAAGAAATCAGCGACCGAAAGTCATTGCAGTGAGAGCTCGGCAAACGACCGGTCTACCCCAGCAGAAAGCTCGAGCTCAGCAGTGCACTTGTTCGCGTTTGGAATCGCATGGCAGAGCTCCTTGGGGTTGAGTGAAAGAAATCGATGGCAAGACACCTGGCATCAGGCATCTCCATCGACCTCATAGACAGGATGCTATTCAAAGGGTTCGCGGGCAACTGACATTTTTCGTTTTTTTCTCGCGATCGCTGGAAAACACGTGAAAAATACCGAATCCATCGCACGTCGGATCGCTGAGACAGATTGGGGCGGATATCTCGAAACAGCTCCCTGATCTGTTTCCAGCGACGAACCAACTCTCGACGCTCCCCAAATCCCTTCTTCGTCAAAAGCAGTGCTAAAATGATCAACAATCGTTGCGGTCAACGACCGGCCAGTGAGATCCGTTGTTCCCTGAGCACAACGTCGATCAATCGAAATCAGGTCATAATCGGGGAGTGAAATAAGTAAGTCGCACAGGAACCACTTATTCCAACCCACGACACACTTCTATGAAAGCGAAGAAGAATTCAACGAATGCTCAAACACCATCAAATAATCTCAGTGTTCGTGATCGTCTCAACTTTCGTTGCGTTTGCCACAACCTGGGGCAGCGGTCCGAGAGCCACATTCGCTATTGAATCAGCAAACCGACCTAACGTCATTCTGATCATGGCAGATGACCTCGGCTATGGCGATCTCTCGTGTTACGGCAGTGACATCATCAAGACGCCAGTGCTGGACAAACTCGCGAGCGAAGGCGCCCGCCTGACAAGTTTCTATGCCGGTTGCACCATCTGCACTCCATCAAGAATGGCCTTGCTCACAGGCGCCTATCCATGGCGGACAGGCTGGCGGGGCGGAGTTGTCGGATATGGTATCAAACCACAAAACGGTTTGGCCCCCAGCGCGCTGACAATGGCCGAGGTTTTTCAAGAGGCCGGCTATCAGACGGCGCTAATTGGCAAGTGGCACCTGGGAGATACGCCAGAGCTGTCACCGATGCAGCAAGGATTCGTAACCACGTTTTATATTAACAAGAGTAATAACCAGACGAAGAAACTTTGGCGTGGTGCAAAACTGGTTGCTGATCCATTTGACAATCGGCGTTTGACAGAACAATTCACCAAGGAAGCAATTAAGTTCATTGCAAAAAATCGCAAGCGACCATTCTTTCTTTACCTGCCACTAAGTGCCCCGCACTTCCCTGCCCAAGCTCATCCCGACTGGAAGGGAAAATCCCAGAACGAGGCCTATGGTGACGTGGTTGAAGAGCTCGACAGCCGTGTTGGCGAGATTCTCGACACGCTTTCGCTTCACAAGATCGCCGAACATACGGTCGTTGTATTTTTATCCGACAATGGGGTGGAACCCGGTCAGAGAAAGTGGGCTCAAGCTGCCCCGTATCGTGGTATGAAATGGGATGCATTGGAAGGCGGAAATCGTGTCCCGTGCATCATCCGGTGGCCGCAGAGGATCCCCGCCGGCCAAGTCGTCGATTCGCTCATCGCCACGATCGACTTGTTCCCGACACTCAGCCACGCATGTGGTATTGAGTTACCAACACCACCGCAGGGTAGTCCCAAACGCGACGGGGTTAATGTTGTGAATTCCCTGGTTGGGAAGACAAATCAAGCTCATCCAAGATCGAGTCTCTTATACTGGCATGGCTGGGGAACATTGCAAGCAATACGAGTCGGCGATTGGAAGTTGTATTTGGATGAGATCAAAGAGATACCGGAGTCGGAAGACGGCCCTGTGTTGATTCATCTCTCCAAGGATTTCGCCGAGCGCACGAACCTCGGTAACGAACATCCAACGCGAGTCGCTGCGATGATGGCAGAAGCAGCAAAGCAACTGTCGGACATCGAGACGAATAGCATCTTGCTGGGAGGTCCAGCAGATCCTGAGCAGAGGACTCCCAAACGTGCGAAGTGGCTGAAGCAATTAAACAGTAGCGACGAATAATTTCAAATGGAGTTGGGCGTCTATCTTGAAAACTGAAAACAATCCATTTGAAGAATCATCCATTGAAGCTGAGGTCATAACGGCTGCAGAGATCTCGTCGGGGCTGGACCTTCGAATTTTCATGTATTCGATTGTCACGAGTATTGCTGTTGTCCTGACGGTTGTCTCAATCTGGGTGGCGATTATGTTCAGCAAACGGCATCTCGCCCTCGATCAACTTGCACCGATTCCTAAACGGGCGATGTTCTTCATGTTTTTTGCGACGCCCAACTTCGCCACCTGCCTCTGCTTCACCGACTTTTATTCTTCGAAGGTCCCCCAAAAGAAAAATCGGAAAATCTGGCATAGCATGTTGTTCGGTGCACTCTCTGGACTGATTTTTGATGCTTGCACGGCGATCACGGTGATCGAACAACTCTTTGATTGTTAGCGTTCATCCGAAACATGATGAGTAACTCGGATGTCAATCAATCGGTAAGACGCACGAACAACTCGTGCTTTCCCAGTCACAAGCCATTGACAATGCGAGCGATCCGAAAACAATAGACGTCAGCTATATCGGATTTTCTCCGATCGCAGCCAGCCAGCAAACTCAGGATAGCTAGCCTCAAAGGACTCCCCAGAGTTCCTTCCAGTGTCGATGTGACGCAGGTTTCTAATGTTGTCCCGCTTGAGTCTTGCTTTTGCCATGCCGTCCGCTACCTCAGCCGAATCTTTGTTGCCTCTGTAGAATGTCGGATCGGGTCAGCGGTGATCAGGAGACTCTTTTGTGACATGGACTGAGGGTGGATTCCAATTGTCAAAACTCATCAACCAACGTACTTTGTCATCGGTCTCACCGATAAGTAGAGACACATAACCTCGGTAGATCACGAGACAGAGGCTACTCATCGCAGAACACCGTAACGTGAAGAGGGCTCGGACTGTTTGACCGAGTGATGTTAAGCATGAATCAACCAAAACAACGACGTAATCGCACACTGTTTCCCTCTTGTCATTTCAGTGCATTCGTAATCGGCACTTGTTTGTGCTTGATATTGAATGCTAGATCTTTTGCCGAGGTGCCCCAATGGAACAAATTCCAGAATGGCGGGCAGTTCGAAGGTCCGGATCAAATGCCGACAGAGTGGTCTCCAGAACGCAACATCTCCTGGACTGCCGCCATCCCAGGCTATGGACAATCATCGCCTATCATCTCGGACAACCAGATCGTCGTCACATCGACCAGCGGCGACAACAAAGATGATTACCACGTGATTTCTTATGCCTTGGACAGCGGCAAAAAGAATTGGCAAATTGACGTTAAAAACCCAACTCCCTACAAAAATTCTCCGATGGTCAGTCGCGCCGCCCCGTCAGCCCTTGCGATTAAGGATGGCTACGTCGCCTTTTTTGAAGGCGGTTCATTGATCGGCATCTCTACCAGCGGTGAAAAGCAATGGGAACGAGATTTGGTGCAAGAGTATGGTCCGATTGAAGCTCGTCACGGACTGGCCTCTTCGCTTGAGTCGGATGGGAATCGCGTTTTCGTCTGGGTTGAGAGAAGCGAAGACCCCTATGTCCTGGCGATCGACCCAACGTCTGGCGAGACCCTTTGGAAATCAGCAGGAGTTGGTGCAACCTCGTGGGGATCTCCGAGAATGGTTCCGGTCGATGGTGGATCTCATCTCGTCTGCAGCGCGATTGGAAAAATCATCGGTCTGGATCCAGAAACAGGCGATCGACTTTGGGAATTTGATGGTATTTCCAACAACAGCTCGAACACGCCCACTCCTGTTCGCCCGGGCCAATTTCTGATTGGTGCATCGGAGGGAAGAGGCCAGAATTCCAGCGGAAACGCCGCTGCGAGCAATGGTTTGATTCAACTCACCCAACAGGAAGATGGAACCTGGGAGGCAGCCTTTCAATGGCAGGCAGAAAAGGCGACATCAAGTTTCGGTAGCCCCGTTGTCGCTGGAGAAACGGTTGCCATCGTTAATCGTGCGGGTGTGTTGTATCGACTCGACCTTGAAACCGGCAAGCAGCTCTCGGTGAACCGAACCAACGCGGGTGGAGTCTGGGCGACCCCGATTGTCGTCGGACAAAATATCTTCCTGTTCGGCTACAAAGGAGTCACTTCGGTGATTTCACTGGAAGACAATAAGGAGATTGCCGAGAACCGCTGTTGGATTGACGACAATAAGGAGGGAGAGAGTCCGGCATTTGGTGGGGGCAGCGTTTTATACGCAGCCGCGGTCGCTGGAAATCAATGGATCATTCGAAGCGGTGACAAGCTCTATTCAATCCAAAACGAATAATGGCCTCCATGCATTGGCATGCAGACTCGCCTGGGTCTTCGAACTTTAGGCGAATACGGGAGTTCGAAAATCGATCGCCATCCCAACAACGGAATCCTGGAAACGCCAGATTTGACCCTTTCCCTCCGTCTCCATGGAAATAAGGTTCGCATTGAGCGTTGGAATTTCTGACACGTTCTCGGGCGAGACGCAAAAACAGATGAGCCCCATTCAAATCTGCTGTCATCAATGAGGACAGCTTCTGCGACGCCACCTCAGGGAGACCGATCTCCCCGAGGCGGTATTCATGCCCGGTTACGGTGAGCAAGATTAGTCTTGTTTGAACGTTGGTCCAAT
>Ga0163179_10003114_pt1 | contig 11355 bp, 8 predicted proteins | sample AtlANTMetagenome_FD_109643 | JGI IMG/M metagenome (GOLD analysis project Ga0163179, IMG submission 109643) | Marine eukaryotic phytoplankton communities from the Atlantic Ocean - Atlantic ANT 2 Metagenome | ecosystem: Environmental > Aquatic > Marine > Oceanic | place: North Atlantic Ocean... | reverse complement strand
GCGTGGGGAGTCGCATGGGCTCCCGCTCGCAGGAGCGACTGCAGCATGTACGGCGGGTCGTAGGTACTTGCTCCAGGGATCTTTGTCGGGGGAAGGAGAATGCAAATCCAAGCGCTGAGCCTCTACCCAGCCGAGGGTTCCGTCAGCCACCTGGACGAGCACGTAGCCGCTGCCTGCATCATTGGCGAAATGCCGTGCCCAGCCGGGATCGAGCCACTGGCTTTGCAGTTCGCCTTGAGGGCTTTGCAACAGGTTGATGGGCATATCACCCACCAGCGGTAGCCAGCGATGCAGCTGCCAGAGTGAGTCGAGGCTGGATAAAACCAGCGGTTCGGGGATGGGGTGATAATCCAGTCGTTCGCCCAGAACACGCTGGTAGATCGCCCCTTGGGCGCGAGAGAGGACTCCGCCACGAACTCGCAACTCGCCGGAACGCCACCGCCAGCAGGTGGTGTCGACAACGATGGGGTATCCCCTGGCGATCTGCTTGCGTGCGGCGCTAACAGCTGCGTCCAGATTGGCATCGAGCTCTTCTTGGGAGAGCGCCATTGGCTCAAGTCTCCTGGTGTTGTCCACCGGACGAGGTGGTCGACTCGGCCGGCTCATCGTGTCCCAGGGTCGGGTCTGAGGTGACGGCTACTTGCTTGAATCGTGCGGCGACGGTCTGGTGGCTGAGGGAGCCCAGAAGTGGTCCTAGTCGCTCCGCAGGACTCGGTGCGGATGGATTGCGCTGCGCGGCGGATCGGAGTCTCTCAAGGCTTTGCGTGCACCGCTCAGCAAAGTCGCGGTCCGACTCGGCAGTAGTTCGTAGTGCAGCAACTGCTTCGGTGACCGAAGCAAGGTTGCGGCAGACCAGCAGGCCGTCGACTCCTGCGCGCACCGCGGCGACTGCAGCCTCACCTACGCTGCCGTTTTTTGTGATGGCTCCCATGCCCAGATCGTCGCTGAAGAGCACTCCCTCAAAACCCAATTCGTTGCGCAAGATATCGGTCATGATTCGTGAAGAGAGGGTTGCTGCCGTATGGACACCGAGTCCCGGATAGACCACATGGGCGGTCATCATGGAACGGACGCCGGCTTTGATAGCGGCGGAGAAGGGGGGCAGGTGGTCGCTCCGCCAGAGGGCTTCACTTACGGGGCAGGTAGGCAACTCATGGTGGCTGTCTTCAGCGACATGCCCGTGGCCAGGAAAGTGCTTTCCACAGGCGATGATTCCTGCGCTCTGCAGGCCCTTGATGATCGCGGTGCCCAGGCGCGCAACGCGATCGGGATCTGCTCCAAGGGATCGGTCGCCGATAGCGACAGTCGTCTCTTCGCAGAGCACATCGAGTACGGGGGCAAAGTTCACGTTGAAGCCGATGGCCCGCAATTCAGCGCCCATGGCTTTGCCCACCTGCCTCGCCAGCTCTTCGTCGTCTGTTGCTCCCAGCTCAGCCATGGGGGGCCAAATGGTGAGGGGACTACGAAGCCGCGCTACTCGGCCGCCTTCTTGATCAACCGCTAAGAGAAGCTCTCGTGTGGGGCACAGTCGCCGTAGGCCATGGAGCAGGGCGTGCACTTGCAGGGGAGAGTCGACGTTGCGAGCGAAAAGGATGAAGCCGCCCACTCCGAGTTCAGCGAGGCGTGTGATCTCTTCGCTGTCGGCGGAGTAGCCCTCAAAGCCAGCCAGTACAAGGCCCGCAACCGGGTCCGGTTGATTCACGGTGCGTCTACTCTTCGTCTTGGGAGAACTGGTTAAGCTCGACGAGCACTCCGCCCGTATCCGCGGGATGGATAAAGGCTACCAGCGAGCCGTGTGCGCCAGGACTGGGTGGGTTGCCCAGTAGGCGCATCCCCGTTGCGGCGATGCGCTGAATCTCTATCTCGATGTCTTCCACCTCAAAGCAAAGGTGGTGGATTCCCGGGCCACGCTTTGCGAGGAACTTTGCGACAGGCGTGTCGTCGCCCATGGCTTCGAGGAGCTCAACTCGGCTCTCGCCTACGGGATACATGGCGACCCTTGTTCCGGCCGACTCGACGTCCTCACGGCCTTCTTCGAGCAGGCCGATTCCTTCTGGTCCCCAGGACTTCGCGCCCTCATCGAGGCTGGAGACGGCAATGCCGACGTGGTGCAATCTCTTGAACATGACAGGACCTCTTCGCTGCTAGCATGAGCACTTCGCATGGGTTTTTCGGTGCTCGGTGGGACTCTACCGCGAACCCAAGCGATGAGGATATCTCGTGTGGGAAGGGCAAGGAAATCAGCTACCAATTTGCCCCTTCTGTGGCGCCTCAAGGAGAACCGTCGCTGCTCTCAGTGGTGCTTGTTCACTACAGCGGAGTCGATGACCTGTTGCGTTGTTTGGCCTCGTTGCAGGGGCAAAGTCATCGCCAGCTTGAGATTGTTCTTGTCGATAATGGTTCTACGGATCAGGGGGCCGTATCCGTTATGGCAGAGCAACAGGCGAACCATTGGCAGCTACCGGTGCGCCTTGTCTCTCTGCCCACAAATCAGGGCTTTGCCGCGGGTGCCAATGCAGGCGTCGCAGAGTCACGTGGCGAGTTTATCTTGCTGCTGAATCCAGACACTGAGGTGACGACAGAGTCTCTGGGGGAGTTGCTCTCGGTTCTAGAGAAGGGTGCGGATATCGTCGCTCCGCGCCTGCTCTTGCGAGACCAACCCGACCACATAGACAACTGTGGGCATGGCCTCTTCCCTGATGGCTTGAATTGGTGCCGGGGCCGCGGAGAACAGGCCCGGGGTCGCTACGTACAAGAGGAAGAAATTCTGTTGTTTTCGGGTGCGGCGGTGATGTTACGCCGCTCGGTCTTCGCGCTTCTTGGCGGTCTTGATGTCCGCTTCTTTGGCTATGGAGAGGACGCAGATCTGTCGCTGCGTGCTGCGCGTCTGGGCTTGAGTTGTCGTTATGTGCCCTCGGCGGTGATCTACCACCGGGTAGGCGGATCGTTTGGGCAATTGAGTCTTCGCAAGGTGTTCTTAGTAGAGCGCAACCGGGTACAGGTGGCGCTCACTCATCTCCCAACCAGTTGGCTGTTGGCCTCACCGTTGTGGACTCTGGCACGCTTGAGCGTTCTTAGCAGCGAAGGTGCTCGTGGGCGCGGTCTCGCTGCCTCGTGGCGACCCTGGCAGAGGTTACTGCTGCCCTTTGCGGTGCTTGCTGCCTCAGGTGCATCCATGCTGGCTGTTCCCGGTAGCCTCGCCCGTCGCCGCGGGATGGCTCGACTGGTTCGTGACGGAGGTGGGCTCGATGATTCTTCCTGGCGACAACTTCTCGGAGCACATCGCCTGGGCTTGAGGGACATCACCAGGCGGCCAGCCGGGGTCTAAGTCTCAGAAACTTTTGTCGGTCAGCTAGCAGTCTGTGTGAAACAGAGTAGGATTCGGCCGCAATGGCGGTACTTCAGAGCAATGTTGACCCTCGCAGCGAGCAGTACGCTGCCAACCGCGAGGCCATGTTGGAACTGGTCGAGGCCTATCGTGCACTCGAGGCCAATGTTCGTGCATATGGCGAGAGTCGCCGAGGTAAGTTCGAAAAGCGGGGGCAGTTGATGCCCCGAGAACGAGTCGATGCCGTACTCGACCCAGGCGCTCCGTTCCTTGAACTGTCCAGCCTTGCCGGCCTCGAGATGCATGACGATATTGGCGGCGAAAAACCCATGGGTGGCGGAAACATCATCGGCATCGGTTTTGTCACCGGTGTGCGTTGTCTGGTGGTTGCCAGTGACAGCGCTATCAAGGGAGGAACGACTTCTCCCATGGGTCTCAAGAAGACCTTGCGCGCTCAGGAAATTGCTGCTCAGAATAAGCTCCCTGTGGTTTCTTTAGTCGAGAGTGGTGGAGCTAACCTTGCCTATCAGAGTGAGCTCTTTGTCGAGGGCGGTAAGGTCTTTTGCAATATGGCGCGGTTGTCGGCCGCAGGCATCCCGCAGTTTACTGTGGTGCATGGAAGCTCGACGGCTGGAGGTGCCTATATCCCAGGCCTGAGCGACTACGTCGTGCTTGTGCGGGAGAAGGCCAAGGTGTTCCTTGCTGGCCCTCCGCTGGTCAAGGCGGCCATTGGCGAAGATGCAACGGATGAGGAATTGGGCGGTGCAGAGATGCACGCCACCATCTCGGGCCTGGCGGAGTATTTGGCCAGTGATGATGGCCACGCGCTCGAGACCGTTCGAGAACTGCTCGCGAAGCTTCCATGGGAGCGGCCACAGGCCTCTACTGATTTCCTACCCCCTCGCTATGACATCGATGATCTGTGCGGGATTGTTCCCGTCGATACACGGCATCCCTACGATGTACGCGAGGTCATCGCACGCATAGTCGATGATTCCGACTTTCTTGAGTTCAAGGCTGGCTACGGTTCGGACACGCTTTGTGGCCATGCGGCCATCGAGGGCCGCGCTATTGGCATCGTCGCTAACGGCGGTCCCATTCAGCCTGAGGGCTCGACTAAGGCCGCTCAGTTCATCCAGCTTTGCTGTCAGGCAGGAATCCCAATCATCTATCTGCAGAACACTACGGGGTACATGGTTGGCAAAGAGGCGGAACAAAAAGGGGCTATCAAGCACGGCGCAAAGATGATCCAGGCTGTTGCCAATGCCTCGGTGCCGCAGCTCACCGTGATACTGGGTGGCGGCTACGGTGCAGGGAATTACGGCATGTGCGGTCGTTCCTTTGACCCACGTTTTATCTTTGCCTGGCCGAACGCGCAGGTGGCCGTCATGGGTGGTGCGCAGGCGGCCAAGGTGATGGAGATCATTACCAGGGCAAAGTTCGCTCGTATGGGAATGGACCTGGAAGAAGAGGCCCTGGCCTATATGTCTGGCGAACTGCGAAAGAAGCTCGATGCCGAAGCTGCTGCCCTCTTTGGTACCGCTCGTATCTGGGATGATGGCTTGATTGACCCGCGCGACACACGGCGTGTGCTGGCCTTTGCTCTCGCAACGGCGCAAGAGGGTGACGCCCGGGAGCTCCGCCCCAACAGCTTTGGCGTGGCTCGGCTTTAGGAGGTCTGAGTGAGCCGCTTTTTTAAAGTGTTGGTCGCTAATCGTGGCGAGATCGCCTGTCGCGTGATTCGCAGTGCCCGTGATGCGGGGTACCCGACCGTAGCGGTGTTTAGCGAAGCGGATGCTTCAGCTCCTCATGTTCGACTCGCGGATGAGAGCGTCTGTATTGGCCCGGCTGCTGCGGCGGAGTCGTACCTGGATATGGACAAGGTCCTTGACGCGGCGAGGCGTACGGGCGCCGATGCCATTCATCCTGGCTATGGCTTTTTGTCTGAGAATGCCGCTTTTGCTAGGGCCTGCGAAGAATCAGGTGTCACCTTCATCGGGCCGACCAGTGAGGCTATTGCTTCGATGGGTGACAAGGCCCGGGCTAAGGCGCGAATGGAGGCTGCAGGGGTGCCCTGCGTTCCCGGACATCGTTGGGAAGATCAGGCTTCTGCCGAGACCGACGCGTTGGTTCAGGCGGCCGACGCCATCGGCTATCCACTCCTCGTGAAGGCGTCGGCAGGTGGTGGTGGGCGCGGTATGCGTCGGGTGGAGTCAGGAAGTGAACTGCCTGCTGCCCTGGACTCTGCTCGAGCCGAGGCTGAGGCGGCTTTTGGTTCGGGTGACCTGCTCATGGAGAAGCTCATCGAGGGCGCTCGCCATGTAGAGGTGCAGGTGATGGCTGACGAGCATGGGACTACCTTGCACCTGGGTGAGCGGGATTGCTCGGTGCAGCGCCGACACCAGAAGGTCCTCGAAGAAGCGCCGTGTCCGGCCGTCGACGATGAACTACGCAGCCGCTTAGGTAGTGCTGCCGTGGATGCGGCCGCGGCTATTGACTATAGGGGCGCCGGAACCGTTGAGTTTCTGCTTGCGGCCGATGGCTCCTTTTATTTTCTCGAGATGAATACCCGCTTGCAGGTGGAGCATCCAGTCACTGAGTTGGTGACGGGACTTGATCTTGTGGACATGCAGCTGCGTGTTGCGCAGGGCGAGCCCCTCGGCATAGCTCAGGAAGACGTTCAACTCTGCGGCCACGCCATTGAAGCGCGGTTGTATGCAGAAGATCCAGACCGTGGTTTCATGCCCCAGACCGGCCGGGTCGAGCTGTGGCGCCCGGCATCCGGCGAGGGGATCCGCTGCGATGGCGGCATCCGCGAGGGCCAGGAAATAGGGGCCTTCTACGACCCTATGTTGGCAAAGCTCATCGCCAGTGGGCCTGATCGTGAGAGTGCTCTTCGGCGCCTGCGCCGTGCGCTTCGCGAGACTCGCTTGCTTGGTGTGCAGCACAATGCACAATTCCTGGGTCGTGTCGTGGCGCACCCCACTTTTCAGTCGGGCCTGGCAACGACCAGCTTTCTAGAAGGTGAGTTTGCTGCCGAGTACGAACCAGTCAGTAGCCCCGATGATGCCGCCTGGTCTCTAGCAGCGGCCCTCTTTGTTGCAGGTGCTAGCGGCGAGCATGGAGCTTGGAGAAGCAGCGCTCATGCGAGCACCAGCCTGATCACGTTGCGCTGTGGTGATGCCAGGAAGCAGGCTCAAGTAACCATTGAGCCGGGTCCCCGCTATGAGGTTCGCCTGGGCGAGGCCAGCTTCTCGATCGCGCAGCACGGAGTCTTTGCAGGTGAGCAGCGCATCGAGATAGATGCTGTCTGCAGTAGCGTAGCCCTGGCATGGTCAGCTGACTGCAGGACCCTTCATCTTGCTGCCCGTGGGGCGAGTTATAGTTTTGAGCGCATAGCACCAGGGTCTGAGGCTGAGCAGGAAGCCAGTGATGGCAGCGTCCGTTCCCCCCTCGCTGGCCGGGTTGCTGCGGTTCATGTGGAAGCTGGATCTACGGTCACCTTGGGTCAGGACCTGCTGGTTCTGGAAGCGATGAAGCTGGAGACTGTCATAAGCAGTCCATGTGATGGCACGATCACCGCGCTCAAGGTAGCAGTCGACGATCAAGTCGCGCGCGGTCAGCTCATCGTTGAGGTGGAGGCAGCAGAGGCAGCAGAGTAGGTAGTCAACTCGGCTGACTATTGGCTGCGAAGGGACTGGCTTAGATCGTTGCGGCCAGACGCGTACCTTGATCGATAGCGCGCCGCGCATCCAGTTCGCGCGCTTCGTCAGCACCGCCGATAATCTGGGTCGTGATGCCAGCACTCTGCAGCGGCTCCAGTAACTCTCTGGCCGGTTCCTGACCAGCGCAGATAACCACGTGGTCTACCTCGAGGAGTTCTTCTTTGCCGCCCACCGTGAGGTGTAGGCCCGCGTCATCGACTTTTTGATAGCTGCAGCTCGACAGCATCTTGACCTTGCGATGCTTGAGGCTGGTGCGGTGGATCCATCCAGTGGTCTTGCCAAGGCCGGCACCGAGCTTTCCTGTCTTTCTCTGACACAGGGTCACCTGGCGTCGTGGCACGGTCCTCTCGGTTTTTTTTAGGCCGCCGCGCTCGCTCATGGATCGATCGACTCCCCATTCATTCAGATAGGCATCAATGGGGTTCTGCTCGCTCTCGCTGTGGGTGAGGAATTCGGCGACGTCAAAGCCAATCCCGCCGGCACCAATGATGGCTACCCTGTCGCCCACTTCGGCGCCATGAAGGATAACGTCTACGTAGCTGAGCACCTTGCTGTGGTCGAGTCCTTCGAGCTGAATACGTCGCGGGGTTACCCCCGTTGCCAGCACGACGACATCAAAGCCCGAGCTCAACTCTTTGGTTCCAACTCGGACACCGAGGCGTACATGGACACCGGTCAACTCCAGCTGCCTGCGGTAGTAACGAAGAGTCTCTGAGAACTCTTCTTTACCAGGGATACGGCGCGCCATCTGAAACTGTCCGCCGATGTCATCAGAGGCCTCAAACAGCGTGACGGAATGGCCCCGTGACGCTGCGGTGGTCGCATAGGCGAGTCCTGCGGGGCCCGCCCCCACCACAGCGATGTTCTTGGGCGCCTTGCTGGGGGTGATCGTGATCTCGGTCTCGTAGCAGGCCAGTGGGTTGACCAGACAGGTGGCCCGCTTGTTCTGAAAGATCAGATCCAGGCAGGCCTGATTGCAGGCAATGCAGGTGTTGATCTCGTCGCTGCGCTCTTGTTCGGCTTTGCGCACCCAGTCGGGATCGGCCAGCAGTGGTCTCGCCATCGAGATGATGTCGGCGTCACCTGCAGCTAGCACCTGCTCAGCGACGTCTGGCATGTTGATGCGGTTCGATGTGACCAGTGGGATACCGACCTCCCCTTTGAGGCGCGCCGTAACCCAGGTGTATGCAGCCCGCGGGACCATTGTCGCTATGGTCGGGATGCGTGCCTCGTGCCAGCCGATACCCGTGTTGATGATGCTGGCACCGGCTTCCTCGATGGCCTTGCCTAGTTGCACGACCTCTTCCCAGGTAGAGCCATTCTTCACCAGATCCAGCATCGAAAGGCGGTAGATGATGATGAAGTCATCCCCAACCGCCTGCCTGGTGCGGCGGACGATCTCGACGGGTAGGCGCATGCGGTTCTCAAAATCACCACCCCAGCGGTCTTCGCGCTTGTTGGTGTGGGTCACCAGGAACTGATTGATCAGGTAGCCCTCCGACCCCATCACTTCGACGCCATCGTATCCTGCGTCTCTGGCCAGAACCGCGCACTGGGCGTAGTCAGAGATGGTTCGCTCTACACCTTTGTCGCTTAGGGCTTTGGGTGTGAACAGGCTGATGGGTGATCGCAAGGCTGTTGGGCCAACGGCGAAGGGTTGGTAGGAGTAGCGTCCTGCGTGCAGGATCTGCATGGCGATGCGGCCACCGTGTGCGTGCACCGCATCGGCAACACAGCGGTGCTTCCAGCGCTCGTAGCGGTTGGTGAGCTTCGCAGCGAAGGGCTTTACCTGGCCCGCTCGGTTGGGGGCTACTCCTCCGGTTACGATCAGTCCTACACCGCCTGCCGCCCTCGCTCCGAAGTAGGCGGCCATCTTCTCGAGGCGGCCTCGTTCTTCTTCCAGGCCCACGTGCATCGAGCCCATAAGAACCCGGTTGGGCAGGGTGACGCTGCCCACCTGAATTGGAGAGAGGAGGGTGGGAAAGCTAGCATGGGGTGCGCTCATCTACGCGCTGACCATAGCAGTCCTGATAGTGTACCGCTGACTCCAGCAGCGAGGCCGAGAGGCCCGAGCTTGCGTAGGGTCCAGGCCACTCCGAGAGCCGCTGCAGATAGCACTCGGCTTCCCTGAGCCAGACCACCACCACCCAGGCGTTTTGCAAACACGATCTGGCTGCGAGTGAGGTGCCAGGCGGCGTCCGTCGAGCGATGCCCGCGGGTGCCTCCCTGGTAATGCCGCACCCGTGCTGCACCACAAATGACGACCTTCCCACCACTCGATCTGACTCGGTGACAGAGGTCGATGTCTTCAAAGTAGAAGGTGTAGTCTTCGCAGAAGCCGCCGAGATCGCTCCAAGTGGCAACATCCAGCAGCATGGCCGCGCCGCTCACTGCTTGTCGCGGCTGGATCGCGTGGCCTGGGTCGTCGGTTTGCACGCGGATCCTGCCACTTTGCTCGAAGATCTCGATTCCTGAGAGCTGCACCCTGTCCTGGTTCCAGTCCTGCAGTACAGCCCCGACGATCTCGACATCGGCTGTGTCCAGCGCAGAGCTGAGGTGAGCCAGTGCACCGGGCAGAATCAAGGTGTCGTCGTTGAGTACAAGTACCCTCTCAAAGCCCTCGTCTCGGGCAGCGGCGATTCCAAGGTTGACCCGCGTTCCGAAGCCGCCTTCGGAGCTCACCTCGATCCAGCCACCATGACTAGCACTACCTTCCCAGGCCGTCTCAGCTGGTGGTTGTTCTGACACCACAAAGATAGCGGCTGCCTTTTCGCTGAGCGCCGCATTGATCGCACCGCTCAGCCAGGGAGACCGAGCTGCCGCAGGAATAACGACGGCGATAGGGCCTGGCACGGCCGTACTCAGAACTTCATGTCGAGGCCGACGCTGTTGAGGAGTCGATTGACCGGCTCATCGACATCGGTGCGTTGGCGCAACTCCATGGGGCCAGCCTCGATACGCATTGCGTACGAGATTCGAACCTTCTTGGAGTCGACTCCAAGGCCCCAGGTAACGTAGTTCTCTGTGAACTGGCGGTCGCTGTAGTAGCCGACGCGCACCGAGGCGAGATTGAGTATGCGCAACTCTACGCCGGCATGGATGTCAGTCATTGGCTTGGCGGCGCTGGTCAGGTCGAACACCACGTCGACTTCCACTCGTAAGACGGGAGGTAGCCGCAGGCCAATCCCCGCTGAAAAACGCGTGGGATAGAGGGAGTCTTTAGTGGGGATCATGTTCTGGCTCGAGATACCGATGCCCAGGAACTTGAGGGGATAAAAGACGATCCCGGAGTCCATAGAAAACCGCATACTGTCTTCTTGCAGGTCGTATTCTCGCCGCAGGATCCGAGCGCTTAGGCCGACGTTGATTCGGCGTCCAAGGAAAGCGTAGGCAGCAGATAATTCCCAGCGATGAAAGGTTCGCTTGTCACGTAGTGCGGCATCTTCAGAGACCGGATACCAGAGTGCATCCTGCTGTGGATCAAAGGGGGGCTCAAAGTTCCGTACGGAATAGTTGGTGCCAAGGCAGAAATTGCTCGTGCGTGAGTCGTAGGCGCCGCTGCTGAAGATGTGACTCTTCTCGCGTGGGTAGTAGCTGTAACTGAGGCTTGATAGATAGACCGGATCGCCGACCATGGCCGCTGGATTGAGCCGGATGGCAGAGGAGTCGACACCGAGAACGCGCACCGCACCGCCCATGCCCAGGCCGGTTGGTTCGAAGAAGTCCTCCTCAGCCAGGGCTGTACTGGCGCCCAACGGAAGTGCGAGGAGCGCGACGATGAGAGGAAGACTCTTGAGGGTTGTAGTTAAGTTCACATCGCAGATTCTGCGTCCGCGAAAGCTTCCTGTCGAGTGCAACCCAACGAGATGCTTGTCTGGATGGTAAAAAATGCCATACTTAAAGCTACTTTGCTGGCAGATCGGTTTCTGTCGAATGGAGAGTTGTCATGGATGCGCTGAGGATGTGGCGAGACCTTGCTCGCAAGGAAAAGCCACCGCCCAGAGAGGCTGTCGACTTGTATCGACGGGCGATTCAGGCCGGCTTCAATGGCGACTGGGTTGAAGCTGAGGCTCTCTTAGCAGACAGCCTTGAGCCCCTTGAAGCAGCAGGGGCTCCTGAGGCTGCGGCCGCGAATCACAACCTCGCCGTCATCCATTTTGAGCGAGGCGATGGGGACGGTGCCGTGTTCCATTGCATCAGGGGTTTGTTTCTCTACAACCGGGCTCAGGACATCGGCGGGCTCTATGCGGCCTTGCGAAATCTCGCCGTGATTCACAAGAGTCGCGGCGAGGAAACACTTGC
>Ga0163179_10003113_pt1 | contig 11356 bp, 13 predicted proteins | sample AtlANTMetagenome_FD_109643 | JGI IMG/M metagenome (GOLD analysis project Ga0163179, IMG submission 109643) | Marine eukaryotic phytoplankton communities from the Atlantic Ocean - Atlantic ANT 2 Metagenome | ecosystem: Environmental > Aquatic > Marine > Oceanic | place: North Atlantic Ocean... | reverse complement strand
GTTTTTGCTTTTTATGATACACAGTTTCACTATAACTCATAGTGTCTGAATCATAAGGTGTATCAAGCCAACCTGGATAAACAATACCATTGTATTTTTCTTCTTGATTGTTTACCCTTACATACACATGGTCTGGTGAATAACATGTAATTGCTACTAGGTCTGGTTTGTTATGTCTTTCTATGTGTTTTTTTATATCTGCCAGATAACCTTGAAATGTATTTCCTGTAGCACTATAATTGTAGGCTTTACAATCTAACAATTTGTGCCAAGCCACTTCCATTTCACTTTGCCTATATGCTTTTAGGCTTTCGGATTGTAAGAGTTTAAAAGGAATAGTATCGTTATGTTTGTTTAGTTTTCTTTTTTGTAAAAACCATTTAATAATCTGTTCGTATTGATTATGATATTGTAAACTATAGCTCACACGTACATCATCGTCCTTTGTAACTTCGCTGGCTATGCAATTTGCACCATTGCTGGCACAGTCGCCAAGGATTACTAGACTTTTGGTCAAACTGTTATCCTTTTGTAAAATGCATCAATGATCATTGTTTTCTTCTTTCATCTCTTCTATAGTGAAGTCTTCCATAACTTCATTATACGTACTTTTAGCTATGGAGTCTATATCTGCAGGATCGCAGTTTAGTTCTATTGTTTTTCCTATACGTACCTCATTTACACCTGTAAAGCCCAGCGTCTGTAATGCTTTGCCAGTAGCCTTTCCAGCGTTATCTAATATACCTTTTTTTAAGGTTGTTGTAATTCTGTATCTCATAAACTTATATCTGAAAAGTCTAGGTCTCCTAGTCGTTCTTTAATTTCTGTACCACTCAAACTTACTAAACCAGATGCTCCGCCTTCTACTAAAAGTTTACCATTGTGGTAAATCTGAGGAGCAGTTCTGTGTCCTTGTGATCGCATATACTCTCTTGCATCTTTGTCGTCATCAATATTGACTTCTTCAAATGCTATGTTGTGTTTGTGAAGATGGGCTTTTGCCATGTCACAGTAGCCACATAAATGTTTAGTATATATTGTAATCATTGATATCATGTAAAATAATCCTTTTATTCGTGTAACTCATTTACTTTTGCCCAGTAAGGTTCTAACAATGAAAAAGTATTAGGAAACGCTACAGAGTACTTTTGCTTCCTAAATATATCTTGTCTTTTAGTCCAAACTATCATTTTTTCTAGTTCTTCTAGATTAGCAGATTCTATAGTAAGATAGTTTTTAATCTCAAGGTCTTCAATTTTATCTATTATTTCTTCTTTGAGCAAGTCTGGCAAATTTGTCATTCTATAATGGTTAGGATGATCAACAATGTTAAAATGAACTCTTGACAATTTATTTCGTAGCCAGTTTGCTGTTTTTTGGTAGTCTGCAATATTTATAAGACTTACACACTGGGTTCCTTGAAAATACCAATCTACATCAGGATACTGATTTGGTAAATTTAAAAACCAATCTATATTTTTTACAGTTTTATCCCAATCACCAGGCCAACGCAAATATTCAAATTGTTCTTCAATACCATCTATGCTAAAAAATATTTCAACTCTTTTAAACTTACTCCACATTTCTTGGTAATGCTTACCTGTCTGTTGACCATTAGTGCTATAGAATAACGTAGTTTCTTTGGCCCTGTCTGCCTCAATTAGTTTCTTTAACAGTACTGAATGTTTTTTGTCTAGCAAAGGCTCGCCGCCAAAGAAACTTATTTTTTCCACATTTACTAAATCGTCAAGTTGATAGCTATCACTATTGTGATAAACCTTATCGCGAACTTGTACAAAATCGTTGCCAATTGCGTTGTAAGTTTCTTCGTAGTGTTTCCCCTCAGGCCAATATAAACTAGTATCCCATCCGCCACACGTTCTGCATGCTAAGTTGCACACATTAGTTGTTTTTATGATAAGTTCTTTAGGCCCTCGTTGCCAGTTAGGATGATCACTTCCGTACTGTAAGTTAGTACGTAATCTAAGACTGGTTGAGTTGGCATCCTCTTCGTCCCAACAGCGTTTACATTCTACTGGACGGTCGCCTGATAGGAACTTTTCACGTAACGCATTTAGTTCTGGGTGGTGCCATCTTTCTGACTGTGGCATGTTTGCATCTACTTGAACTTCAATTGGACCAAAGGCACAGGGACTTATCTTGTCCCATGCTGTTTGACGAGTAGACACAAACGGACTACTACAATAATATTTCATTAATTACAGCCTTACTGATATCATGTAAAATAATCCTTTTGTGTTCCTTCTCTGTAAAGATCAAGTGTAATACAGTGCAGTCCGCCATCCCAGAAAAATCTGTGCCTCCAAGGAACATACACTGGTTCAACCTTATGTTTCTTTAAAAATGTGTTTACTTGTTCGTTATTAGGATTTGTGACACAGCAATGATGTTCGTCAAGCATGAGAACGTTAACATCAAAAACAGTCTCTTCAACATAACCTACCCAATTAGTAAGCCATGTTTCTACAAAATTTGTAAATTCATCATTGTCTTCTTCGCCTGCTAACCACCACTTGCCTTGATTTTTCTTTTTAAGTTTTAAAAAATCCTGCACTTTTGCCCAGCTCTGATCGGGCAAGTAGCATACATCCCAGCCTGGAAAAGTTTCGCTGTATGTTTGCACATCGTTTAAACTCAGTATTGCACCTGGTTTAATTGGATGATAGTTGGCATCTGAATGTCCGTCTACATTTACTATGTGTATATCAAACTCTTCGAAACCAGTAATATCCGATACTTCTGGTTTTATAGGTGAGTCAGGATCTAGACCTATAAACAATTTTGTTCCTATCATAAAACAACACGCACTAGACATCCAAGTATGTTTGCTAAACTTTAATAATTCGTCCCATACAAAATCTTTGAAAAACTCTTTGTTTTTTCTATTTTCTAAAAAAACTTCGTAGGTGGGCCAATCACTACCAGCAAGCAAGTCATATTCTTCTTCATTGGTCAACACAGGCAAAGTGTAGTTAGGTATTGACAGATCTTCGTATTCTCGTAGCCTTTTTGAGATTGCCGGATGATCTAAACCGCCATAACATTTGTTGCCTATTACAAGTTGATAATCACGTGGTTGTAATGGTCCACGTGGATATAAATGCGGATTATCTACAAAACGTTCGCTTGGATCCATTTCGGGCCGGATAACTTCTACTCCAAACTGTTGAAGTATTTGTTGAAATCCCTCAAGGTCTTCTAGTGTTTCTTCGCAAATACGTTTTAGCGGATCGCCTGCTTTATCAGGTATACCATTAAAGAATTCTGGTGCATAGTTGTTTCCTAGCATGCAGACCTTTAGCGGATCCCACTTGTTCCATATATTATACTTCATCTGGATAATCCCTATATAAAAAATGATCTAAACTGCTTGCGTCAACATACTGAGTAAAATTAATATGAGTGTCTGTTGTATTACGATTATATAGCACGAGTTCCATGGCGTCATCTAAATCTTGCATGGTTTTAAACTCCATGTCCACACGCCACTCGCCAATGTTCTTGCTTCTAAACCCTAACTTCATACGTGTAATTCTATTGGCTTGCAATGTGTCTAGTGTACTAAAGAAAGCATTAATGCTATCTAAAAATAATTGAGGGTCGGTACCCTCTTTAAGATCTGCATATATGGTATATACGTTCATGTCATTGGGCCAAACTCAGCGTATCCTTGAAGTAGTTTTTTATAGTCTTGATCCTGATCTATGAGCATTTCCTTATAGCCTTTTAACCTGTAAATACCACATTCGTTTCTAATACTTTTATATCCTAGTTTTAACTTAGGATCATGATAATTCCAAGCAAACTGCATATTCCATACTGCATTCTTTGCTAGTAGGAAAATTATAGTCCATGCGACTATTTCTCCTTTGTCATAGTATGCAATAACATCATTATAGGGCTTGCTAAATTCATCAGGATATATAGGCCATGTACTTTGAAATTTTTTGTAAATTGCGTACTGTCTGTATATCTCTAACAAAGGAGCAGGATCAGTGTCCTTTGGCAATAATTTATAATCAAGATTACGGAAACCAGGTTTATATTTCGTTTCTTGTAGATTTACTTTTGCATAAACTGGATGTTCTGTCATCGTTGTATTATTGAATCCTTATACTCTTTAGAAAAGTGTTTATAGTAATCAGTTTGTGCTAGTTCTTCACGAGCACGATTTAGCTCAGTCCTACGCTGTACAAATAGTATAGCATATGTTCCTTGATTAAGCAATATTCCGTTTACTTCTTCTGGTTGATCTGGATGATCATCTAATATTATATAATCATCTGTGCTTTTTGCTAGACTTTCCAGCTCCTGTGCGCTGATAGTTTTAGGGTCTGTACAAAGTAGCACAACGTCCTTGTCTTCGGGAAAGTTTTTAAGTGTGCGTGTTAGCTTCAGTCTTAGATCACTTGCACTTACTTGATACACATCTACCTTGCCATCCAGCCAGGCACGTTTTGCATACGGACATGGAGGCAGTCCGGCAAAAGTAGTGTTAGGTTTACTTAAAAAATTTAATATCCAGTCCTCTATGTCGTCAGAGGCTGAGTCCAGTAAATGTAGTTTCTTCGACATCCTGCTTTGTGCCACCTATGATATAACTTGAAATTTCTGTTTCCTGCGGAGCTACTTGTACGTCACTACCGCTGATCCATTTTTGTGTCCATGGAAGAGGGTTAGCTGCTGGAACTTTGTATGGGCTAGATAATCCAATAGCAATCATGCGTTTGTTAGCAATCCACTCTATGTAATCTTCTAGCAATCTTGTATTAAGGCCAATCATTGAGCCATCTTTAAACAAATACTCTGCCCAGGTCTTTTCTTGCTGTACTGCGGCATCAAACATTGCTGTTACTTGGTCCTGTGTTTCTTGTTTAATTTTTGCATAATCTTTATCTTCCTGGGGAAGAGCTTTTAGCATCTGTTGTGTAAAGCCTAGATGCACATTTTCGTCACGGGCAATAAACTTAATAATTTTAGCATTGCCTTCCATCTTTTTAAGTTCAGCAAACGCCCAACTACATGCAAAACTAACATAAAAACGTACACCCTCTAGGATATTTACACTAGCCAGTGTAAGCCATAGTTTCTTTTTTAGTTCATACATGTTAACGTTAACCTGGGTAGCAACATTACTAAAGTTACCATTAACTTTCTTAATGTCATGTTCTTTGCCACTAACTACGAGATGACTGCCTTCTCCTAGCAGATTATACCAACCAACCATGCGTACTAGATCATCATAATGCTCTGTAATAGTATCTGCACAATCCATAATTTCTTTTATGTCTGACATTTCATCAAATACTTTACTGGGATCTGAATAGATGTTCCGAATGATATGTGTATAACTTCGACTGTGAATAGTTTCACTAAATGTCCAAGTTTGTATCCAGGCTTCTAACTCAGGCAAACTACAAACACTGCCAAATGCTTCACTTGGTGCTCTTCCCTGTACGCTATCTAATAAAATTTGTCGCTTTAGGTTGCTTGTAAAGATGTGTTGTTCATGATCAGTTAGTTCTTTAAAATCTTTTGCATCACGCAAAATATCTACTTCTTCAGGTCTCCAGAAGAAACCCAGTTGTTTATCAGTAAGTTTATCCATCCAACGATACTTTACAGTATCATAACGTTGCATGCCTACGCCTCCATCAAAAAACGCACTACGATTGATATGATCTTTATTATCTAAACTTAAAACACTCATGGTTACTTCCTTTTATATAGTACAACTGTCACATTCTTCTTCTATAATAGCTGGTATCTCTAAATGAATTACTTCTTTTTCTGCAATATCATCACCAGCACCATCATATGTATTAAAATAGTATAATTGCTTCATACCATACTTGTAGGCAGTAATAATATCCTTGAGCATCGTACTCATTGGGATCTTTTCATCTTCAAAAAACTGTGGGTTATAACTTGTATTTACACTAATACCTTGATCAATGTACTTTTGCAGTACTGCCATAATGGAAAGATATCCTTGTGGAGAACTCTGATCCCATAATAGATCATATTTATTTTTTAACCTAGGATAGCCTGGCACTACTTGTTTAAGCACGCCATCTTTGCTTTGCTTAACACTAACATAACTACGTGGGGGTTCAATGCCGTTAGTAGCATTACTAATTTGTGCTGATGTTTCTGCTGGCATAAGTGCCATTAGTGTACTATTGCGTATGCCAGTTTCAGCTAGTTGCTTACGCAATGATTTCCAGTCCATGCGCTCTTTGTGTGGAACAAGTTCGTCAACATCCTTTTTATATGTTTGATTAGGTGTAATACCATCGCCATACTTGGTTTCATCTACCTTTGGGCATGCTCCCTGTTCAACAGAAAGATCAGCACTAGCCTTAATAAGATAATAACTCCATGCTTCTGCGTACTCGTCAACTAGTTCTAGGTTAGGCTCACTGTACGTGGTATTATTCTTAGCAAGAAAATATGCAAGATTAATAATACCAACTCCAAGTGGACGACGATTCATTGTACTAGTACGTGCGGCTTCAACAGGATAATTTTGATAACTTAGCAGTGCATCAAGTCCGCGAACTGCTAGCTCACATGGTTTTTCAAAGTCTTTCGGATCTCTGATTAGCCCCCAGTTAATTGCACTCAACGTACACAAGGCAATCTCACCTTCTGAATCATTGTAATCATTTAACGGCTTAGTTGGCAAGTCAATCTCACAACAAAGGTTGCTTTGATGGATTGGCGCAACATCTGGCTTAAAACTGCCATGATCGTTTGCATGGTCTACGTTCATTAAGTAAATTCGGCCAGTGTTTTTTCGCTCTTCCATAAATGTACTAAACAATGCACTGGCCTTAATAGTCTTTTTACGTAGACGTGTATTGCGCTCTGCACGTTCATATAGCTCTTGGAACTTTTCCTGATCAGCAAAAAATGCTTCATATAATCCTGGAACATCAGCAGGCGAAAAAAGAGTAATGTTGCCGTTGTTTAATAGTCTTTCATACATCAGCTTATTAAACTGAACGCCATAATCCATATGGCGTACTCTATTATCTTCAGTTCCCTTGTTGTTCTTTAGCACTAGTAGGTCTTCCACTTCTAGATGCCATATTGGATAGTATAGCGTAGCCGCACCATTCCTTACACCGCCCTGACTGCAACTACGTGTAGCACTCTGGAATAACTTGTAAAAAGGAATTACTCCGGTATGATAGGCATCGCCTTTTCTGATTGGACTTCCAATTGCTCTAATCGAGCCTGCTCCAATTCCAATACCTGCTTTCTGGCTAACGTACTTAACGATACTGCTAGCAGTAGCATTAATACTATCAAGACTATCGCCGGTTTCGATGAGAACACAACTTGAAAACTGTCTCTGAGGGGTTCGCACACCAGCCATAACAGGAGTAGGAAGGCTAATATAGAAAGTTGAAATTGCGTCATAGTAATCCTTTACCCATTTCATACGTGTCTCTTTTGGATATCCACCAAATAAAGTAACTGCAATACACATATATGCAACTTGTGGAGTTTCAAAAATCTCTCTTGTTACACGATTTTGTACCAAATATTTTCCACGGAACTGTTCCATGCCAGCGTATGTAAGATCTTCATCTCTGTTATGTTTAATATATCGATTTAGTTCGTCCCATTCTTCTTTGGTCCAATCCACCATTAGTTGATCGTCATAAAATCCTGCATCTACATTACGCTTAACAATATCATAAAGGTGCCATGGTTCAAACGTATTATATACCATCTTACGCAAATGATAATTAATTAAACGCCCAGCTACGTATTGGTAACCGGGCGTATCTTCACTTATTAGATCTGCTGTACTTTTTATGAGGGTTTCTTGGATATCACTAGTTTTAATGCCGTCATAAAATTGTAAGTGGCTGCGGATTTCCACCTCACTGGCACTCACACCAGTAACGCCTTCACACGCATATTCCACCACTTTATGTAATTTTTCTAAGTCTAGATCTTCTTGTTGACCAGTTCTTTTAGTGACTTGAATTTGACTCATTTACTAGATCCTCTACGCCTATCTGCGTTACTAAATTAATTTCATTTGTTATGCTTGTGTTATTTACGACAACATCTAAGTCGTAATTAAGTATATATTTCCCATGGCTTAACCATGCTAAATTATAATCTTCACTGCGGTCGTTATCCCTGTAGCAACGCATCTCTCCTGCCATATTATGACTACTATAGTACATAGTATACAACATTCCCAGTGCTTTTGCAATATCATCATAATAGTTATCCACAATTAATTGCCACGGGTCTGGCCAGTCTTCAACAAAGTCTGGACAAAGAAACTGACTGCTTATTGGTGCAGTGTTGTATAAAGCAGACGTTGCCTGAATTGCATCAATTTCAGACAACGTGTCTATCTCTAACCTAAATTTCTTCCAATCCAGAAGCCTGGACTGAGTGTCTCCGTAAAACATATATATAAATTATCGTATAATTCTTGTTGAAACGTACATTGTGCCGGCTGCTGAAGCATCTGTTGTATAATTTAACGTTGTGGTATTACTACTGTGTGTAATACTAAATGAAACACCAACATCGCCGTTGTTTTCTGTAAACTCATCATCTAAAACTTGAGCAGTACCATCATGTGTTATTCTAAGTTTACCCTGACGAATTTTACTGTTTCTAGAAATATAATAATCTAGTTCAATAGCATAATAATCACCATTACTAGCAAATGTTAGCCCTGAACTCTTTGTACTATTATTATCTAATGTAATACTGGTATTTGCTTTTCTTATGTAGCTACCTACATGTAAACTGTTATCCTGTGTAGTAATATTTGTTTGGCCTTGATCTATTTTTCTAGTAGTGCTTGAAACATCACTATCTGGTCTGTCAAAACTATCTGCAATACTGTAGTTCCCTGTGCCAGAATATAGTAAAACATCTGCACTAGCATTTCCTGCTCCTAGTCCGCTGTTGCCACAGTCTTTATAAATGTTATGCGAACTTACAAATCCTAGGATAGTACTGTAAAGGTGAATAGCATTATTATGAATATTATCAAAAACACTGCCTGTAACTTTCATGCCTTTAGGTCCAATAACACTTGGGCTACTACCTGTAACATTCTCTCCAAGTTTTATACCTTTAAATGCAATATTAAATGTGCAACCGTCAAATAAGATGCCTTTCATGTCATTGTCTGCTAATACGTTAAAACTTTGACCTTCAAGTACACAATTTCTAAAAGTTATAAATTCTGTCTGGAAACTAGCAGTGCTTGTAATTTTAACACATGCTTTTGCATTGCCAACACTGCTAGGTGCTGTGGTTTTATTACCAACAAATTTTACATTTGTAAAGTGAACATTTTTTGCTTGGTCTACTTTGAACACATCAATGTCATTATCAGCATCAAAGGTCATACCCTCAACTGTAATAAAGCTGGGCCGTGTAGCACTGCTTGAGCCTACACTAGCATCTATTTGTTGTAGACTATCAGCAACTTGTGCAACTGGGCCGGTGGTATCCGTGCTACGGATAATACTACTATCTGGCCCTTCGCCGACTAGTTTTGCATAAGTTGGAATCTTAATCTCGTTAGTTACCAAATAGTTTCCTGCTGGAAAATATAATGATCTACGTACACGAGTTTCTGTTTCTCTAGCAAATAATTCATATAATGCACGGTTAATGGCAGCTGTATCGTCTGTGCTTCCATCTCCTGTTGCACCAAAATCTCTTACACTTGCAAAGTCATCTAACTTATTTTGTAGTGTTCGTGTAATAGGAATTGCACTGCTAACGCCAGTTTGAGCACTAAAGCCAATTTGGTCATCGCTGTATGTATATGTGTCTGCTAGCTGAATAACGTCACTGCGACTGGTTAAAATCTCAAGGTTTTCTGTAGTTGGAGCATTTGCACCACCATTACCAATGTATAGCTGACGTGTATCAACCGCCAATCCAATTTCGCCTCTAGCTAATTGAGGTAAATTTTCTGAAACACCACTACGATGTGTAATACGACTTATCTGGACTACAGCCACAATACTACTCCTTGATCTTGTATATAGTATTTATGATTTTAGGCGCCGTAGTAATCACCAATTCTCTTCCACCAGTTCTGGCTGTGCTTTTTGAAGTCATTTCCTTTAATAGTCCATGTTTGAAATTCAAAATCTGCACTGCACATTAGTATAACACCCTGCTGAATATTAGTTCCATGCACTTCGTTGTGTGCTTCACCGTAAGCGCATAGTTGCATAAAGTAATCACCAATCCACTCTGTTTTTTTAGGTTTATTTGTTTGTTTAAAGTCAATTATAGCAGGTTTGCCGTTATATACACCCACACAGTCAGTTGTGCCAGCATATACTTGTGGGAAATAAAGTGGTACCTCTGTACCCCAGTACTCACTGGCGTTTGATAATCCTTGCTCAACGACAATCTCAGCCATTTTATGGCTTTGTTGACTATACGGATTGCTTCCTGGGGTTCCTAGTTCTCCAGTGATTACATAGTCTTCTAACCACTTGTGCATACGTGTGCCACGCCCTGCTGCTTCAGTAACAATCTCTGTTGCTTTTTTCTCACCTACACGTTTACGCCAGTTCAATAACGCTTGTTTGTCACGTTCAGGTTTTGTTTTATCCAGGATTGTTGTTACGCTTGGTACTGCTAGTCCGTCCGGCGTAGAGTACATTCTACGGCCGTTTACATTTTTACGCGACAAGCTGTAGTAATCATATTTTTCTGTAATCATAATAAAGAAATTATATCCTTGTAATTTAATATTAGGGACTTATAATCATTGTTGGTAGCTTGTAAATCGGACTTATCTAATTTTAAATCTTCATAGTATACTACAGGCCACTCTGTTAAACGTTTCATACGTTTAAACTTATGATAGTATTTTATAAAATACCCTGCTGAATCCATGGGCAGTGTAACAACCTGGTCAGCTTTTTCAAACCACATATTTGTATAATGAGCATAGCAATAACTCAGTAACTGAGTTTCAACGTCACGACGTTCTAATATTCTCCAATCAATATTACCTGGTGCATCTAATTGATCAGGCATCAGCTTAAATATAAATTTGTTATCTATCAGATTTAACAGCTGAGAAGTAGTTGGAATAATATTAGCTATACTTAAAGGACGTTTATCTTCAGCCACAGTATTAAAAAACATTTCATCAAAATTTAAAATGTTTAGCTCTTTACTAATATGTTGACAGTAAGCAGTACTTCCGCTTCGCCACAGTGTGTAAACGCCTATAGGTTTATTCATACTCTAATTATAACAGATTACCAGGTGATATACCAATAAAAATATGTGCCAGAAGTACTTTTTC
>Ga0163179_10003112_pt1 | contig 11356 bp, 11 predicted proteins | sample AtlANTMetagenome_FD_109643 | JGI IMG/M metagenome (GOLD analysis project Ga0163179, IMG submission 109643) | Marine eukaryotic phytoplankton communities from the Atlantic Ocean - Atlantic ANT 2 Metagenome | ecosystem: Environmental > Aquatic > Marine > Oceanic | place: North Atlantic Ocean... | reverse complement strand
TATACTTATACCAAGACTTAGCTAATAGTATACCATAGCTAGGTTCAGTTATTCGTATATCAATCTGAGGCCACGTAGAGGGATTAGAGAATGCTTGATTCCTATTCCTGTAGTGACCTACTACATCATTAAATAACATTTAATCGTCGTATACTAAGCACTCAGGCTCATCAGGGTTCTGATCACAGAATAGCTCTAAGCAATTTGGATCATGGTGATCACCAGCTTCTATCTCTGCCTTATGGTGGTCAGCATATTCTATAAGGTCGTGCAACTCTTCTTTAAAGTGACGACGAGCAGCAGGATTAGTTAGTGGATCATCTAATAGATCCTTATCATGCTGTATGTGTTGCTCTATAGTTGTCATGTTTATCTCTGTAGAGTGTATAACTATTTATACTTACTGTTTCGGAATTGAGTCTCTAACTAGGTATAATTTGGTCGTTAACCCTGTTTTCTTGTAGATATGTGTGAGTCCCGCAATAATATACTTACCACTAAACCTTCTATCTAACTCAACATTATCACCCTCTTCCTTAGAAGATGGTATCCTAACTTTGATTAGGTTACCTGCGGTGAGAGCAGTATTACCAGGTATAACTAGATCCAACTTAATTGCCTTGAATAGATTATACCTCGCTGAGGCATATTGTGCAACTGCCATTGTGTCGATATTCGGATTTGTACCGTTATTAACATTAGCATTACTGGTTTGATTCTTCATTCCAGGTAATGCTCTGATCTTCATCCTAGTAGGCTTCGCCTTCTTAATGTCAAAGAAATCTGGTATAGCGAAAGGTGGTTCATTCTCTACTGTATCTGCCTTACCAAATACCATATTAAAATCAAGTACCTTAAGATCACTAATGGTACCACCTGGTTTATCAGCTAATCCTGTGCCATCATTTGCAGAGACTGTCTCTCCTCCTACAACACTCTCACCTGCACCTGCTTCTACTTCATTCTTAGCACCAGATACAGGTGCAAAACTATCCTTCTGTGATGCTATTGATATACCAATAGCAGAAGTCTTATAGGTACCCAACCTCATGTTGGATAGATGATTTGCCTTATCAGGATATGTTAATGCTTCAATAGAATAAAACTTATTGACACCCTCTTGAGCACCCTGCACATAGGTATACTCATAGATACCATTCTGAGTCGCTTCACCTTGAGCAATACTATCAATAGATCTAAAGTTAAATCCATTAGCATTCTCCCAGAACAAGAACCCAGACTGTTTAGTATCTCCCTTACTACCAGTCAATCTAGTAACCTTATCAGATAGAAATGCTATAGCATCACTAGGTTTCCAACTACATGATATAAAAGTATAGGGTGAATGATTCTCAAAGTTATACTTACCAACTTTATCACCACCTTTACACTTCAAATACTCTTCACAGATATGCTTTGGTATATTCTCTACATCCTTAGACTTCTTACCTGGTCCAAATACTTTGAATATCTTATTACCTTCATCATGGTACATCTCTGGAGATACACAATGTAAAACATATAACTGTCCTCTCTCTGTCTTAAGTATACTACCAATCTTATATACAGTTAATTTAGTTTTTAACTCCATACCATCAAATGAAGTTGATGTTATCATCTGTATCTCTACCTCCTCACCACCAAACAATCGTAGGTTAAAGTCAATAGCATCAAGAATACTGATATCACATCTTAAGAAAGAAGACTCAATAGATTCATGGTACTGGAAATCCAATATCATATCCTCTATATTATATGTCGTCTTACCATCAGCAGTGGTTAACAACAATTTCTTTATCTCAAATTCTCTTGCGTTATCACCAGATGCATTAGCACTCTGACCTATACCATACTTGATGGTCTTCCAAGAATTGTTTACATCATTAATGAACTCTGCTATTGCCATTTACATAAACTCCACAGGATCTGTTAAAAATTCAGCGACAAGACCATACTTAGGCTGTATATACTTATCAGCATCAAGGTCATGGTCGCCTGGTACAACAATAGGATTATCACTAGCACCACCAGTACCAACACCCATACCTGGACTCTCTTGGTTTAACTGTACCACACTACTACTTGACTGTAATTGCTCTTGTAGTTTCTTATATCTTGCCTCTGATTGCTTCTGTTTAGCATCCTCTATCATCTGTCCTGCCTTCTGTGCCACACCAGACATTTGATACATTGAATGTCCTTGCTTATCAAAGTCGAAGAAACCTCCTGTTGCTTGATCAGCAGCACCAGCTAACCATCTCATTACACCTGCTGGTCTACCTTGCTCATCCTTCTTAGTAACTACATTTCTTGCTTTACTACCAAGCCACTTAGCTAATCTTACTTGAGGTGTTTTATTAATTGCACGTGAGAACCAATTACCCTCCTTCTTCTTTACCTTTCCACCACGCTTGTAACCTGGTACTCCATAACCTCCTCTTTTAGCTTCACCCATTCTCCTGCCAGTCAGAGCACTATTACCTCTAGTTGCAGGAGTATCAAATGGTACTACAAATGCTTTACCACCTGCTTTCCTACCAACCCACTCTGTACCATGACCTATGAATGATGTGCTTCTTCCACCATCTAATGATACAGGATATCCAGACTGAGGACCACGGATCCATCCACCTGCTGCAAATCCTTTTATTCCTAATTCTTTACCCTTTGCCCTGTATTGGGCATCAATCAGCTTAAACTGTTTAGATTTCCTACCTTCACTTTGTCTAATATCTCTCCTTTGCTTAGCTAAAGTAAGGAATTCATCTTTATCTTCCTGTGAAATCTGAGGCTGAACTGGTTTTACCTGTTTTGCATCCTCCTTTACCTCATCCTTTGTAACAGTCTTAGTCTCCTTAACATCTTCCTTAGGTTCTAATTTGTCTGAGGAATCTCCACCCCCACCTGTGAATAGTTTCATCACAGCAGTTAATGCCCTGATACCTAAGAATAGAGGTGCAAACATCACCTGTAATCCCACACTTATTATCTTACCTATCAATGGCATGTGTGGTTCTACAACCTTAAGTATACCAGATAAGAATGATCCTAATGTCTTAAAGAAGTCTTCAAGTGGATCCTTAATAGCTGACAATACAGTATTAAATATCTTCTGAACTTCTCCAAAGAATTTCTTAACAGGTTCTATGATTGGATCAAGCATAGGACCTATTGCCTTACCAACAGCACCACCTGCCATGGTACCAATCATACCACCAACAGCACCCATACCTGGAATACCAGTAGCTTCACCCAGTTTAGCACCGAGCATTTGACCACCAGCAGCACCAGCACCAGCACCAAGTGCTTCTCCATCAGTACCTCCAGCAGCTTTCACTGCCATACCAGCACCTAGACCAACACCTAGACCAGTAGCAATCTTACCTGCCTTACTACTAAAGAAGTTACCTTTCTTTCCTGCTATCTTCTTAAGTTTGAGTGCCTTTAACTTGTCACCCTTACCAGCAAATCCAAATAAGTTTTTAATACCTCCCAATAACGCTTTAACTACCGTACCGATAGTCTTAATCATTAACTTAGGATTCTTTAAGAATAAGAATGCACCAAATAATGGTACTGCACCAAGAAGGAACTTAAAGATACCAAAGAAACCCTTCAGACTTATAGGATTCTCAAGGAAATCAGTTAACCCATCTAAGCTAAGTCCTGTAAGGAAACCTATTACTTTAAATACAAACTTACCTATAGATGCTAATGTTTGAGCAAATTTCTGTACTGACTTGGGGTTCTTAGATATCCATTCAAATATCTTATAGGTAATGAGAGTCTTTAGAAGACCACCTAGAGCACCTAGGAGTCCACCACCTGTCTTCTTAGCTGCTCCAACAACACCAGAGAGTATACCTTTACCTTTCTTCTTCTTTTTCGTCTCTAACTTTGCTTCCTTATCATCTCTTGCCTTAAGCTTCCGTTGATCCTTCTGTTGTTTCTCCTTCTTAACTTCTCTCTTCTTCTCTAATTTCTCTGCTTTCTCTTCCTGCTTAATTAATGCAGTATTGTTACTTATCTGCTCTTTAATACTATCACGCCATGATTCTAAGGTACTCTGCGTGTTACTAGCAATACTGTTAAGAGTAGCACCTAATGAATTGAGACCCTCAATAACCTTAGTAAGTCCCTTACCGATACTCTTCTCAACTTTTGGTAACCTCTGAGCAGCAGTCAGTGGTGTATATCTTGACTCAGCACCCTTCACCCCCTTATAAGATATCATCTTATAAAGAGCTGGTTTAGTTACTTTTGCTGCTACTTTTGCCATCTATTAACAGGTAAACATTGGACTAGGAGTGGTATAAACTGCCCTACTATTAGTACCAACTGCAACATTATTTATTACAGGTACCTTAGTGTTAACAACAACTGTCCTAGGTGGAAGAATTATATCTTCAAGATCATTTGATTTCTCTTTATGATATTGGAATTGTTTAAGTGCAGCATCCCTAGATTCAGTCATTGCACGTATATCACCTGCCTGAGCAACATTACCACCCTGTGACATATGTGGGGCAGTAAATATACCCTTAACTAAACCACCCTTAGATTTACCCTGTCTATTCCATAGTCTTGCTACCTCTGTAGGAGATATTCCTGCCTTTATTGCTATATTCTTGGTATCCTTCTGTGCTGCCTGTAGCAATCTATTTGCTGCTGTACCTGGTATATCTTTATTGATATCGAATGCTAAATCTGATTTAAAGTTAGGATTATCTAAGGTCTGCTTCCTAATCCAGGTCATCTTCTTGAGTAAAGCTTTCTTAGCTTCCTCTGGCATAGATTCATTAGCTTTAACAACATTCATTGACTCATTAAATGCCCACTCACCCATGTTAGCAATGGTCTTACCAAAGTTAGGCATCTTACCATCCCTATCCATCTCTATTCTGGTATGAGTACCATAGAAATCAGGATCACTATCAATCAATGCATTATGCATAGTCATCCACTCTTGCAATGCAGGACCAATCTGTGCTAATAACTCATCAGTATTTTCACCCCATTCCTGACCAGCAGGTTCAAACTTACCACCACCAGCAAATGATTTTATTGCAGGAGTCCCTTTTAATTCACCACCAGCAGCCTTGGACTCTATCTCCTCCATCTTCACATCTTTTCCTACATTCTTGAAGGATCTATCCCATATGACCTGTCTTATTACTTTTCCAGGCGTAGCAAGGAATGCAAATATCTTCTTAGCAAAATCTATAACAAAACCAATAACACCACCTATGAGCTTAATTGCACCACCTAACAACCAGTTGATAGGTTTCATTATCCATCCAACTATATTGAATAATACCTTAGCAATCTCTCCTACAAATTTAAAGAAGGTACCTAAGAAGTCTGTGATACCTGTCTCAGCAGCAATCTGTTTAACTAAACCAAACCACATACTAAACATCTTCTGGATAGGTTCAAACAGTGGTTTAATCAATGGTAGGAATGTCTTACCTACCCACTCACCTAAGAATCCACCAATAGCATTACCTACTATAGGTGCGAATGGTCCTAAGAATGGTCCTAATAATGCAGTACCAGCAGCAGCACCTATCATACCACCTGCTGCCTGTCCAACACCTGCACCTACTGCTTGAGTAGCATCTTCACCACTAGCAATACCTGATGCAATACGAGTTATACCACCAACAGCAGCAATACCCTTCTGTGCACCAGGTTTCATTAACTTCCCACCAATATTCTTACCTCTCTGTAATTTGGTAGGATTCTTTACCCTGTTGTTAAATCCTGCACCAACCTTCTTTGCCTGGTCATGCTTACCCTGTGCTTTTAACTTCTTCTGTTGTCTCTCAACTGACTTCTTCTGTGCCTTATACTCTTCTTCTGTGTATATCTTACCTGTTTCCTTATCCTTATAACCAAACTTACGCCATTGTTCCTGCTTCTTCCATGTAACCTCTGCATCATTGGTCTTATTAAAAAGACCCATTAATTTCTTACCGTCAGTAAATAATTTCAGAGGATTTAACAGGTATCTCAACCCTGCTAAACCTGCCAACAACTGAAAGAATCCAAATACTTGACTGAATCCTTTCTTAATACCTGACTGATCATTACCAAACATCTTAGTAAGTCCACCACCTATCATGCCAACGACACCGCCAGCTAACCAGAATACAAACTTACCTATCGATACGAATAACTGAAATACCTTCTGTGCTTTCTTTACATTATCTGGATCTGTCAACCATTTAAAAAGACCCATCTTCACCATAAAGGTAAAAATAGGTGTCAGGAAACCACCTAACATCTTAAAGAAGCTCAGACCTGTCTTCTTCAGTTCCTTGCTAGGTCCATCTTTCTCTTGCTTTGCTTCAGGATCTACTTTCGCTTCAGCTTCTTCCTCCTTCTTATTCCTCTTCTGCAACTTAAACATATTCTTGAAGCTCTTAGACCACTTCGAGAATACACCCTCTTTTTCCTTATCCTCCTTCTTTACTTCCGTTGATTCAACCTTATACGTCTTCCTTAAATATTCTTTCTCAAACTTTATAAGTTTGTGTGTCTCTATATTATTGTTAGCAATACTGGTCATTACACTACCAGTACGATTGATACCCTTCCGAATCTGATTAAAAGATCCAGAATATGCACCATCATCCTTGATGGGTTTTATCTTGACATAACTCTTGATTGCCATTTATAGGGACATCTTGTTTTCTTCTTGTTTCTGCCTTCTTTCTTCCTCTGCTATATGAGCAATAAGAAGGTTCACATATACATCACGTTCCCACGGTATCATATCTTCTAACTCCGTCAAAGAGTATTTGTGGTGCTGCATTAATGCGAAGTTAGTCTTGTAGTAGTTCTCAAGACTGTCATGCATTAACGCTACTCGAAAAAACTTGCTAGTCCCTCCAGTACCAGATCACTCTCTTTCTTTGTCTTAGGATTCTTCACCTTAATAGTATGAGATAGTTTAGGCATTGTTTCAAAGAATTTTTGAACCTTCTGAAACTGTTCTGCATTCAAATTCTCAAGGAACTCAAGTGCTTCTACTTTCGTGAAGGAATCATATACTTCTTCTTTATCAAACACCTGACCTATACAAGTAGCGGCTAATTCAAAGATATCTTCAATATCAGGATTCTCAGAGAGGTTTTGTTTAATGAATATATCCAATGAAGGATACTTCATAACTACACCTACATTCTCATCTAACTGAATTTTGGCATTGTGTTCCTCAGGAATATCAACACCCACGTCACCAAGTGGTACTGAGACAGTGACCTCAGTCTTTTCATCATCTGGACAAAGTACTTTGAACTCACTTACTTCACCAACAGCAACAGATCTAATCTTTAAGAAGATATATTCAATCTCAAACGTAGCGAGATCTTCAACCTTAGTCTTCAGATTTGTGCAATTTTTAATAATAGTCTTCACTGCTTTGATCATCTGCTTGTTGTCTTGCGACTCCATAGCGAGATAAAGTAGTTTCTCTTCCTTAACTAGGAATGGTCTATATGATATTTTTGTGCCTGTTACAGGCAGAGTCGCTTCATACTCAGGTATGGATAACTTAGGTAATGGCATAACGATTGCATTATTATAGTTCTATTTAGACACCAAACTGAGCTGCATCTTGCTGCTTAGATGAAATGCCTACTGAAGATGTACCTTCAGTAGCAGAATTAATATATCTATCTGGTGCATTTGGTCCCATAGTATCTGCTCCTACTTGATCAAATCTATATCTTTCAAACTTAAACTTAGTACTAAACTTAACTAGATTGGTAGGACCATTCTGGAATGTCATACCTGCCATATCATAGGGCCATGCTGCAAAGAATTGCCATACACCTGTTACAGCATTCATTCTCTGCTGATATACTTGTCCTATATCGGTAATTCCTTCCCAATTAACAGGAGATCCTACCTCCCACTTAGTTATCATAATATTAGTAGTATATTCATCATATAATGTAGATCTATTCTCCATATCTGGTGCAGCATGGTTCATCCACTGCTCAAAGAATTGACGATGCCACATCTGTTTATCTGATAAGAATGTGATATCTAACTCACCATTCTGTTGTCCTCTTGCCATTGAATACGCAGCACCTTGCCATCCAGCAGCTACCTGTGTGTCCTGTATCCTCTTACCTGGTATACTAACCTGATCAGCAAGGTAGTTGTTCGACATGAAAGCATCCCTTCTATCTTTGTTAACAAAGTTTGAATTTGCTAAAAGACAGTTAGGAAGATAAACTTTAACACCATAGAGATTCGATCTGGAAGGTTCTTTCTTTCCAGAAACTATCAGATCCTTAAAAATCTCAAAACTATTGGCACTCATTTGAGTCTACTCCAGATTATGCTACTTGGCACTTCCATTGTTCTACCTAGACCTGCTGGTCTAATAACAAACTGTTCTACTGGAAGTGGTGTCATATCACGCATTTCATCTTGAGGTACATTATAAGCTCTAGTTACACTAGACATAAAGTATTTATGATAGCAACGCATAGGATACGATATACTACCTGATGCCCATGCAGATGCAACACCCCTTCGGACATTAGGTCTTAGATAGTGCATATTCCCGCCAGAGAATTGCATCTTCTGATAATCCACATCTGTGACTAGTACCATAGGGAAGGTATCCCAGAATTTCAGATTAGGTGTCTGTGCTGAATAATTGAAAAATATAATATCACCCACAGTGAAACCACCAGTATAATCCTCCAGTCCATATTGGAGTTGTTCCCTATACCACTGTTTAGACTGTTTGACTCCTCCTGCTAAGTCTTTGACATCTGTGAAGATACTCATACGTTTAAATGTTTCTCTGTGAGTATAATAAATTGAAATCCTTTGTGTGCACAGAATTGTCTAGCTGCCCTCCACTTAGCACTATTTACATTCCAAGCCTTCACTTCATTTAAAAAAGTCCTGGCTTTCTGCGATTTACGCTTAGGGGGTTTAGTTTGTGCAGCTGGTTTAATTTCGATGATCGACCTGGCGATTCTTCCATCCTTGGTCCTGGCTCTGACATAGAAATCAGGATAATAACGGTGAGTCCTATTATCCAAGGGAGACTTATAAGGTATAATAATTTCTTCACTGCCCCACTCCAATACGTTTGCATTACGATCACACCAATGCATAAATTTCTTTTCCCACAAACTCCTATAAATAATATTGGTATGATCACCCTTATACTTATGCTTATTTGATGGTCGGTAGTATCCTTTATATCCCATGTCAAGTGCACCACTAGTATTTCCTAAGGCTAAACCCATAGGAGTTAACTCATCATCCAGTCGAGAAGCGATCACTAGTGAGTCAGCGTTCCCTACTAAAGTCATCGATTATCTTAAATTTGATGTTTTCGATCAGAAAACAGATACAATGAAAGATAGTATATACTTATATTTACCCAAGAACTTAGTTGAAGGTCATAGAGCGAAATGGGATAGTGTTAGTTTAGGACCAGCAGGTAAAGCATTAGTAGATGCAGCAGCAGATGTTATTAATAGTGGTGGTGATGTAACTGGTGATGCAGTAGGTGAATCAATTAAAAAAGCAGCAGAAGCTGCAATGCCACAATTAGGATATAAGGCAGCTGCTGATGTTATTAATACTGCTATTAGTGCAACTGGTGGACAGGGTGGTTTAAGTAGAGATCAGTTAACATCTATCACTGGTAAGAAGATATTCAACCCATATGCAGAAGCAGTATATGGAGGACAAGAAGGATTTAGATCTCACTCATGGGATTGGCAATTAGTACCAAAGAGTGCTGATGACGTAATGACCATATATGAGATTATAAAAAAATTAAGATTATACTCACTTCCTGGCAAAGGTAATAACAATTGGTTAACAATTCCAGAATATTTCCGTTGCACTCATGTTAGATATGTTGATAGGGGTGGTGGAAATGAAACTATCAATAATCCTGAGACTGGTGGTTCACCTGGACTACTAAGTGCCATAATGCAGTTCCCTACTAAAATGGTGCTTAAAGCTATGACAGTGAATATGTCTGACTATTCATCATTGAAGTCAACAATGCCTGGTCAGCAATATAATGATTTTGGTGCCATGAATTATAGTTTAAAGTTAGACTTCATGGAAACTGCATTCCTCACCAAGGAAACATATCAACCAATACCAGCAGCAGTGCCTAGACAGGCTTCTGGTCAAAATAATTATACAGAAGATCAACAACAGTGGATGGATATGGTCACTGACATGTTGGGTGACTTTGGACCAACTTATCAGTCATCTAATACAGCATAATGGCATATTTTACTCATTTACCTGATGTCTATGTAAGGACATCTAGTTATCGGCAAAATAATGTCGATCCATTTACCCTTGCGAAGAATATCTTCAGAAGGATCAAAATACGTGAAAACCTAGATGACATCATTTTAGGATTTGACCAATATACTGTGAAAAACAACCAAAGACCAGATCAGGTTGCTTTGGACATATATGGGAATATGCAATATGACTGGGTTGTGCTACTTGTTAATAATATCATTAATGTATATGAAGAGTGGCCCATGTCTGAGGATGAGCTAGAAAGGTATATTGACAGCACATATGAAGAGGATGCTGATTCTGTCCATCACTGGGTTACCCAAAGAATCACAGATTTGAAAGGACGCATATTAGTGAAGGAAGACCGTATAGTACCAGAAAGCTATACTTACACAAGACCTGATGGTACTCTTATTGCCAAAGATGAGACTGTTAGACCTGTATCTGTCTATGATCACGAAGCATCTAAAAATGACCAAAAACGCAATATTTACCTTTTACGAAAAGAGTACGTAACAGCGTTTATTGAAGAATTTAGCACTTTATGCGATTATCTTCCAAATAGCGAAATTAACATAGAAGAAGGAATTAAGAAATCTAAGAATACTGTCCAAGAGCAATTTATTACCGTTAAACCAACATATAACACAAATATCGGTCAGAGCAGTTCTATCGATTTTGCGTCTGAAGCGGATTACTCATCTAGGACATTTGACACTTCTGGAGAGACTATAAGTGAAGGTGATGTTTTATCAGATGGTAGTACTGTAGTTACTACTGGTGCAGCAGGTATTAGTAATACTGCTAATCAAACAACTAATCAATACGGAAGTTCTTAAAAAACCTACAGGGCAAAAAAATACCCCCGATTTTTTCGGGGGTTTTGCTTGTTCAGAAATCGAAATAATATACGGAGTTATAAAGGACGAACTCTACAACGTTCCCACTCAATGACATCACGATGCTCATAATATCCTGGTATCCAGGTGTTACTACGACCTAGGTAGTGACCAGGTACCCAATACTTCTTAGTAATGGTTACCTC
>Ga0163179_10003111_pt1 | contig 11356 bp, 6 predicted proteins | sample AtlANTMetagenome_FD_109643 | JGI IMG/M metagenome (GOLD analysis project Ga0163179, IMG submission 109643) | Marine eukaryotic phytoplankton communities from the Atlantic Ocean - Atlantic ANT 2 Metagenome | ecosystem: Environmental > Aquatic > Marine > Oceanic | place: North Atlantic Ocean... | reverse complement strand
CCGCAACAGAGATGGAGGTACACATCTATCGGGTCTGCGAAGTGCCCTGACTGGAAGCGTCAACCGATACGCAAAGACGCGTAATCTGCTCAAAAACGTCGACAAGTTGTCTGGCGACGATGTGCGAGAGGGAATTGCAGTCGTCATCAGTGTCAAGCACCCTGACCCCTCATTCTCTAGTCAAACCAAGGATAAGTTGGTGTCCAACGAAGTTGCAGGGATTGTTGAAAGTATTGTCAATGAAAAACTCGCTGAACATTTCGAAGAGAACCCATCTGTTGCCAAAATGGTCATCGATAAGGCCGTCCTCGCCAGTAAGGCCCGAGAAGCAGCAAGAAAAGCTCGTGACCTGACTCGTAGAAAGGGAGTCTTGGAAGGTGGCGGACTACCAGGAAAGTTGGCTGATTGCCAAAGTCGAAAACCGGAAGAGTGTGAAATTTACATTGTCGAGGGTGATTCTGCGGGCGGTTCTGCAAAGACGGGGCGAGACCGTCGAACTCAGGCCATCCTCCCACTCCGGGGTAAAATTCTGAACGTTGAGCGCCAATTGAGAAATCAAGCCAAGGTCTACCAAAACAATGAGATTCAGACCATGATCAAAGCACTAGGCGCAGGTGTTGGCAACCCCCCCGAATTGGCTGAAGGTGAAGAAATTCTAGCCGACCAAGATACATTCTTCAACGTCGAAAAGTTACGCTATGGGAAAATCATCATTATGACGGACGCTGACGTCGATGGTGCCCACATTCGAACTCTAATTCTTACATTCATGTGGCGATTCATGCGCCCCGCAATTGAATCAGGAAATGTGTTCATCGCTCAACCTCCACTGTACATGGTCACCCGAGGCCGGACCTCAAGATACGCATATTCGGATCCCGAACGAGATGCGATCATTGAAGAATTCAAGGAGGAAAATCCAGAGGCGAAAGTTGGTATCCAACGATACAAAGGTCTTGGTGAAATGAATCCTGACCAATTGTGGATTACAACAATGGATCCTGAACACCGCACGTTACTGAAAGTGACGGCCAATGACTTCAGCGATGACGGAGAAACTTCGTCATTGTTCCAGACCCTGATGGGAGAAGATGTGCCCGACCGACGCGCGTTTATCGAACTACATGCTGCTGAAGCGAATGTTGATGTGTGAGGTGATTGAAGATGAGTGATGAAGAAGAATCCAATAACCCAACCGACAACCAGGTTCGACATACTGTCGACCAAGAAATGCGTACATCGTACATCAATTACGCCATGTCTGTCATCATCGGCCGTGCTTTACCGGAAGTTCGTGATGGATTGAAACCGGTACATCGGCGGGTGCTGTATGGTATGCATGAAGCGGGCCACACTGCAGATCGATCCTATTCCAAGTCTGCACGTTCAGTGGGTGAAGTCATGGGTAAATTCCACCCCCATGGCGACCAATCGATTTACGACACCATGGTTCGAATGGCCCAAGATTTCAGCTTGCGATATCCATTGGTGGATGGGCAAGGAAACTTTGGGAGCATCGACGGCGACCCCCCTGCTGCCATGCGATATACAGAGAGTCGTTTGGATCGACTCTCAAAACACATGCTGGAAGACATCAAGAAAGATACCGTAAATTTCCAGCCTAACTTCGATGATTCCGAACAAGAGCCCGAAGTATTGCCTGCTCGACTGCCCAACCTACTTTTGAACGGTAGCGATGGAATTGCCGTAGGAATGGCCACTAAAATCCCACCGCACAACCTTCCCGAAGTGGCTTCTGCAGTCCACCTGCACGTTGATCGAATCTTAGAGGAGGGCGAGGAGAATGGAGACCCAGAGACACCTCCAACCATTGACATCGGCGAATACATGCAACATCTCAAGGGCCCAGATTTCCCAACAGGTGCGACCATACACGGCATTGATGGGATCCGTGACATGTATGAAACCGGGCACGGAAGATTCCATGTTAGATCTCAATGTGAAGTCCATGATGATGGCAATGGGAAGCGGATTGTCATCACCGAAATCCCCTACCAGGTCAAAAAGGCTGGAATGTTGGAAGCAATCGCGGACTTGGTTAGCAAAGAAACAGTCAAAGGAATTCGGGATATTCGTGATGAATCTAGCAAAGAGGGAATTCGCGTTGTGATCGAAATCAAGCAGAATGCTGACCCACACGCGGTGTTGAACCAATTGTATCGCTCGAGTCGACTCCAAGAATCCTATTCTGCCAACATGATGGGAATCGTCAATCGTGAGCCAGTTCAACTCACCTTACCAGTCATCCTGCACGCATATGTTAGACACCGAGAGGAAGTGATTCGTCGCCGTACACAATTCGACCTCGCAAAGGCTGAGGCTAGAGCGCACGTCCTCGAAGGTTTGGTCAAAGCCCAAGCTAGAATCGATGATGTCGTTGCTGCCGGTAAAGGTGCAGAGAGTCGAGAGCACTTCGAGCAAGTCCTACGCGGAGAAGTGATGTTCGAATCGATTCCAGTATTCGATTTCACGGCACCTCAAGCGAAGGCTATTGCAGAGCGCAGATTGTATCAGTTGTCGAAGATGGATACCAAGAAGGTGGATGATGAATTCTCTGAACTAAAACTGGCCATCGCTGAATACAATGCGATTCTCGGTAGCCGGAGTCGCCAACTCGAAATCCTCCTCACTGAATTGGATGAGATGGTCGAGAAACATGGCGATGAACGCCGAACTGAAATTGACCCCATGCCATTGTCGATGGATCGAGAGGACTTGGTTGAAGAACGCGCGATTGTCATTTCACTTTCAGAGGACAATTACATTCGACACCTTCCAGTGGAGGCATTCAGAGTCCAAAACCGTGGTGGAAAGGGATTGAAAGGCGTCACTACAAAGGATGAGGATTTCCCGAAATCAATCCTCACATGTTTCAGTAAGGACCGTTTGCTGATTTTCACTGACCAAGGGCGTGTTTATGGCCTCAAAGCCTGGGAAACTCCACAGGGAAGCAGACTCAGTCGTGGAAGCCATATTCGGAACTTAATCGAACGGATTCGCGATGATGAAAAGGTTGTAACAATCCTCCCAATCTCGAAGGAAATACAAGAAAATCCAGATGGCCACTACCTCATTTTCGCAACACACGAAGGTGTTGTCAAGAGATCAAAACTCGAAGATTATACCCGAATTAATCGGAATGGTAAATTTGCGTTGAAGTTCAAAAGTGAAACCGACACACTTGTGGCTGTACGAGAAGCGACAGATGAAGACCATGTGGTACTCGTATCAAAGAATGGAAGGGCATGCAGATTCAAGCCTAGCGAAACCAAAGAAAACCCCGATGGAACGATTGGATTTACAGTCAAGGTCCAAGGACGTGTAACTGCAGGAGTCCGTGGAATGAAACTCAAGGATGGGGATTCAGTTGTTGGCATGATTGCGACATCAAATGAGGATACACATGTACTCACATTATCCAAGTATGGTATGGCAAAACGAAGCCGTTTGGGCGATGGTGAAATGCATGATATCGAGCCCGCAGTGAAAGATGAAAAAACCGGGAAAAATAAGCAATACCGTGATGGTTATCGTAAGACGAACCGAGGTGCAGGTGGCGTTGCTACAATGAAACTTGACGAGGTACACGAGGACGAGATCGTCCGTGTACACACCATCCCCGATTTAGGTGACCAGCTGTTCATATTGACTGGAAAGGGCATGATGATTCGAGTCCGAGCTGATCAAACCAAGGAAACCTCAGGTAAATCTACCAAAGGAACGCGAGTAATGGAATTGCGAGACAAGGAAAAGGGTGGCTTTGTTGATGAGATTATTTTCACAGCGCGGCTACCCGCTGAATTGATTGACGAGGAAGATGAGTTTGATTCACTAGATACCAACCAGGATGGAGTCATTGATCGCGAAGAATTTGAAGCCAGTCAGCAAGAAATTGTTGGTGGAGAAGAAGAGTGAGTAAACCATTCTCCTTAAATCAAAAATGATGGTGGCCGAGCCACTGCGACGTTCGCATAGCCTGGCCATTGCGCTGGATTGCTAATCCAGTGGGTTCACCCACGGGAGTTCAAATCTCCCACGTCGCGCCATCAATCGTAGAATTCTTCGAACTCGTCCGACCTTGTCTTTCGGGCACGCTTACGCTTGATCTTGACCTTGACTTCCTTGTACTTGTTAATCAGCATCGGAATCATCAGAAGATTCAGAATCATGACGGCTATACAAACGGTTCCAGCCTGTTGGAACGGACCGGATGCCAAATCATTCTGCAGGCGTGCATCCCAAGCGTATGTACAGCTATCATCACTGATGACTGCATCTGGATCGAAATTTTCGGCATTTGTATCTCTGCAACCCTCGCGTGGTGGTTGGTTTTGTGGATCATCCCAGAACATGTCATCCACATGTACCTGAATTGAATTGTCTTCTCGAACCAAATAATCACTGTTTCCGACTTCATCGAACGGGATTAACACGTAATAGTAACTGCGTTCAACCTTGATCGAAGAACTCAGGGCACTTTCAATTTCGGTGAATGTAGCCACCTCACCAGGTGCACCCTGCAATCCAGTTCGTAGTGGAGTCATGTAGGTCACACTCGGCAGAACCACTTCAGCACGGTATAGGTTCCAAGTCAATGGCCCTTCGTCATCGACATCTGGCCAAGCCCAACTGATTGTGACCGTATGTTTGCGTGCACCATTGTCATATGATACACTGCTCTGCAAATTGTCGACTGTTGTCGCTGGATCTGAATTGTCTACACAAACTTGGTCGACAACCATACGTTCGGATGTTGGGTTCCAAACAGCATTGCTTACATTGCCGAATCTCCAGTCGGAAGTCCCGGCTCGATTGTGAGCCATGACGAGATATGAGAGACAAGTACCCTGCTCCCAGAAGTTTGGATCTTGCCACCCTTCGGTATCGGATGAGACATCCAAGACATGGTATCCAAATGTTGCAGAGTTAAATTGCACTTCCGATTCAAACGGATAACTAAATCTGAAAATTTCCTTTCGATAAATCTGCCAGCCACCAAAGTATGGGTTCTCAAAGTCGCCTTCATTGTCCCATGTTAACATCACTTGTCCATCTTTTTGTAGATTGATGGTTAGATTTGCGGGGTTGACCTCGACAGGAAGAAGTTCACCAATGAGCATGAAAGAGCCCCCTTTGCTTTCTTCAATGTGTACATCCATGGTGCCATCCTCATCGATGACAAAACTGTCTGCACCATCTAAATCATACATTTCGGTACTTGTCCAAGATGGCAACCGAAGAAGTTCAACTGTCGATTTGTTGATGGCAGGAGGAAGGAAATGGTTGAGGTCCAACGTAGCATCAATACTATCGACAGAGATGTCGACACCGTAAGGCGATTCCATGGACATGTTGAACATCACGAGTGGTTCCTTGTCTCGATTGTAAGCAGTTGGATAGAATACTCCAGGCGGTGGTAAATCAGGGGACTCGAACTCCAGTTGCATCGAGTAGGTCGATACGGCAACACCTGACACGATGTGAGGTGATTCACTGAACTCAACTCGGTTCAAGATTCGAATCGATTGCATCGCGATTTCAAGATTCCCAGCACTATCCTCAACGTACAGGGTCAATTGCCACTCACCCATGGGCATCGTGAAATTAGTCACCTGACCATAGCCTAGGACCTCCATGAAATTCATCCTCCAGGTAAAATTGAGAGGCATGGGGGCTTGTGGATCAACAGCAGCAACGGCAAGAATTTCTTGACCCGTTTCGAAAACATCCGTAGGAGTTGGATTGGCAACCGTTGGGTTGATGGCACCAAAGTCGACGATAATGGCTTGCTCAAACCAATTGTCGCTGGGGAAAGCATCGGTGTGACCATCTGTAGTGGATATTGATGCGTTTAGGGTAAACAGCCCTGTCGAACTGAAATCAAAGTCACAAACCATTTCTTCGCCAGGGGTTAGTGTAGAGTTGCAGGTGTAGGGCCCAGCTGCATAAGCTCCGGTAGACAAATCGTAAAGATTGACTTCCATTCTTGCGGATACGGCGACCCATCCTATGTTTCCAGAGACAACACGAATCGATTGCTCACCGTAAGGGAATTTGGAAAGGTACTGCCCACCCTGTTGAACATAATTTGGAGCTCCACGCGCCGGTACAACTTCACGGATCCATACATCGGTCGTATCATTCACAATGATGTCGAATGCAATGATATCATTTTGGTAATTGGAATCTAAGAAGGTCCCATTTACCGATGCCCTGACCTCAAATGTTCCTGGATGCGGTGCCACAATGTCTGCCAAAGGTACACTTCTCGTACTAAATGTTCCATTTACATCATCAATCACACGGCTGTCTTGAGCCACCTCAATATCGTCGACTGTTAGTTTGGCAGAGAAACAAATCGTGCCGTTTTCAAATTCGGTATTGTATGCCGTACTCGGGAATGAACCATCGCCCATGAAATCCCATATTTCTGTATACAACTCGGTACCATTCAATGTCGCGACCACTTCAACGGTGTGTATCGCATCCAAGAGGGTACCAGAAACGGCAATGTTTCCAAAAATTCTCGACGAGGTGTTCGTAATGATGACATCGATTTCAAATGGAGAATAATACATGCTCGAAGTCGAATTGTAATGTGTTGCAGTGTGAATAATCAATTCACCTGTCCCTTCCATGTTCCCTTGACCCGTGTGGTTCTTTTCCCACAGAACACAATCTTCTGACTCGGCAACCAACGAATCGACCATGTGCATTGACCAGTCAGTCGTGAAGCTCTGACCAACAGGCCAAGAGCGACTACGAACATCCAAATTTGCAGGAATTGGAGAGTTGCTATTGTAGACAGTTGAGGTGTCGACATCGTGGTCGTTGACGATTAAATCAATCAAATCATCCATGATGACAACTTTGTATCTGAGGTGATCATTACTCGGATTGTTATCTTCGACAGAGAAATGGAACATGACGGTAAATTCGCCAGCATATGTCGAAATATCGTTAGAATCAATAAACCAAAGGAAGGAGTAGAATGAGACAATTGCAGAATCACCTGAACTCCCTTTTGAATTCAAGTTTGGCGACAGAGCTGATGCTTCTTTCAACACTTGAGAACTTGGGCATGTCGCGGCTTGGGTATGGTCTCCACCACAAATTTCCATGTTTATGGTTCGAGCACTGGCCCCCAATGTGTATTGATTCTCAACCAATACTTGAGGCGTCCAATCCAGAACGTCTGAATCGTCATAACTCCAATTGGGTACCGGCATGATGGCACTTGAAATGGCAACGTCATCATTGCTGATTTCCGCCTGAACTGGGGCCATAAATGCCACAAAAGTGCTCAATAGCATCAGCAAAACAAGGCCGCTTGCACGGTGTTTATTCCGCGCCCTACGGGCGCGTTGCACTGAACCCATTGAACCTACGACTCCAAACGGCCCGTAAATACCCCTCGGCCTTCCGATAGCCTAGCAAGAAGGTTTGTCGAGGCAAAGAAAATGGCCACAGGGTTGATGGAGGCGGCCCCGATGCCAGTTCGATGGAGGGGGTGGAGCGCGCTGTTGCAAATGCGCGAAAAAAGCACGATGAAGATGCGCTTACTGCAGTCATCGAATTTCTGTCCGCATTCGTACTATTCCTGGTCATCGTCAGTGCATTTTTGGCCTTAAGTCAGTTGAAACTTGGTAGCAATGTTGCTGAAGCGGATCGGTTCGATCAAATGGCAATCGATGGGCTAGAAAAATTGACTGATTCAAAAGGGCATGTCGTGTTAAGAGAGGCTGGGATTCGCGACATTGCAAACGCCACAGATGATTGGCATTTGTTCAATGCGAGTACGTTGCTAACTGCGGACTTGTTACCGGCGATTGGAGATGGTGCAGGACACCTCGACATGCAACGAATTTCCGCTCTAGGAAATGTGACTGAAGATCGCTTAATTCATGGATTAGGAATCGAGGAAGGATTGAATGTGAATCTGACGATTACGGTTGTCCAAACTGCGGATGATTCACGAATCGGTACCGAGATTTTCTCGGATGGGACATCTCGCGCGTCTGCAACGCGTGGTTCGACCGCCAGTCGAACGATGTATCTCGACAATGAACTGGTTCGGGTGACTCTCGAAGTTCACAATGCAGGCCGAGAACCTGCTGGATTGAGAATTACTGAATTCATGGCCGACCCACTAAATGGGCCCCCTGAATGGGTTGAACTTGAGAATCCCGATGGTTTTGCCATGAATCTTTCAGGTTGGAGTTTGGCCAGCCCCGGTGCATTCCAGATGATTGGAGACGAGGCGCTTGGTGCCGGACAGCGGTTGATTTGTACAGGGAATGCACTCACTCAATACAACCCGAATAATGCGATGATGGTTGATTTTGGTGCATCGGGTGTACTTGGCACCGGCTCGATTGACATGCTCGCAGCAGAAGGTGATTCAATCACCCTTGGTTGGACGCGCTCGGGAACCATCCTGACCTACGAAGTTAGTACGGTTTCTTGGGACGACTCATGGGAAATCCAAGCCAATCACTCAATGATCTACAACTTCGGCGGCACGCCGAATAGTGCCACCAATTGGACCGCTTTGGATATTGGAACGCCCGGGTTGTAAACCAACCAATCAGCGTGATTTTGGAACTGCACAGTCAATCGGCTTATCTACGGCCTGTAGAATCGCGCTTTGTTCCCATGATGCCCACCCCCCAGTACGAGCGTGACAGGTGTGTCACAGGAATCGCCGGGTTGGACGAAATTCTACGTGGCGGAATCCCTTACGGATCTACGGTTTTGGTCGCGGGAACTTGTGGTTCAGGGAAGACGACCATGTGCATGGAATTCTTGGTCAATGGTGCAGCTCAAGGTGAAGCATGTGCTCACTTCTCAGCAACAGAACCATCTGTGAAACTTCTTGAGAACGTGCGCCAATACGATTTCTTCGATATGCGTCTTGTCGATCAAGGCCTGATCAATGTGTTTGACATGGACGTGTTGTTCTCATGGTTGGGCATGACAAAGTCTACGTTTGAACTCTCAGATATTGACGCGATGGTCAAATCGATTACAGATATCGTCAACACGATTGGGGTCACCCGTCTGGTGATAGACTCGGTCACAACCCTCTGTTACAAGATTCCTAGCGAGCAGTTGATTCGGGATTTCCTGTTCAAATTGGGTAAATCTTTGGCAACGCTAGGTTGCACTGCGTTATTGGTCTCAGAAATCACCTCATCCGGAGCAAAGGCTTACTGGTCTTCGTTTGGTGTAGAAGAAGCTATTCTAGACGGCATCATTGTTCTTGGAGACGTCGAAAGAATGGGCCACCTTCTACGATTTGTTCAGGTTGTGAAGATGCGTGGTACACCTCATGCTCGTGCAAAGTATGCTCTTGAATTGACACCGAAAGGTGTGATGTTAACACCGATGTTGAAGTGGGGTGCAATCAATGATTGAACTGGATGTGGGAATCGCACAGCAATTGGCTGAGGAAGTCACACCCTCATCCGCTATTCAAGTTCGAGTCGGCACAAGTAACTCAGAGTTGATCACCGCCTCAATTCTGCAACCACTGATTCAAGGATTTGGGATGCGTGGAGTGTATATCTGTGCCTCACGGAGTGCAGCAGAAATCATCCAAGCCCTCGACAGCATCGGAATTGATTCCAGCGGCATTCAATTCATCGATACTGTGTCTAGTGGATTTATCGGCGGGACTGAAGTCCCTTACCCGAATGTACGATTTGTTGACAGCCCCATTATGCTTGAATCAATCATGCTCCGCACATTGTACCATTTGAGCGAATATTCCGAAACTGGAAATTTCGTGATTTTAGATTCTGTCAACGCTCTATCGATTTACAATGAAAAGCGAATGCTCGCTGAATATCTGCACACCTTCATCAATACATTCCGTGCACGCGAGGTACTCACAGCAATCATCAATGTACCCGACCAAACCCCTCCTGGCGTTTTGGCCAACTTGGATTTGTATTGTACCGACCTCATTGACAGAGGTCAAGTTGTCATTCATTGAGGTGGAAAAATGGACCCAGTACAATTCAACCCAGATGATGAAGAATTCTACGGTGATATGGGCAGTATTGGTTCAGCTAAGTTCGACAATATCTTGACCGGGAGTCCTCTAAACGATGGTAGTATTCCACGTGGGTTCACTTTGCTCGCGATTGGAAATCAAGGTGCAGGAATGGATTTGATGGCAAAGCAATTTGCATCTGTCGCCGAAGATCCAGAGAATACACTCTTGGTCTCCACAGCTGAAAGTCAGGCCGAAATTCTGGCTTTGTATCGCCGATACAATTGGCCTACCGACATCATGGTACGAACCATGGGTGAGGAGTACAACCAGAATGTACTGGAGCGCGACTTGCGTGCCAGCCGATATCGATTGGAAGGATTCACCATGCAAGACATTCAACGACTTGCTCAGACGCGATTCACAGAGAATGAGGTCCACGATTATTTGACTGATTTGACCAGTCAAATGACCTCCTTACCCCCGTATTTCCGCGCAGCAGTAGATAACCTCGATTTCTTCTTTGCTAGAAACGATGCTTCGAGAGTCATTTCGATGATGCGAATGATTCAAGCCCACACTCAGATGAATCGAGGCATCCTCTTACTCAACGTCTCAAGCGACATGGTCGACAAGTCTGTTGAGCGCCAATTGTATGCGATTTGTGACATTGTCATGGAATTCGAAGTCGGTATGCTTGGTACGGATTTCGAAACTCGTATGGTGATTCGCAAATTCAGAAACGGACCAGAGAATCTGAAGGCGATCTCATTCCGTGTGACCAAGGACGAGGCGATTACGCCAGAGACTGTGGATCGTATCGCATGATGTTCAATGGGTAGCGAGACGGGCAGCCCACTGCGAGCCCATTGATTCAACAATTGTGAGCGCGAGGGGGTTTTGGAGACACCCTTTACTTCATCGTAAATTGTTGAATCAAACACGTTCTGAAATTTCTTCAACAACTTTCTCAGTGTAATCAACTTCCTTCTTGATGTGCTTGATATCGGAATGAATTTCTGAAACCACTGATGAATCAATTCCATTATCGGATTTTGAGCTTCGATCGAATCGTCTCTTCAGAACAAAGCTGAGTACTGTAAAAAATATCGAGATTATTGCAGCAAACAACGTCCATTTGTAATATGGATTACCACTTGATTCAGCATCATTTTCTGTATCGGATTGTGAAGAGGGGCAACCATTGGTGTCTACCGAAATATTAGCCACAGTGTTAGAACACTGGTCCGAAATATCCAGGACTCCATCTCCATCAGAATCTGTAATCTGTGATTGGGTGCAACCATTGCTATCTACTGGCTCTGATGGACTATCCCT
>Ga0163179_10003110_pt1 | contig 11357 bp, 11 predicted proteins | sample AtlANTMetagenome_FD_109643 | JGI IMG/M metagenome (GOLD analysis project Ga0163179, IMG submission 109643) | Marine eukaryotic phytoplankton communities from the Atlantic Ocean - Atlantic ANT 2 Metagenome | ecosystem: Environmental > Aquatic > Marine > Oceanic | place: North Atlantic Ocean... | reverse complement strand
TATTGGATTGATGGAGATCTCCCATCGTTCGGAGACTTTTGAGGCCATTGTGGACTCGGCTAAGGCACGTATTCGACGTGTATTGGATTTGCCGGATGGCTATGAAGTCCTCCTTTTGCAAGGTGGCGCTTCGATGCAGTTCTGCATGGTTGCGATGAATCTGCTGCAAGGTGGGGTTGCGGACTACCTCGACACAGGTGCTTGGTCCAAAAAGGCGGCCGCAGAGGCCAAACGCTTTGGCGATGCGCGGGTGGTTTGGAGTGGAGAGTCTGTGGGCTACGTTCGGGTGCCAGACAACGGCGAGTGGCGTTCCTCAGAAGAGGCCGTCTACACCCACTACACGTCTAACAACACGATTTACGGGACCCAGTACCACCACGATGTGAACGCGGATCACCTCATCTGTGACATGAGTTCGGATATTGCTTCGCGACGTATTGATGGAAGCCGATTTGAGGTCATTTACGCGGGGGCTCAGAAGAATCTTGGGCCTTCGGGTGTGACGGTAATCGCGCTTTCACCGTGGGCGGTTGAGCGCTCGGATCCCAATCTTCCCAGCATGTTGCGTTACCGTCTTCATGTCGAGAAGAAGAGCATGTTCAATACGCCGAACACGTTGGGTATTTTCTTCTTGGATCGGGTCCTTGCGTGGATTGAATCCCAAGGGCTCGAGCAGGTTGAAGCGACCAATCGTCGAAAGGCAGGCGCACTGTATGAGCTACTCGATTCATCGGACTTCTGGGTTCCGATTGCGGAGCAGGGGAGTCGCAGTTTGATGAATGTGAGTTGGAAGCTTTCCGATACCAGTCTCGAAGCCCAGCTGATTTCCGATGGATTAGAAGCGGGGTTTTCAGGCATTAAAGGCCATCGGTCAGTGGGTGGCCTTCGAGCGAGTATCTACAACGCGTGCCCTGAGGCGAGCGTGACCGAATTTGTAGCGTTTCTTCGTGAGTTTGAGCGTAAAAACGGCTAGCTTTTCGCGGGAAGAGATTCGACGTAGAGCGACTGACTCGGGAAGGCGAAATCAATACCGAGTTTCTCTGCGAGCTGAATGACCTGAAGATTGATTTCGGATCGGACCACCATCTCCTCATGCCACCCGGGAACCGTGAGGTAGTAGCTCGTCATAATGTCGAGACTGGAGGGTCCGAACTCGATGAAATGGACCTCATAGTTGTCCTTTTTCACATCTTCGGTACCTTCAAGAATCGTACGAATTCCTTCCACAAATTGGGTGATTTTGGCGGTGGGGGTGCCGTAGGTGATGCCGAGTGTCGCACGGACACGACGGAATTCTCGTGCGCCGATATTATCGATCTTGGCATTGGCGACGGCGGCGTTGGGGATGGACAGTACCGAGTTGGTTGCGGTGCGAATCCGTGTTGAACGGAGTCCGACTTCTTCAACCGATCCCACAACACCGTCGATGCTTACGGCATCACCCACTTGGAAGGGTCGGTCGGTGAAAATCGTGATGGAGCCGAACACATTGGCCACGGTGTCTTTGGCGGCAAGAGCGATGGCGATACCACCAACGCCGAGACTGGCAATCAGTGCAGACACATTGACGCCGAGATTTTGAAGGACAAAAATCAGACCTACGAACGCGGTGAAGAGCTTTGCAATCCGAATGGCCACAGGCACCAGTTGGTCGTCCATCCGTCCTTCGGTTTCGGCGGCTTTTTCTTCGAGCAAGCGGCCGAATACATCGATGAGACGCATGGAAAGAAGGACCACTGAGAGACTAATCATCACCTTTGCGATGAAGTAGAGAAAGAGAGAAGGCTTAATTGTGAGCTGTAGATCAGAGATGCCCCAGAGCATCATCAAGCCGGTTGTCAGCAGTATCGTGGGAATTCGAACACGATTGTAGAGCGTGGCATCCATCGTCTGTCCCCGAGCTGAAATCGCTTTGCGGATACGATTACCGACAATGGAGTGCATGAGGAAACCGAGGAACAGTCCGCCGAAAATCAGGACACCGAACCAGAGCAATTGCCAGGGCCGTATATTCAGAATCAGGGGTTCGCTAAAGAACTGAGGCAACAGGTTTTGGAACCAAAGAGAGATACCCGAAAAGGTTTTCTTGTAGAGGTCGCTAATCGCCCCCATGGATTCTCGAGAATATCGCCACTCTGAGCCTTGTTTTTCGACGTAGATGACCTCAAGATCTTTGTGTACCGCAAAGTGGGTAACGGCTTCGTCCTTTTCGTTTTTCGGGCTTGCTTCCGTTGGAAATTCTTTGACTTGGATGAACAATCCACGTGCATCAAGGACTTGAAGCAATTGATTGGCCAAGCGCTCTGAATCGCCTGAATCGCTGAGGTCGAAACAGAAATCGGATCCGCTGGGGGAACTCTCGGCTAAGCCAACAAAAAGCGAATCAATTGCAGTTTGCGGGCTAGTGCAGTTGGCAGCAGCATCTGCTTTCTGGGGAAAGAGAAAAACAAGCGCACAGAGAATGGGAAAAAAGAATCGCATTGTATTTTAGTCCAGCGTGTGGAGGACAACGCCTCCGGCGAGTTTGGGTTCAAACCAGGTCGATTTTGGCGGCATGACGCGGTCAGCATCGGCCACACTCAAGAGTTGGTCTAATCCTGTAGGGAAGAGGCTAAACGCCACAGCGGCACGGTTTTCGTCGACAGCGGCTTCTAAGAATTGTGTACCCCGTATACCGCCGACAAATTGAATGCGTGTATCTCTCCGTGGGTCTTGAATACCCAAGAGCGGGGCGAGTAGATGATCTTGGAGAATCGCGACATCCAAACAATCCACTGGGTCTTGGCTCGACTGTAATCTGGGCTTGAGGCTGTACCACTGGGAATCGATGTACATGTGGATGAGGCCGCGTTCTGGTGGCGTAGGCGAGTCGGCTAGACTGACAAGAAAGGATTCGCTGATTGCCGAGACAAAGGATGAAGAATCCCGGCCATTGAGATCGTGGACCAATCGGTTGTATGGAAAGACTTGCAGCTCGTCTTCTGGAAAGATGCCGGCTAAAAAGAAGGCGCTTGACCCCTGGCCTTGCTTTGCCTCATTGACGCGAGAAGCGGCAGCGGAACGGTGGTGGCCATCGGCAATGTAGAGCGCGTCTTCGCTTTCGAAAGCTTCTTGCCAGGCTTGAATTTGCTCCGGCTCACGAATGCAACGGAGCGCGTGCAGTACGCCATCGGGAGTGGTGACCTCGAAAACAGGAGGTAGAAGTAGTGCCTTCTGTCTCAAGCTGTAGATGTCTTGGTTTTTCTTGTGGATGAGAAAGACAAGACCAGTCTGGGCTTGGGTTCCCAAAATGTGATTGACGCGGTCTTGCTCTTTGTCGGGTCGGGTGTATTCGTGCTTTTTGATCGCGCCTGCGTCGTATTCAGCCACTGAACAGGTGGCCATCAAGCCGTGCTGCTCATGTTCGCCCATGCGCTGACTGTAGAGATAAAAAGACGGCGAATCTTCTTGTACGAGCGCTCCCTCTTCGAGCAGTCGCAGGAGTTGAGTTCTCGCCATTGCATAGGCCTCTGGAGAGTGGGAGTCGCTTCCCACGGGTAGAGAAACCTCCGAGCGTGTCACGTGGATAAAGCTCTGTGGTTTTTCTGCGGCAATCGCCCTCGCCTCTTCTTCCGAAAGGACGTCGTAAGGTGGAGCGATGACCTGTGAGGCGATGTCACCTCGGGCACGGATACCGAGAAAAGGTCGAATTTGAGCCATTTGCATCCCCAAAGATTGAAAGAAACCAAGACCACCTACCTATGAAGGCCATTTTCAGCAAGGAGCTTTGCGATCCATCGTTGCACTCTTCGGCCTGCGGATTAGGCAGATCATGTGGATGCGGAGGTGAAATGGCGCTCCCAGGTTGGTTCGACAATTTGCTGCACAGTGGGACGGCCGCAGGCCTGTCAGGGATTCCATCCTTGCAATTGTCGGCAAATCCTGACTCGGATTGGTTTTTGCGTTTTATGCGCGTGCACACCACTACGCTTGAGCTTGCAGCACATCCTGATCGGATTTGGGCTCCAGCTCGTCGCGTGCCTCAAGGTAGCGGTGTAGAGTCCCATTTGTTGTCACTGGGGGTTCAGCGTGTGTTGAGCGCTCGTGAAATCTGGGTCGTTTTGTCCAAGAATGAATTTGATTCTATGTCCGAAGGCAAAGAGTCCGGCTGGATGAACAGCACGGAAGCAATGCTGCAAGAGCGTGTGGATGAGTTGATAGAGAAGCGTGGGCTGGAGAGTCCCGTCTCGGGAGCATCGTTGCGATTGCGTCTTTTGAGAGATGGGGACGAAGCGATGAGTGTGCGCAGTTTGAATCTGCTTCCCGGTGAGTTTGTGACGGCGATGTTGCCCAACCGGCCTCCGGAGGGTGCTGTCTCACGGCTTGGGGTTTCGGTCCATATTCCTGGAGCTTGGGAGGGGTATCGTCCGGCCGAGCCAGTGCGGGAAGGGCAGTTGCTCTACACCTTTGGTTCCCACTGGTTGGATAATTTCTCTCACCCGATGTTGAAAGAAGCGGCCGTTTATCAATTGCGCAGGGATGACACCGGGCGTTGGCTGCACAGTATTCATCCGGACCACTGTGAACACTACTGTTTACGGACCACGCCCAATCAGGGGGCCATGGATGTCATCACTCTTGCGACGCGGTCTGGTCAAGCGATACTCGATGTGCAGCTGGCTTCATTGGAACAGACTCTGGATGGACTTCAACCCTCGGCAGTAAGGAGTCCCGCGTTGGAGGCCTCGTTTATCGATGAGCCAAAGCGGGAGGGACTCTTGAGTTTGATGGAGTCCGGGCTTCTTTTGCAGAAGGTGCATTTTCCGGATGTGATGCGCGGCTATGAGGTGTATTTGTCAGAGCAGGGTGGCATATCCACTACCCCAGAATTGGCGACAGCGGTGATTGAGGTGCGCAGTGATCATGCACAACTCATCGTGAAGGGCGCCCAGGTGAGTGTCAATCAGGAGAAACTCGAGGTCGGTCAAACTTTTGAGTTGGATGGCTTGGTTGAAATTCGGGTGGGTGAGCATCTGTACTACTACAAGGATTTACGGGGTGTTCGTGCGAGTGGGTGGCCTTATTTGGGCGAGATTCGCCGATCGGGATGGAAATCGCATTTGCCGCTGGGTGGTCGCTATGTGATTGGCCGCGACTTGAACGCATGGGTACGCTTACCGGATGTCGCAGACAACAAGAACATCAGTTGGGCGGACGAGTCTTCTACAGCGAGTGTCAGTTCACGAACAGGGACATTTGCTCGCAGAGATTTCTATACCGATTCGATTATGGTCGCCTCCGAGCATGCGGTCATTGATTTGAGCAACGGGGCTGTCTTGGAGAATCTGGCGAAGCATTGCCATGTCTATGTACGGAGAGCTTCGGCAGTGGTTTCGCTGATGCCGATACGCAAACCAGGTCTTCATCAGTTTCAGCTTCGAGGTGGAGACGAATTGTTGGTGGGCAATTGTGTCTTTCAGGTGGCCGGTGAGGTGCCGAACGGAAGCGATCAAACCGCACCGGGAATTGTATGATGTGCACGCGTGTTAGGGTTGGGTTTATGTGGAAGAGTTTTGTCGGTATCGTTGTGCTGCTCGGGGTTTTGTCCTGTGGTTCCGCGAAAGATTCAAGCGAACAGACAGCTTCTGGCACAAATGGCGCTTCATCGAGTTCCCAAAACAGCGGTGAGGCAGCGTGTGCCGCCATGGTGTCGCAGAAGGAGCGCAATATTTGTTTGCACGACACCCTCTTGCGACAGCCACCCGCCAATACGGCCCAAGCCTATCAAATCGCTCGTCAGATTCGAGATCAGGTGATTCGGGGTGCGGCAATATTGAAATGGGTACAGACCCACAATCGAAAGATTGAGCCGGATGAGGGAAAGAAGTTGTGTGACTTACTCAAGGATCGGGAGAAGACATCATGTGTGCGAAAGCTATATGCCGCGCATTTGCAGCGTTAGTGCTCTTTGTTGCTTGTTCAAATCAGCCCCAATCCACCGAGACGAAACCCAGCAATGCGGTAGTCGAGCCAAAGCGGACTGGGCCTCAAGGTCCTCCTTTGGGTGTGAATAATCATCCGATCAATACCCAAGAACCTCGCCTGGTATCAGATTGTGTCTCCTATATGAGCATGCCGAATATCTATGGCTATTGTTTGGTCCAGGTTGCTGGTCGGGGACAAGGAATGGAGACTGCCACGGATGTGTGTGGTGGTGCCGGAGATTGGGAAACGGAATGTCGCATGGCATGGGTGGCTTCTCGTTCGGAACCACATACGCGCTGGAGCATGGAGGACTTGTTGGCGTCATGTCCTCAGCATGTGGGGGATTGCCATTTTGAGGTGATCGATACCCGCTGGAACAAGGATGTCTTTGTGCAGATGGATCTTTGTTTCAAGCATGCCCGCAGCTTTACTGGGGATTGTATTGCGCATGCTTTGGATAGATGGATCCGCGAAAAACCTTCTCGCGATGAGGTGGTTCGGGTAGCCAATACCAACATCGCACCGGATCGAATCGGGCACTACATCGCTGCGGCATATGTATGTCACGGCACGATTGATGGCTGCCTTGGTGGGCCTCTTGTCATCGACAGTTGTGAGTTTAGTCTCAAGGATTTCAAATTGGACAGTGGCATCTGTAAGCGACTGTCTCAATCGATTGGCGACTCCCAAGTTCCGATGGGGCCATGACGCCGAACAAGTAGCAGTTCAGTGGTGGGTGCAGCACGCAGTCCGAATGCGATTCCGGGATACCGGATGCTTGTCCATATCCGGCTGTATCCACGGCTCTTGTGACCGACGTCGAGCCGTATCTCTCGATAGAGTGGTTGCAGCCTTACGCGTACATCGGGGGGTGGCGAGAAAAAAGGCCGATACGGAATTTTGATGTCCAAGGGTGTGACGCCGAGCAGTTGTTGGTCCATCCACACTTCTGCCCCAATCGGATTGCTTTCAATTCGCATGCGGTTGGCGCACCCATTCATCAGCAGCAAGGAGAGTAGAAAGAGCGGCTTCAGCGTTCTTCTCCGGTGGCTGGCTCGAGCAGCGCGAGGACCTGTTTGAGATTCAGGTAGAAGTCACTTCTATCGATGGACCCTGCTGAGATTTCTGTGGAGGCAATCTCGCCTGCTGCGCCATATTGAATCCGAAGAGCGCCTTCTTTGCCTTTGGCGATTTCAGTGGGTCGACCGGAAGCGTCGTAACGGAAGCGGTATCGGTCTCCGTTTTTGTCGATGATCTCCGATACTTTTCCGTTGCTGCCATACACAAGTTGGAGTTTTCTACCCTTTCGAGATGAAGCCTGGATGAGGTTTCCGTGGTCGTCGTATTGGTAGGAGAAGCGCCGTCCATCCGAGTACATGGCTTGCATGATTTTCGACCACTTGGGGTGGTATGCCCAGCGAACTTTGCTTCCATCTGGGTAGGTGACACTGACAAGACGTGTCATCGTATCGTAGTCGTATCGAGTGACCCGACCTGTGGGGTCTCGAACCTCCAGCGGTTTGTCACAGCAGGCCGAGAGCAGGGTTTGGGTTCGACCCGATGCATCTTCTGTGATGTGTGTGTGGGCTTTCTCGTCGAAATGGTGGACTGTGGCGGTGTTGTCTGGATGAACCACGCGTGCGCTGTATCGGTAGTCGTCGTTGATTTCCCAGGAGTAGCGGCTGACCGCCTCTCCGATTTTGACTGCAGACACCCAGTCTTTCTCTACATCGTACTTGACTTGGAAGCTCTGGCCATCGGCTTCTCGGCCTGCAACGAGATTGTGTTCTTCATCGTAGCTATAGGCGAGTTGTCGCTTATCGGGGCCTGAAACCTGGGTGAGATTGCCGGCCTTGTCGTATTGGTATTGAATGCGTCGACTCGCGGTATCCAGGATTTCTGCGATTCGGTTGTCGGCCGTCCATTTCAGACTGATGGTGCCGCCTTCTGTGTGAGACACCTTGATGAGGCGTCCGTCCCGGTCGTAGTCCAGTCGCATCCCCCGTTTACCAGCATCCTTATACGTCCTCAATTTCCCTTGGCGATCAAAGCCGTATCGCACACCGTCCGAGCGAACGCGGAGATAGCTGCCGTCTTGTCGTTTTGTGAGTCGTTCACTGCCGCGGTCATAGCTGATGTACGAGCCGACCTCGGCATCTTTCCATGCTTTCGGGAGTGTTTCGCCGACCTGTACACGGAGTTGGGGCTTTTCGGTGAGTTCAACCGCGAACTGTGTGTACCAGTTGTCTTTTCGCTCCGACCCGCTTTTGCGGTCTTCTGCCCGTCGGGCGTCGACGAGTCTTTTGATGTAGGCCTTCTTCAGGTTTTCTTTGGATTCTCCGTCCTTGGTGTAGCGCATGACAAAGCCATCGGAGTCCGTGATGAGAATCGATCCGTCGGGTCCCTCTTGGCAGACGATGTCGAGATTGGTCACCCAGCCATAGCCAAAAACGCCCTGTATGTTGGAGCGAGAGTTGTAGTTCCGTAGAATTTCTAATGGCACGCCAGGTTTTTGAACACGAACCTCGGGGGTCGAGTAGTACACATTGGCGTTCCTCAAGTTGACTTCCTGCCCTGAGGCCGGGGATGCCCCAGCCACAAAGAGTGCAGGTAAGCCGAGAAGACAGAGCAGAGCGGACCGCACGAGAAGCCTCCTTGAAATCAGATCGCATCATACACAGAAGAAGCACGATAAGGTGGACCCATGAAACGCACTTTTGCATTCCTTCTTCTTTTTTTGATGTCGAGTTGCTCAGCAAAACGCATCGCAGTGATGAAAGATCGTGCCGAACTAGCGCGTTTGGGCGAATCGGCTCAGGCGTATTGGCAGGCCTTGAGGTGGGGTGATTTTTCCGCCGCGTCTGTCTTTATTGAGGACCCTTCCGTGCGCTTTGAGTGGCTACAAGAATCGGGGCAAAGTACGGCCCGACAATATCGTAGTGCCGAGATTGTTAGTGTCGATTCGGGTCCGATAATGGAAAACCACCCTCGCGGGTTTCAGCGCGAAGGGGTTGTCATCGTGCAGACCTCCTTCTTCACCCTTCCGAATCAAGTTCTTCAGACGGAGATGATCAAGCAGACCTGGTATCGCTCAGCCGGTGGCTGGTTTGTTGAACTTCAAGTGAAGTAAAGATTCCCTTAGAACGGGATTTCTTCGTCGTCCGCGTATGGCATGGGCTCAGCAGCGGCGGGTGCAGGTGCTGCTTGCTGTTGTTGGTTCCAGCCGCCATTATTAGACGCAGCCGGCGCATTGTTCTGGTAGTTTCCGCCACCACTGTATGCGCCTTGTCCTTGGGAGCTGCCGCCTGACAAGAAACGGATGTTGTCAGCGACTACTTCAGTGCTGTAGCGATCGCGGCCGTCTCGGTCTTGCCATTTGCGGGTTTGTAAACGTCCCTCGACATAGATCTGCTTTCCTTTTCGGCAGTACTTACCCACGTTTTCAGCGGTGCGACCAAAGGAGACGACGCTGTGCCATTCGGTGTGATCATTCCAGTTGCCATCGCGGTCTTTGCGACGCTCGGTGGTGGCAATGCGAAGATTGGCCACGGTAGATCCGGATTGAGTTGAACGCATGTCGGGGTCTTGGCCGAGGTTGCCGATAAGGATGACCTTGTTGATCATTGGAGTGCTCCAAAGGGGAAGATTAGGGGATGTGCCGAGAAAGTGATCTAAGACGATCTGTACGACCTGTCGGCTAAAAATCTAAGCCATTCGATCGGACAAAAACTGTCCTAATTTGAAAGAGGACTGCAATTTCAGGAAATTGGCGGGGCTTGAAGGCTTCTTTGGGTTAGATCCGGCCGCCATGTCCGTCCACGCCATCAAAGCAGAATCGTTGTCGCGCCGATTCGGTCCGCGGTGGGTTTTGGCGCGCGTGTCCCTGGAGGTAGAGAGAGGCGAGCGCTTCTTGATAGTTGGGGGCAATGGGAGCGGCAAGACGACCCTTTTGCGAATATTAGCGACGGCTTTGCCCAAGAGCCTGGGGGAGTTCTCGCTTTTTGGTATGGATCCGGAGTTGAACCGGTGGGATGTGCGCCAGAAAGTTGCGCTTCTCTCGCATCAGCCCGCACTGTATGAAGACCTCTCTGCGGTGGAGAATCTCCGCATTGTGACGCGGCTTGTTGGGCAGTCTTTGGATCTGGTGGAGCTTTTGGGTCGTGTGGGTCTTGAGGATCGACCCGATCCAGTGTGCTTTTATTCGGCCGGGATGCGGAAACGCTTGGCCTTTGCGCGTTTGTTGGCCCAGAAACCCGAACTAGCTCTGATTGATGAGCCATATGGCCAGCTGGACCCGGAAGGTTTTGACCTGGTGGATGGGTTGATGGATGAGTTGGCTCAAGGGGGAGCCACGGTGGTGATGGCGAGCCATCTTGTGGAGCGAGCCGCCACACGCTGCGATCGCGCACTACTTTTAGAGGCGGGACAGCCTCGCTATTTGGGGCCTGCAGTTGACGTTCCGAAGGCGTGGCGCGTGCTACATCGGGGGGATTCATGAGCCAGTTGTGGGTCATCCTCCAGAAGGATCTATGGATTGAGTGGCGGACCAAGACTCGGGTTTTTGGTCTGATCTGCTATGCGGCCACACTGATGCTGCTTTTTGCCTTCGCGGTCGGACCCGATCGGCAGGCACTGGCCGATCATGCCTCGGCGTATGTGTGGATGTCGGTCATTAGTGTCTCGACGTTGTTGTTGGCGCAGTCCTTTCAACAGGAAGTGGACTCCGATGCATTGGAAGGCATGCTTCTTCTTCCAGTGAAGCCTTGGGCTCTCTTTTATGGAAAGGCGATAGCGAACCTGATTTGGTTGCTTTTACTAGCGGTCATTACGCTGCCAATCGCGGTGGTGCTTTTTGAGCTTAATCCAGGAGCTGCGCCAGGATCCTTCGCGTTGGTGTTGGTGTTGGGGTGTGGTGGGCTAGCAGCACCGGGATCGCTCTATTCAGGTTTGACAGCCCGTTTGGCCTCTCAACAGCTTATGTTGCCCGTCCTGTTGTTTCCGTTGGTGGTGCCCACGGTGCTCGCATCGGTGAAAGCGACCAACCTTCTGTGCAACGGGGACCCAATGGATGAAGCGGATGCGTGGTTGAGTGTTCTTGTGGCGCTAAATCTTATCTATTGGTCTCTCTGTGGCTTACTTTTCTCCAAAGTGGTGGACGAATGACGCAAGAATCATCCAGCCCGAATCAACGTGTTTCCAAACCTGTGGGCCGTACCTCCCTCTATTTGGTGATTCTTGGTTTTGTCATGATCGGGCTGACCCATGCTTGGGTGCTCACAGCTGATCTGAAAGAGGCCAGCATGGGAGAGACGGGGCGGATTCTCTATGTGCATGTGCCGACGGCGTGGATTTCGATGCTTATCTATGTATGGGCATTTTGGTGTGCGTGTGCT
>Ga0163179_10003109_pt1 | contig 11358 bp, 15 predicted proteins | sample AtlANTMetagenome_FD_109643 | JGI IMG/M metagenome (GOLD analysis project Ga0163179, IMG submission 109643) | Marine eukaryotic phytoplankton communities from the Atlantic Ocean - Atlantic ANT 2 Metagenome | ecosystem: Environmental > Aquatic > Marine > Oceanic | place: North Atlantic Ocean... | reverse complement strand
TTAGTATTATTACCAGATGAAAAAACTGGAAAGTCGTCAGGAGAAATAACTATTACAAATGCGGGTGGTACGATAACTCTTAGTCGTGCATGGCAAACTACGGTGGTATCTTCTTATGATAAAATACCACAAACTACTGCGGTAATCAAAGGTATTACTTTACGACAAATTGATAATATGTTTATTGTTAATCCACCAAAAGAAGTCAAGGAAGTAAAAAATGAAGAAGAAGGAATTAAAGATAATAAACAACAAGAAGGTATTCTTGATATAGATTATCTTGCATATAATGAGTTAGAACGAGACGAATTAAAAGAAGGAGAAGAAGATTTAGAGTATAATGAATTAGATAGAGACTTATTAGATGTAGATTTTTTACAAGATATGTTAGATGTAGTTGCAGAATTAGATAAAATAAATGCATTAGATAGAGCTCAGAAAGAACTAGGAATTATAAATATAGAAGGTACAAGTGTTGGATTTGATGAAGACACGCAATATTTTACGGAAGTGAACAAAGGAGAAGAAATAATTGTATTGACTCGTGAAGTAGACGGAGTAATAAGAATAACTCAACCTATTTACACAAATAATACAATAGAAACTATAACCGACCAGAAACCGTCAGAAATAACTTTTGGTGACGGTAGTGGTTCAAGAATAACGATAATACAACAATGAAAACATTTAAAAATTACATCACCGAAGAAGATAATCCTAGAATACCTAGAAAAAAAGGACAACCCGCAAACTCTAAAAAACACTCTGATTTATATACAGACGAAAATCCAAAGGGGACTATTCATGGTCTTGGATTTAAAGATGTAGAAACTGCAAGAAAAAGTGTCAAGAAAATAGAAAACTCTGGTAAAAAACATGCACATAAAATACAAGCTGCAATCGCAATGGAACAACGTGCAAGAGAAATGGGTAAGACCGAAGAGGCTGCAGTGTATCGTTCATACATCAATAAGATGAAAAAGAAAACTAAAGAAATGAATAAAGAAAGTCTTTGGGATAATATTCGTAAAAAGAAAGAAAGAATTAAAAGGGGTTCGGGTGAAAAAATGAGAAAGAAAGGAGACAAAGGAGCTCCTACTGCAGACCAGATACAAAGAGCACAAGAAGATTATATGGAATATCATCCAAAGAACAACGCAAAGTATCGTAAACTAACACCTAATCAATGATTAAATTTTTAAAAGAAAATACAACACCACAAGGTATAAAAACTATTTTAACAATGTGGATTTTATTCGCAATAGGAATTGCGGGTTGTGAATATGCGTATGCAGATAATATCATAGACATAACTCAAGTAGGTGATGGTATTAAAGTTGATATTGAACAGATAGGACAAAACAATAAAGTTCGTCATTGGAATACTCTTTCACATACAAGTGGTGGAGATTTACAAGGTGATGGACTTGAACTAATAGTAAGACAAAAAAATAATGTAAACTCAAATTTAAATCTTGCGGTTTTTGATATCAATGGACAATGGAACGATGTTGCAGTAGGTCAAGGATATGCGGGAACTGTTTTATATGATTGGGCTCCGAATTGGGGGACTGATACAGATGAAGGTGGTAATCATATTGCAAAGCACCATATTGATGGTTCTTTAAATAATATTTATTCTGGACAAAGAAACGGTAATAGAAATTGGTATAGTGGTCACACTGTTAATACTTACATCAATGGTAATAATAATAAAATCTGGACTATGCAAACTCATGATAATTCAAAAACTATAAATGCAACATTAACGGGTGACGGTCATCAAGCAGTCATTTATCAACAAGGAAATGGTTATCATAATGCATCTATTAATTTAACAGAAGGTACAGACCCTTACAATTTATTTTTAAATCAAAGAAATTGGTCTCAATCATATTCCTTAACGGGTACATGTAATACTTCTGGTGGGTGTAATGTTTCTGTCACTCAACAGTAATGTACAATTGGAAAGTTGTTTTAATAACAATAAGTTTACTTATTGGTCTTCGGGTCGCAGACCCAAAACTAGTTGAACAGTTTCGTTTAAACTATTTCGACTCTCTACAATATTTACAAACACCAGTAGACTCTGATATTGTTTTAGTTGATATTGATGAAACATCTTTAGAAAAGTTTGGACAGTTTCCTTTTCCTCGGGATACTTATGCAAAGGTTTTAACTTCAAACGGTGCATTGTCTTTATATGTAATGAATATGGGGTTTACTGAACCCGATAGGTTTGACGGGGACGATGACCTTGCATATGCAATGTCAAAAAGAGAAGTTATTCTATCTTCAATTCCAACTAATGTATCGAACAAAGGTGATAAACCGTTTCTAGGTTTTGGTAAATTAGGTAAAGGTAAACCTAGTGATTGGTTATATACTTACAAAGGTATCTCAACTCCCATAGAAAAATTAAATCCAGTTGGTGTTGGTGTTGTAAGTGCAGCTCCGTCTATAGACGGTATTGTTCGTGAAGCACCACTCATGGTAATCGCAAACGAACATGTCTATCCTTCTCTTGCACTTGAAACTTTGCGTGTCTGGAATAGACAACCTAACTATGCAATGAAAGTAAAAGAAGCGGGAGTCGAATGGGTACGAATGGGTAAACTAGATAAGATGACTACTACACCTAATTCAAACATACAGATTGCATACTGGAATAAATTTAAAAGAATATCTTTTGGTGACCCAATGCCTGATGGTCAAATGTATATCATAGGACTATCTGCGGGTGGATTAGTAAACCCAGTACCGACACCAATGGGTGCAATGTACCCACATGATGTTCAAGCAAATTTAATTCAAACGGTTGTAAGTGGTGTACAAATACAAAGACATTTTTTTCTTGAACAATTAGAAATACTTGTTTTAATTATAAGTACTCTTCTAATATTACTAATGGTTTACAGATTACCAACTTATTTGAGTGGTCTACTATCATTTGCGATGATTGGAACTGTAATTGGAACGGGATTGTACTATTGGTACACTGCATTATTATTGATTGATGTATTATATACTTCTCTTGCATCTATAATTGTTTTTGGTCATGCATCATTTAACAAATACTATGTGACATACAAACTTAAAGAAATGATTAAGGGTCAATTCAAAACATACTTGTCACCAGATATGGTTGACAAACTTGCAGAAAACCCAAGTCTTTTAAGATTAGGGGGAGAAAGAAAAAACATGACCTTCTTTTTTATGGACATAGTTGGGTTTACACCAATATCAGAACACTACAAAAACAATGATGACCCCGAAGGTTTAGTGGAATTAGTTAATAACTTTTTAGATAGAACCTCTAATATTATACTAAAATATAATGGTACTATAGATAAATACATGGGTGATTGTATAATGGCATTTTGGAATGCACCATTGGACAATAAGTATCATGCAGAAATGGCTTGTCTTTCTGCAGTAGAAATAGAACAAGAACTAGAGATAATACAAAATGAATTTAAAAGAAAAAATCTTCCTAGCATCAATGTTGGCATTGGTATTAATACTGGTGACTGCATCGTTGGGAACATGGGTTCTGTTTCCCGATTTGATTATTCCGTCATCGGAGACGCAGTTAATCTCGCCGCTCGTTTGGAAGCATTAGCAGCTAGAGGCAAATATAAAAACAATAGAATTCTTGTCAGTCAAGATACCGTAAACTCTATCCGTGAACATGGATATAGTCACAAAGATTTTTTATTTAAAAAATTAGATACAATTAAAGTAAAAGGTAAAGAAGAAAAGATAGAAATATATTCACCATGAAAAAAGTAGAGAGGTCTTTTTCAAATTCAGTTCGTATGCCATATCAAGATGCAATTGCATTTGCAACTAGACTTTACGATTTTCATATTGAACAATCCATGAAAGATTTAAAAAACAAAAACTTTCATGAAAAACAAGCACAAAGAATGCGAAATTGGATAAGTGATATGAAAGAATTTATTATTCGGAACGAGTCTTTTCGTGAACATGAAGCATGATTAGTGCATAGTGTATAACCTTCATTAAGTCTTCTTTGTTATACCCATTTTTGTTTCCATATCGTTGTGCATATTTCATTATGTTTCCGATACAAAAACCCTCACCATGACCACCATCAATAATAAACTCGGTTGCTTGAAACTTGTTTTTAGAATAATGTTGATTATAAGTTTTATCAACATAAGACTTAAGTTCATTTAAAAATTTATCTTCGTTGTATTTGTATTGTTTCATTGTCGTGTATTATACTCTTCTATGCAGTATTTGTCAAGAAAGATTGTAATAACTCTTTATCAGATTTTTCTTCACCCCATGTATGAATTATCTTTCCGTTTTGTTCTCTTACAATTCTGTTATCATTATATTCCGTATCCGTGACCATTTTACCATCCGCAGTATCTTCGGGTCTATCATCATACCACATACTACTTAAACTATGTATGTGTATTGATTTTATTCCCTTAGCCCATTTTTCTGCTTGAAGAATTAATCTTTGTTCTTCTACTGCGTCTTTATATTCTGTCATATTATAGTCCTATTTTTTGTACGTTTGAAATCATTTTCATCATTAACATTACTCTTTCTTGTTCTACACCACTTCTTTTATTATCTAATCCAACTATAAAAGAATGTTTGTAAATCTCATTGTTAATATCATCCCACATTCTTTTTGCAATATAATCAGGTTCTAACATTTTAATATTTTTAAATGTATCTTCTTTTCCTTCTTCAACAAGTATTCTAGTTCTTACCCAACCTAGCACATAATCTGTCCAATAAACTTCTCTTTCATCCATCAACCAATGCATATATGCTTCAAGTGATAATCTTTTTTTCGAGTCTGCATAATCACTATACGGTAGTTTAGGCATATTTGGATAAAAATTAGGTTCACTATCGCATAACATTTTTAAACCAGCAGTAGAACTAGTGGTAATCATAATTCTAGGTTCTTTTAAATTTTGATTTTTACTCCACCACAATGCTATTTCGTTTTGAGCGCTTTGTCCCCATGCATTATTAAAAAATATATCTGGATTATATTTTTTTATTTCTCCTATAATATCTGGAAGATTTTGTGTAAGGTCGTGTCCAGTTTCACGAGACATACCTTTTACTTCATAATCATTAGGAGTATTTTCTAGTATTGCTTTACCAATACCAGAAGTGTGTCCCGTGATTAATACTTTCATTAAACTCTTTCGATTACAGATATTGCGTCTTCATACGCTTTAATAATGTCTGCATGAGTATCGACTACCATTATTACTTGTGGTTTCTTAATAATTATTTCTTCTGGACTTTCAACAGATGTCACACAAACACCTTTTGCAAAACCAAAACCATTTTCTGATTGAATAACCATTTTAGCGTTTTTCATTCTGATTACATCTGCACCTTCTTCGATGTCTCCAATGTATTCACCATAAGTTGTCACTACCGTTTTTATCATTTTAACTCCATTTGAATTCTTTAAATTTTTCTGCGTTTACTCTTTCACCAGCTTCTGATTTATCAAACACGGGAACATCATCTTTAGTGGTGACCATATCTTGATTGTCATCATCTTCTAGTTTCATTTTACTTCGGTCTACTTTCAAAGTAAACCTATTGTATTTAGTTGGGTCGTTATATCTGTTTTTCAATTGTTTAACAAGTATCTTGCCCATTGAGTTCAATTCATCATTTGAGATTAGTGCAAACATTAAATCTGCAGTTGCGGGTAAACCAAATGACTCGGAAGTATCTTCTAAGCCTGGGTCGTCACTTTGAAATCCTTGACGATTAGTTTGGGTTGCACTCATAATTGGAACATTAAATTCTACTGCAAGTCCACGCATTTCTTCTGCAATACTCTTGATATAAGAATAAGAGTTTACTGCACCACCAATCATTTTCATTCGACTTGATGCACAGATATTTAAATAATCGACAAAGATTATTTCTGGTATAAAGTTTTTCTTTAGTTTTAATTCATTTAACAATGCACGAAAATGAGAAGTGTTTGCTTGACCCGTAGGATATTCTTTAATAATCAGTTTACCGTCTGTCTTTGCATTTATTTGAGATACTTTATCTCTGAACATATCTTTAGATAGGTTTTCTATTTGGTCAATTGGTATGTTCAATAAGTTTGCATCAATTCTTTCTGCAATCCTTTCTTCCGCCATTTCCATAGTGATGTATAATACATTACGACCTTGTGATAATATATTAGATGCACAATGACACATGAATAAAGATTTACCAACACCCGTTCCCGCAAGTGCAATATTTAAAGTTTTGTTTGGTAATCCACCTTTGGTTATCTTGTTAAAGTTATCTAAATCAAAAGGTATACGTTCTTCTTGTTCGTGATAGAAATCATATCGTTCATCTACTTGTTCAAGATAATCATGACCAATCTGAGTATCAAAAGAAACACCAAGTGCTTTCGATAGAACATCAGGTATTGCATTCTTTTGTAAAGTCGCATGTTTACCATCGATAATAGATATTGACTCCATTACTGCATTATATACTGAACGGTCTTGACACCACTTCTCAGTTCTTTCAACTAACCAATCTAAATTTTCAGACTCAGGAGTAAAAATATTTGACAACATTTCCATTGCTTGTCGATAGTTTTCTTCACTTAATCTATTACCTTCATCGACTTCAATTTTAAATGACTCAAGAGTTGGTATCTTATTATACTTGGATACAAACTTCGCAACTTCTTTAAATAAATCTTTATAGACACCATCAAAATAATCTGGTGCAAGAAAAGGTAAAACTCTTCTTGTATACTCTTCGTTAGTAAGAAGATTTCTAAGTATCGTCTGTTCTAGATTGATGTTCATTCTTTAACCATTCTATATTTTCTTGGGTAGCCATAACTTCACCCGTTTCATTATCTCGTGCAACCATAGACCCATCGACAAGAGATTGGTCAATAATATTGGAAAGTATTTTACCACAGTACTCCTGAAATGTCAAATTATTTTCTATCTCTAGGTCGGGGTCGGGACTACTTACTATTTCATAATTAAATGTAAGTGCGTCTCTCTTTCCGTCAAACGCAACATTACCGTATCGAATAACCGTCTCTGGATATCCTTCTAGTAGTCTTACGTCCCAACCCCTAGTGTCATTGGTTTGAGGCACAATCTCGTAGTGAACCCCTTCACTAAGTTTATCTAAAATGTCATTCATATAGAATATGTTTGTTTTATATAATCTTTGAAATCTGTTGTTTCAAATATTGGAGTCCAGAACTCAACATTAAGTGTATCTTTTTCACGAACTTTGTTTCCGATAGTTTCTCCAGTAGTTTTATCAACAACCATATACCACCCATTACTAGGCTTAACAACATAACCACCGTTAACAGCAACATCCAACAGACCACTATAACACTGTATTCCACCTTCCCACGATACTGAGATAGGTATTTTTGACTTTTCTTTAACATATCTACTCTTGTCAATATTTATAATAAAATGATATCCTTTTATTTCCGTTCCAGTTTTATCTTGTTGTCTACCAACAATCCAAATATTATCTGCAGAATAATAAATACCCGTACCACCACCGACAACATCTTTTGGAAATAATCCAATCTCTTTATAAGTATGATTTACTGCAATCAAAGGAATGTTTTTCATCTTAAGATAAGGTGTAGACATTCTGAATAATCCTTTTAGTGCTTTTGCACGAGACATATCTGCAACTGACTTTTCACTCAATGCATCTTCAAGTTCTTTCTTAGATGCAAGATTACCAATAGAGTCAATCACAACAATTACATTATCTTCTCTTTCTAATTCTTCAAACTGTTTAATTAAATCAAACTTAAGTTCTTCTACATTTGTAATAGGTGTATGTAATACTCTATCCATAGGAATATTAAATTGTTCAAAGTAAGATTGCGGTGAACCAAACTCGGAGTCATAAAATAATAGTACTGCATCTTTCTTGTTTTCTAAATAAGAACTTGCAATCTTTAATGCAAAAGATGTTTTGAAATGTTTACTAGGGCCCGCAAGAACGGTAAGTCCAGGCGTAATACCACCTTCGGTATTACCACTCAGTGCAACATTCATCATAGGTACATCTGTAGATACTACATCAGTATTACCAAAAAACTGAGAGTCAGAAAGAACTTCGGTCAACGCAATCGTTGAGTTCTTTTTTAGTTTATCCATAATAGACGGCATATTATTTTTCTCCAAACTTTATGTTGTTATTTTTCTCACGTTCATCGAGTTCATACTCTTCTCGCATTTTATTGTTCATTTTAACAGACTCCGCAATTAAAGTCAAGTCCTGATTAAATTTAACAAATGCATTCATATCTTTTGGTAGACACGCACCACCAAAACCTTTCTTTCCATCAAAGCCTGGAACACGAGTATGTGAATATCCTATCCGATTATCCGCAGCTACGGCATCAATAATTCTTTGTGGACTACAACTAAAGTTTTTAGCAGCATCATGTAGTTGATTAAAAAATGTCACTTTCATTCCAAGATAACTATTAATTGCATACTTAACAAAAGATGCTTCTTGTGGTGTCATGGTTATAAAACTACCTTTACCTATACACAAACTAAAGTTGTTATAAAATTCTATTACTCTATTACAAGACTCCAAAGAAACACCACCTAGAATATGATGTTGACTAAAAATAAATTGTTCTTTTGCGGAGTTTTCTGTTAGAAACTCTGGATTGTAAGTAAGTCTTGGTTTATCATCATCGTGTATAGAGTTATATAAACGATTAATTACATCGGGAGTAATTGTTGATTTAATAACAACAAGACTTTTTGTATGAGTAATAAGTTTTAGGACTGCATCTTCAACTATTGATGCATCTACCATACCATTATCATGCATTGGTGTAGGTGCAGTAATAAAAGTCATGATGGGTTCATACTTGACTAAATCATCTATGGTAGTATCATACAATGGGTCTACTAAAAACTTATCAATCAGTTCATGAGTAAACGCATAGTCAATTGCTTTGCCGACAAAACCATGTCCAACAATACCCATTTTTATTTTCTTTTCTTCCATTAGTTTACTCCCATGTAATCTTTATACCATTCCATAAAATTTGCAACACCTTCATCAATATCTACCATAGGTTTATATCCTAACTTCTGTAGTTTGTTTGTATTACTCCAAGTTTCTAAAACATCTGCGGGATGTGGTGGGACAAAGTTTACAACTGGTTCTCTATTTAATTCTTTACCAATTCTATCTATAAACTCCATAAGTCCAACTTGTTTACCATTACCTATATTATAAATTTCACCAGAAGGTATATCTTGGTTAAAGATAACTATTTTTATTCCTTCAACAATATCATCAATATAGGTAAAATCTCTTTTCATCATTCCATAATTATATGCTTTGATTGGTTCGTCTTTTATTATACTTGTAGTAAAATCAAAGAGCGCCATGTCGGGTCTACCCCATGGGCCATAAACCGTAAAAAATCTTAAACCTATGTTATGCAAACCTGACATTTTAAACTGACACTCATTCACATATTTTGTATATGCATAAGGGTTCTTTTGATGTGGATGGACAATATCTTCTGTCCAAGGTAAAGTAGTTGTACCACTATAAACAGAACTCGTTGATGCATATATAACTTTTTGTACATCATGTAGTTTACATACATTAATTAAGTTTTGTGTACCTTCTATATTATCTTTATGATATAAATGTTCATTACCCATACTATTCCTTACACCCGCACGAGCAGCTAAATGTACAACAATATCTGGTTCAAAATCTGCAAAAAGATAATCTAATTTTTCAAAATCATTTAAATCACAATTTCTTATTTCTAATCCAAACTCTTCACATCTATCTTTTTTTAATTGTGGGTCATAATAGTTATTAAAGTTATCAACTCCTATACAATATAAATCATATTCTTTTGTTAACAAAGAATTCATTAAGTGACTACCTATGAATCCAGAAGCACCCGTCACTAATATTTTCACAACTTTAGTTTCTATTTCTGTAGACATATTCTAATGCTCTGTCTGACTCTTTTACCATGTCACGGTTTTTATACCAACCACCCGTCACACCGTCAAACTCTTTACACAATGTTGCAACTTGTTCTGCAGTAATAGGATATCCTTTTGATATTGCATTACCGCATACTGCAACCATAATCTGATACATCTTATAGTACCAACCAGTTTCAGTAATTGCACGATATTCCGTTTCAAGTTTTTTAGACCAGAACGGACAATCAGAAAAACCAGTCCAACTATAATTAGTATTATCTAATTTACTTTTACGATGGTCAACAACTGCTTTTTGTAATTCTGGTGGTAATCGGTCTAAAAAGTTTTTACCCTTGTTTTCAATATAAGAATGTTTTTCCATTAACATTTCTGGGTCGAGAGTAATACCACTGTTTCTAAAATAGAAATTATACGCATTTGGATATTGTGCGGGAACATAATACATTCTTGCAAGGTCTTTAGTTTGTTCGTCACCAATTTCTTTAAATTCTTTATTCATTGCAAACCAAAAATGAGATAAATCTTTTGAGTGAACTTCTTTTGTCAACGGAAACACCAAACGAAACTTTGGTTTCTTTATTGTAGATGATGCGGTACTATAACATATGTATTCGTATGCACCAAACATTTTATAAAGTTGTTTTCCTAATTGAATAGAAGTACCAGATTCAGTGTTAGGATTATTATCAAGTACAAAACTATCGCAATCAAGACAAGCCCAAGCACCCCATTTATTAACATTCTTATTACTTCTTGTCCCACCTTCGTGAAACTGAGCAGGACTAATAAGAGAAGAACTATTATTTCCACCTTTTACACCTTCTTTATTTGATAACTCATACAACAATAGTGCAAATTTGTCCCACGACTGAAACTGCATAGTCCTATGCGTTTTATTGTCATATGTGTTCTTAAAAATAGTTAGACTATACATTGTCGCATATTATACATGATACAACAATAATTGTCAATCGGAAGAGTCTTCCCAATGCATACAACCTTGTTCTTTAAATATCTTGCGATATTTTTTCATCATTCTTTCGTGTCGTTTTTGTAATTCTTTTTCTTTCTTTGTTATCTTACCCAAACTTAGCACCACTATTTACATCATCTTTCTTTTTCTTTTTAAAAGTAAAAAAGTTTTTAAATCCACCACTTAATCCCCACATAGTAAATAGATATACTAAAGTTAATATACCTATCATTTGTAAGATTGCTTCAATCCACTCTACCATTTTTCCTCATCAATTAGTTCACCCGTTTTGTAATCCCAACCATTAGTTTTATATAAGTATTTTTCACCACGAGCATCAACTCCTTCTTT
>Ga0163179_10003103_pt1 | contig 11367 bp, 11 predicted proteins | sample AtlANTMetagenome_FD_109643 | JGI IMG/M metagenome (GOLD analysis project Ga0163179, IMG submission 109643) | Marine eukaryotic phytoplankton communities from the Atlantic Ocean - Atlantic ANT 2 Metagenome | ecosystem: Environmental > Aquatic > Marine > Oceanic | place: North Atlantic Ocean... | reverse complement strand
ATCCCTCTAGTTAACGATCGATTTAGTGCTAAGCAGGAACTTGAAGATTTAACTAAGGGATTATAAAATACAAAAACGTTCGTTTCAAATGATTAATACAAATCAGCCAGTTGCATATCCTATTTTCACATTTAGATGGCTAGCGATCCATGCTTTAGCAGTACCAACGGTATTTTTCCTTGGCGCTATTACATCTATGCAATTTATTCAGCGATAGGAGATTTTAAATGAGTTCACCAAACCCTAATAAACAGCCAGTAGAATTAAATCGTACATCACTGTACTGGGGTCTACTTCTAATTTTCGTTTTAGCTGTTCTTTTTGCTAGCTATTTCTTTAATTAGAAATATTTATTAGACCATACCTACTGGTTAAAATTTTTATTTTTTAATAACAATAATCAACATGAGTGATATCGGAAGAGTACCCCTTTGGATGGTGGCTACCGTGGGCGGACTTGCCGCAGGAGGATTATTAGTACTATTTTTCTTCGGGTCATATTCTGGTCTTGGCTCGTCTCTATAAGACTTGTGAAGACCGTTAAAAAATTAATCCCAATATTTTCTACGTAACAAGTAGAGGTATTGGGATTAATTTTTTTGGCAAAATAATGATCAAAATTTACTCTTTTAATACTTAAAACATTAATATTTTTAAATTTCGTAAAAAATACCAGTCAGTATTGAACTGACTGGTACTAATATATTTACCCCCAGGGGAATTCGAATCCCCGTTACTTCCGTGAAAGGGAAATGTCCTAGGCCTCTAGACGATGGGGGCTTTTTTCTTAATGATTATATTATACTACATTGGAACCAATGTCAATACTATTTAAGATCAATTTTTAAAAAAATTTAATTGTAGTTTTATTGTTCAGATGAAGGTTCTGTTTTTGAAAGCGGAGTTGTTAACATACCCAAAATTTCTTCCTTAAAAATTTGAGTTGCATTGGAATGGTATCGTTTGGGATTTAATAGTAGATATAAAGTTCGTTTTATCGTTATACCATCGATTTTCGCCCAATGAAACATTCCTAATTCTAATTCTTTCCTTATTGCAGATACAGAAACAAATGCCGCACCGAGCCCTGAATTTACGGCATTTTTAATTGCTTCTATTGAATTTAATTCCATTTCAATTTTAAAATAGTTACTGTCTATTCCGTGCTGTATCAATGTATTTTCAATAACGTTTCTTATAGTGGAATGCGTATTTAAAGCAATAAATTTAAGATGGTATAAATCCTCTTTTTGAATAAATTCACGTGAAGAAAAATTATGCGATAAAGGTAAAATAAGAGCTAATTCGTCTTCTGCATAAGAAATTATTTCTAAATTTTTTTTAAGCTTTTGAGGAACTTCGCCACCTACTACAGCTAAATCAATGTTACCATTTGCTACTCCCCAGGAAAGCTTTCTTGTAGAATGAACCTGTAATTCAATCGAAATTTGTGGGTATTTATGCCTAAAAATTCCTATTAAACGAGGCATTAGATATGTCCCGGTAGTTTGGCTGGCACCGATTATTAAACCTCCAGATTGTAAAGTTTGTAATTCATCTAAAGCTCGGCAAGTTTCCTCACATAAACTTAAAATTCTATAACAGTACCGTATCAATAATTGACCTGTTTCCGTTAATCTTGCTTTACGTTTATCACGATAAAACAAAGGCGTATTCAATTGGCGTTCTAAATTTTGAATTTGAAGACTTACAGCGGGTTGAGAAATATATAATTTTTCAGCTGCTTTTTTAAAGCTCCCTTCATTTGAAATAGCGTGCAAAATTTTTAATTGATCCAGTGTAAAAGGAAGATCAGACATAATAAAACGTAATTTTCTAATAAAAATCTTTTATCTTTAACTCAACAAAAACATTGATAATACTAGTTGTAATGTCCGTAACATTTTCAAAACAAGCGCAGAAGTTAATGCTTTTAATTAAAATCAAAATTACTCCTTAACTAAGATTAAAATTTATATTAATAGATTACGATATTAATAACCCATTTTTTATTCTACTTTAGACTCAGAAAAAAGTATAAGGAACTATTTAAATTAATACGAACGGATTAACACTTTTTACTAAAAAAAGTTCTCCATTTAGTCGAAACTTAGTGACTTCTAATTTTGGGTAAAATTTTTCACTCAAAAATAAATTTCTTATTTAAAATAATAGGCGTCAAAAAATTATCATTTAGTTTTAAAGACTAAAGGTATAAAAGATGTATAATATTATTAAAATAAAAAATTATTTAATATCTTGTAAACAGGAATTTACTTTTATGGCAGATACTAGACTTCTAGTTGTTTTATTTCCACTATTAGCAGCTGCTTCTTGGGCTTTATTTAATATCGGTCGAGTTGCACTACAGCAATTAAAGCGTATGTCGTAACTTGTTAATAAAGCTTAATGCAAAAAGGTTTGATTACATTTTTACTAAACCTCATAAAACAGAACCACGATATTTTAATTTCAAGTTTAAAATAATTGTGGTCCTGTTTTTATTGCTTTAAGTGTTTCAAAATAAACAAAATAATTATTCCTATTAAGTGGATCGGTTTATTAATTTTCCGATAAGCCTCTTTACTGGGTTTGTATTCTTAAAATTTTCTAAGTTTAGAAAATTAACTTCTTCTCCATTTAATCGTCTTGCTGTACTCTCAAATGCAATACCCGGTAAACAATTTTTGTCTTCTAGAACAATTGGTTCACCTCGGTTGGAAGCAATAATAATTTTTTCACTATCTGGAATTACACCTACTAAACTTATACCTAAAATATTTGTAACATCTTCGATTGACATCATATCATCTGTCCTAATCATATTCGGTCGAATACGATTAATAATAAGATTAATTTTTTCCATACCTTTAGACATTAGTATTCCGACCACTCGATCGGCATCCCGAATCGAAGGTACCTCTGGGGTTACTACAACGATAGCTTCACTAGCACATTCAATTGCTGTTTGAAATCCATTATCTATTCCGGCAGGACTATCAATAAGAATATATTCGTAATCAGATTGGACAAGTTTAATCAATTTCTTAATTTGATTAGAGGTAATTGGTAAATCAATACGATTTGAAGAAAGCGGTAAAAAAGCTAGTTTTGATTGGCGTTTATCCTTTATGATTGCTTGTTCAAGCCTACATTTTTCATTTAAAACGTCTAAACCTGTATAGATTATGCGATTTTCAAGACCTAATAAAAGATCAAGATTACGCAATCCGACATCAGCATCAATTAATAAAGTAGTTTTCCCAAGACGAGCAAGTGACATTCCAATATTAGAAGTTGTTGTGGTTTTACCTACACCACCTTTGCCGGAAGTTATAACTATAACACGAGCCATAATGTTTTTAGGCTTTAATTTTCTAATATCTAAATTATTATAACATTTTATAAATGTTACAGTTCCCTTTACATTTTAGACATAAATTTATCATATAAAAAAAATATGTATACTTCTATTTTATTAGAAAATGATCCATTAATAATTTCGAATCGACAGTTTTCCTCGAGATTAATGTTGGGTACAGGTAAATATAGAAATTTTCAAGAAGCCAAAGATTCAATAATTTTAAGCGAATGTGAAATTCTTACAATTGCAATAAGGCGTGCACAAAGTTCAACGGTTGAAAGTATTGATAAATTGTTAAATAATTTAGACTGGACAAAAATTTGGTTACTTCCAAATACAGCAGGTTGCCAAACAGCTGAGCAATCTATTAGATTAGCTTTTTTAGGAAGAGAACTTGTAAAAAATTTGAATTATGTCGATAACAACTTTCTAAAACTAGAAGTTATTTCTGATCCAAAATATCTTCTTCCGGATAGCTTAGGTACAATTACTGCCGCAGAATACCTTTGTAATAAAAAATTCGATATTCTACCTTATATAAATGCCGAACCGGTTTTAGCAAAACAACTTGAAGAAATTGGTTGTGCTACCGTAATGCCTTTAGGATCACCTATTGGTTCTAATCAGGGTTTAAAGAATTTATATAACATTAAAATCATTATTGAGAGTTCTAAAGTACCTGTTATTGTTGATGCGGGTATTGGAACACCAAGTCAAGCATCCGAGGCAATGGAAATGGGAGCTGACGGTATATTAACTAATACAGCTATTGCAAAAGCTAATTCGTCGAAAAATATGGCATATGCTATGAAACTTGGTGTAATGGCAGGTCGTTTAGGATACCTTGCCGGAAAAGCTAATACTTTAGAAATTGCTCAACCAAGCTCACCAATTATTGGACTTTCTAAGTAATTTTTTTTTATAAGTGTTATAACTAATAACTAGTTAGTAATTTTAAAAAATTTTTATTCAAGTTTAATTGGTAGTTATTGTTTTATAAAAATTAAACAGTATACTTTCAGGTATTGGATAAAAAAAATATATAAACAATATTAAATTTAGATGGTAGCAGTTGCAAAGAAAAATATAGAGAACGAAAGACCAGTATTCCCTTTTACAGCTATTATTGGGCAAGAGGAGATGAAATTAGCATTAATTTTAAATGTTATTGACCCAAGAATTGGTGGTGTAATGATCATGGGAGATCGTGGTACTGGCAAGTCTACAACTATTCGTGCCGTTGCTGACCTTTTACCTGCGATTCAAGTTGCTGCTGATGATCCTTTTAACTCATCAATTACAGATTTTGAGTTAATGAGTGAAACAATTAAAGCCGCAGTTGAAAATAACGAAGAAATTGCTTGTGACTATAAAAAGGTTCCAATGGTGGATCTTCCCTTAGGTGCAACAGAAGATCGTGTTTGTGGTACAATTGATATCGAAAAAGCGTTAACAGAAGGTGTTAAAGCATTTGAACCAGGTCTTTTAGCAAAAGCTAATAGAGGGATTTTATATGTTGATGAGGTAAATTTATTAGATGATCATTTAGTTGATATTCTATTAGATTCTGCTGCTTCAGGGTGGAACACTGTTGAGCGTGAAGGTATTTCGATCAAACACCCGGCAAGATTTGTTCTTGTAGGTTCTGGTAACCCCGAGGAAGGCGAATTACGTCCACAATTATTAGACCGTTTTGGAATGCATGCTGAAATTCGAACAGTACGTGATCCAGAAACTCGTGTTCGTGTTGTAGAAGAACGAAGTAATTTCGATATGAATCCCGAAGAATGTTTAAAAGCAAATGCGGAGCAGTTAGACGTTCTAAAGAAAACTATTACGGATGCACAAGAATTACTTCCAAACGTAGAACTAGACTATGAATTAAGGGTTAAAATTTCTCAAGTTTGTGGTAGTTTAGATGTAGATGGTTTACGTGGCGATATTGTAACGAACCGTGCTGCAAAAGCTTTTGCGGCTTATAATAGTCGTTCCAAAGTTACTGTCGAAGATATTGAAAAAGTTATTACACTTTGTCTTCGTCACCGATTAAGAAAAGATCCACTAGAATCAATTGATTCTGGCGATAAAGTAAATTCAGTTTTTGAAGAAGTGTTTAATTAAGAAAATTATGCAGCAGAGAAATTTGCTGCACAATTTTCTTAATTAAATATAAATAGGCCCAGTAGGATTCGAACCTACATTAGAGACTTAGAAGGTCCCTGTCCTAATCCCTTAGACGATGAGCCCAATTTAGGTAAGTTATTGGTTAGAAGGTCTAATACCTTCTAACCCATCTAAATTTAACAACTATACTTTACAGAGAAATGGGCGGTATAGGATTTGAACCTATGACCACCTGCTTGTAAGGCAGGCGCTCTACCACTGAGCTAACCGCCCTTATATTTATAAAAATATAATAAACTAGTTTGTAATTTTTTGCAAACAAGATTAGAAATTTATTAGAGTTAAAATTGTTTAAAAGATCTATGGTACTAATAAACGATTGTAATACAGACTATCCAACAAATTTAAAATCGAAGATCTATTTAAATTCCTCTACAAATTTGGAATTACCTAAAGCGTTAAAAACAGTCGATTACTTCGATTATATATATAGTTATCCGCCAAAGATTAATATCACATGGGATGCTATGGATGAGTTAAGAGAGGACTTGTTCCTTAGCACTAATTATGGGGTGCTAGAGCATAGTATACCTTTTATGGACTTTATTGAAGACTGGTTTTTTAATGATACTACTCAGGAAGCAGTTTCTGATACCTATGAAAAATCGGAGTATATCGATGGTTTCTTTGATAAAATAAATTCATCAAATTTTTTCTCTAAAAAAACAAAAAGAATTCAATCATCACTCGCACATATCCCAATTTATGTAATCGTAAATGGGCAAGGGGAAATTGTTTTAGGTAAACCAACTAATGTTTTAGAACAAAAAACGGTTACTAATTATATTAACGGAAAACTATATGATTCGTGTGGTGCTTTTGATCCCCTAGTGGAAAAAAAGTCCGAACTTGGTCTTTTTTTTATGAATCGACAAGATGCTGAAAGTTCTTTAAAAGAAGTTGCGCGATCTGATTACGAAGGTACTAAAACAGTAGGTTTAGCTATTCATTGTATTAGTTTAGAGTCAGCCTATAAAATTACCCGTGAATACCATCCTGGAATTGATTTTAGATTCGTACCGGATTTTCAAGAATTAAAAAGGTTACAAACTAAAACTGGGCACTCGGATTTTATTTTTGAGGATGAACAGCAACAACTTCGATTTAGAAGAAGAAATGTAAAGTCCTTTTCGCTCTTAAATAAAGCGGGTCTTGTCCCATTTTCTTCCTTTTTGCATTCTAATGAATATTTTAAAGGTGTTCCAATTTATATTGTACAAGTATCAAAAACTCCACGAAATTTTTTGTTTGAACAGTATTTTAACGTAGTAGGTTCAATTGATACTTTTTATAGTCGCTGTTTACACTATCTTGATTATACAGTAGGGTTTGGGCACAATTGGATTATGCAGGGTTCAATTAAAGAGCAAAAGAAGCCAAACATTTATGAAAATTTTGTATTCTTTGAAAAGAACCAAGCTCTTAAGTTCGCTAAGACTAAAGGGCGTAAAGTAGTCCGCTATAAGGGAAGTCAAACACCTAATCTAGAATTTTTGGTTAGAAAACCAAAAATCTTCGTATACAATCTAGAAGATTTTATTGAAGATTGGGAGGACCAAATTTTTGATGAATCTTTACAATCGGAAATTGTTGAAAAGAAAACATTATTAGCTAATGCAAATAATTTTATAATTCCAAGTACAAATTCTGATTATCTGACGGGTTATGAAGAATCGCAGACAAAAAATATTCTTCAATTTTTAGAAGTTAAAGGGAAAGTTTTCAAACGTGCAATAGGAATATTTTTTAGCGTTAGTTAAATATTTTTTCCCGTTTGACAAAATTTAGTTCTTTTATATAATTATGTAAAAATACCGGGGCTGTTTAGGATTCGACATTTAAAATTTAGAATTTCCTAAATAAGACTTATAAAGTCTTTTAAAAAAATAAGTGCAAATAACATTTTATCTTTTAATTCAAAAACACTATTTCAAAAGCCAAAATTAGCTTTTGCATAAAGTTTTATTGTATTGTCAACAGGGTAAGAGTTAATTACTAAGCTGAACTTAATTTTTTAATTAGCACATCTTTTTACGGGACGAAAAGATGTTAAGTTGTCCATATTAATATTTTGTTTTTAAATTTGATAAAGGAAAGTTTTCAAATTTTAAATGGACGTGGGTTCAATTCCCACCAGCTCCAACAGCATCTGTAGCCAAGTGGTCGAAGGCATCGGACTCATAATCCGCTTCTCATAGAGACATCGCTGGTTCGAGTCCAGCCAGATGCATTATTCTTGCGAAAAGTAAGTCACTTTTATTAGTAAAAACTCCCTCTTGTGCTAAGGATTTTTGCTTTTCCAGCCCAGAAGTCTTATTTAAGTCACTGTTACTAGAATCCGTAAAATGATTTATTAAACGCTGATAAAACAAATAGATTATTAAAATAAATATAATTTAAAAAAGTCTTGGTAAGAATTAAAAAGGCTAAGAGGGATTCGAACCCTCGACATCCAGAATCGGAATCTGGTGCTCTGTCCCCTGAGCTATAAGCCTATATGATAAAGCTGTAAAACTTCTATTATTGGATATTTTCTTTTAAAATCGTTTACAGTTTTTGTATTTCTATACGAAAGCCAATAGTCAATACTGTCTCCTGCTAATTTTAGGATCTTTATTTTTTCTTCGTCAGATAGCCAAAGCTTGGGTTCTAGTTCTAACTTTAACTGTTCCCAAGCTTCGGTTTTTGGCCAAAAATAATACGGTGTGATTGCATACTGTTGGTTTAAATTAACTTGATCTACAGCCAATCCTAAGTAGGTTTTTTCCCAAATAATTTTTAATTTTAATTGAGACACTTTTAGATTCATTAGAAAATTAAAAAAAATCTTATTCTTTACTGAAATAATTTGGCTTTGACAAGAATATTGTAAACGGTTTCTGTTGGTTTTGCACCTTGTTCTAACCGCGTTTTAATTCTTTGAAATTTTAGATGTGTTTCATCGGTCATAGGATTATAAAAACCTAATTCTTCGATAGCAGCACCATCTCTTTTCGTACGACTATCCATTGCCACAATTCGGTAACAAGGTTGTCCTTTACGACCATATTTTTTAAGTCTAAGTTTGATCATGTTGAATAAAAATTTAAACGGTTAGTTTGTTTCTACCCTTTTTTCGTCGTGCATTAATAATTTTTCGTCCTGTTTTCGACGCCATTCGACTTCGAAAACCTGACGTTCTAATTTTTTTCAAATTTGTCCCTCGAAGAGTTCTTTTTGTCATAAAAATTTACCAACTTGATTTTCTTAATCCAGGAATTAAACCATCGTTCCCCATTTCTCTTAAGACATGTCTTGATAATCCGAAATCTCTATAAAATCCTCTACTACGTCCTGTTACCCAACAACGATTACGATTACGGGAAGGAGAAGAATTTCTTGGTATTCTTTCAAATTTTTTATAAAGAGCTAGTCTTTCCTGAAAATTGTTCGCGGACTTTAAATCTTCCTTAAGAGATTCTCTTTTAACTTGATGTTTAGCAATCAGACGTTCACGTTTCCTTTCACGCTGAATCATACTTTGCTTAGCCATGCATTACTACTAAATATTAATTTATATAAATAACGAACCTAAACTTTAGATTTCTTATTATGTTAAAAAATTTGTTGTCCAGTGTCAATTAAATAACGTTATCTGCCTTAGATATGTAATAATTTATAATAAGTATAATTTTTTAATAAAGTTAAAAATTATAACAACGAAGTAAACGATATTATTTATTATAAAAGTTGACGCCAATACATAATGAATCAGAAAAACGATAATTTTATCGATAAAACATTTACTGTTTTAGCCGATATTTTATTAAAGGTACTTCCTGCGACAAAAGATGAAAAGCAAGCTTTTTCATATTATCGTTATGGTATGTCAGCACAATCAAGTGGAGATTATGCTGAAGCTTTAGAAAATTATTATGAAGCTTTAAAACTCGAGGAAGATCCTTATGATCGAAGTTATATCCTATATAATATAGGACTTATTTATAGTAATAATGGAGACTATTCTAAAGCATTAGAATATTATCATCAATCTCTTGAGTTAAATTCTCGCTTACCTCAAGCACTTAATAATATAGCAGTTATTTATCATTACCAAGGCACAAAAGCTTCCGAAAAAAAAGAGTTTGAATTAGCGCAAAACAGCTTTGAAAAAGCCAGCAGTTATTGGAAAAAAGCTATTCGTTTAGCTCCAAACAATTATATTGAAGCGCAAAATTGGTTAAAAATTACCGGAAAACTTAATGAAAATTACTAATTAAAACTTTAATTCATATAGTACAGGTGGTATAGAAATTAAATTATAAATTTTTTATACAAAAATCTGATTTAAACTAGGGGAGTTTTTAACTACTATTTTTAATTTGATACTATACTAAATATATAGACTGGAAAGACAAGTTCTATTTTAATCTATTTTTTAAAATTAGCTGGGTTTTACTCGTTAATTTAACTTATAAGATAGAAAAAAAATTTACTTTAAAAAAAAACAATAGTTAATTATGACTATCGCAATCGGACAAAACCAAGATCGTAGTAGTTTCGATCTTGTAGATGACTGGCTAAAGCGTGATCGTTTCGTTTTTGTTGGTTGGTCTGGACTTCTTCTATTCCCTTGTGCATTCCTTGCAGCAGGTGGATGGTTAACAGGTATTACATTTGTAACATCGTGGTACACTCACGGTCTAGCAAGTTCTTTTCTTGAAGGATGTAACTTCCTAACAGCTGCTGTTTCAACACCAGCTAACAGTATGGGTCACTCTTTATTACTTATTTGGGGACCTGAAGCACAAGGTGACATCGTTCGATGGTTCCAAATTGGTGGTTTATGGTGTTTTATCGCTTTACACGGTTCATTTGGTGTAATCGGTTTCTGTCTTCGTCAATTTGAAATCGCTCGTTTAGTAGGTATTAGACCATATAATGCTATCGCATTCTCTGGTCCTATCTCTGTATTTGTTACAGTATTCTTAGTATATCCTTTAGGTCAAGCAAGTTGGTTCTTCGCGCCAAGTTTTGGTGTTGCAGCAATCTTCCGTTTCCTTCTTTTCTTACAAGGTTTCCATAACTGGACTCTTAACCCATTCCACATGATGGGTGTAGCAGGAATTCTAGGTGGTGCATTACTTTGTGCTATTCACGGTGCAACAGTAGAGAACACTTTATTTGAAGATGGTGACGCGGCTAACACGTTCCGTGCTTTTACTCCAACTCAATCGGAAGAGACTTACTCAATGGTAACAGCTAACCGTTTCTGGTCACAGATTTTTGGTGTTGCTTTCTCTAACAAGCGTTGGTTACACTTCTTTATGCTATTTGTACCAGTAGCAGGAATGTGGACAAGTGCTATTGGTATTGTTGGTTTAGCTTTAAACCTACGTTCTTATGACTTCGTTTCACAAGAACTTCGAGCAGCAGAGGATCCTGAATTCGAAACATTCTACACAAAAAATAACCTTCTAAACGAAGGTATTCGTGCATGGATGGCTGCACAAGATCAACCTCATGAAAACTTTATCTTCCCTGAGGAGGTACTACCACGTGGAAACGCCCTTTAACACAGTAATTGCAGGCCGTGATATTGAATCTACAGGATTCGCATGGTGGTCTGGTAACGCCCGTTTAATTAATGTTTCTGGAAAGCTACTTGGTGCGCACGTTGCGCACGCAGGTCTTATGGTTTTCTGGTGTGGTGCTATGACACTTTTTGAAGTAGCCCACTACATTCCAGAGAAGCCGCTTTATGAGCAAGGTTGTATTCTTATTCCTCACCTTACAACTTTAGGTTGGGGTGTTGGACCTGGTGGAGAAGTTACATCGGT
>Ga0163179_10003101_pt1 | contig 11371 bp, 30 predicted proteins | sample AtlANTMetagenome_FD_109643 | JGI IMG/M metagenome (GOLD analysis project Ga0163179, IMG submission 109643) | Marine eukaryotic phytoplankton communities from the Atlantic Ocean - Atlantic ANT 2 Metagenome | ecosystem: Environmental > Aquatic > Marine > Oceanic | place: North Atlantic Ocean... | reverse complement strand
TGCCAGCGATGATCTATAAAAGTCTCGTAAGATATATCTTTCCAGATAGGGATTTTTCTCCAAAACTCATCTTGCCTGAAAATAGACATCGCTCACCGCCGTTTGTATATAATATAGATAGGGCGATGGTCAATGTTTGTCGAACATTTTTCGCATAACTAACCAAGTTATTGTTGGTTCAACCATACAACAGGCAAGTACGAATATTAGAGCCGCTTCATCCATCTTTTCTGAACTTGTAATCTATCCAGCATTTACCATAATACATACCGCCGATCCACATGGAGAACAAAACTCCATCGAACCAAGTCAAGTCATTCCAAGCTGATAATACATCCATTTATATAACCTCTAGTTGATGTCCCAAGAAAGGGAAAGAACTCTTCTTACCGTGCATCAGCACCCAATACCTTTTCTCATACCCGCGTACAGGACTGGTTCTATCAACCCTCGTGATCAGTCCGCAGTTACGAAAACTATCAAAGCCGACCATCGTGCATCTTACCATATCACCGACTTTCACCGTGGAACTCCTTTCTCCAAGATTGTTACGTTTGGTGGCTCGTCATCATTACAAGAAAAGAACTTCTCCTCTCCATCAGTCGTTAATAGTGTTAGACATTTTCTGCCACCTTTATTGAGCAAGTCCACTATGATCCCGTGATATTCTTTTTCTCGCAAGTCATAAGGTACAGTCCAACCCAAATAATCTACTTTAACTAAATCACCTACTCTCACTTGCAACTTCAAACTCCCCACTTACATATTCGATTAGTTCTCTTACAGGATTATCTTTCGCCAATGTTCTCCAATAATCTGGTGAGGCGATGGTTGGCCTTTGCTTAAGCAACCTCTCGATCCAAATCTGACGAGCCATACCTTGCATCCATCCGTTAGGACGTGGAACATAAACTGTCCCGTCCTCGCATTGAATAAACTGTGTTTTACATTTAACCATTTTAATCCTCTTAGCTTTAAACTCAAGAAAGTTTACTACATTCATTTCTTTGGAGCCTTATACATTTTTAGGTCGCTTCTTTTAAAGTGTCCAGCCCTACACGAGTTACTGCGACGGATCTTCTTATACTTGGGGCCAATCCACTCAACAATATAATAAACTCCATGACGGTGATATGCTTCTTTTTCAACTATCTCCTTTAGAAGACCAGCAACCTTGCCTTGCCTAACATCCTTTCTATATTGAAAGCACGTCTCGAGGTTCAATCCGCGTTCTGAAAGTGTTACTAAGTCACCCGGTTTCATTCTACCTCCGATATTACTATTAGATTATCTGGATGTTCATCGCAAACGCTTTTCATATCTGCCCATTTTACGGGGTAAACATAAAAGTCTTTTCCTACTTCTTGATAATATTCCAAAAGAACTTCTTCTTCCATATCAGCCAAAGATTTGCGAGGGCCAACAACGATGCCCAAAGCGGGTTCATCGTCGTTCTTATACAAAACCAATGTCCCTACTTTCAGCAAGGAGTTGGGCCTCCCCAGACATTACCCTTACCATACATTGACTCAAGCATCTGCTTGGCGGCAAAAAAGTTTGCTGCTGTTACATATACATCAACGTGACCACTATTAATCTTAAGTTTTGCTCGCCATTTCTGCATCTTCATTCTCCTCAACTGTTATTATATTACCATTATAGCAAAGAGTTTTATGGTTGTCAAGTAAAAAATATTATTAACCACTTGCAGAACTTATCAACTCAAGTTCATCCTCACATACCCAATCACGCCAACCAGAGGAAATGCTGGCTATTAGAAACGAGAAACTTAAATCCGCCTGATCAATAATAACCATCGGCTTAGTATCTGGCATACCATACATTAGGTCGTGCCTCCAAGTAACCAAGTCACCGACTTTCATTATCAACCTCATCATTTGCTATGCCCAGCATAGCATAGCCACAGATGTCTTTCCAAGGGCTCTCGCCAAAGGCATCCTTCTTGTTGGCCAGTCTGAATAGTTTGTCAATCAGCCTTGTGATTGCTAAGGCATCTCGATATTGCTCTGGCTTAATACCCTCTGGATAGAGAACTTCAAGGATCTCACAGGCTCTACCGAACGAGTCTCCGTATGCTTTGTTCTTTTCCTGAACGAGTTTGCCTATCTTCATTCCTATATTTTCGTAGTTTTTCATTTACCCTTCTTGTGTTTTTTCTTGAGTTTGTTGAATATCTTTTTGGCAGTGGTGTGGCAGGTTCCACACTCATCCGGTGCTTTGATTTTCTCCATCAGCTGCTCGAATGTTTCACACCCATTAACTATTTCTTTCTCTATATCTTTCTTAGTTAGTGTCCTGCATAAACAAACGATCATAATGTTATTATATCAAAACTCCGTATCTTTGTCAACTAATTTCACTTCATCGCAAAATAAAGTTGAGACAGTTCCATCAAGGAAGGCCACTCTTACCCAGTAATCAACAGTACCCCATTCATTAGGATTAGGGACATCATCCATAACAACTGCAAGAACAATACCGGTTAGGTTTCTCGCTTCAAACCCTACCTCAAAAGGTAGGCGATGGATCCTGTTCACTGTCACCAAATCTCCCACTTCTATTTGTTTTATATTCTTCGGCATTATTCTCCCGCCATAGGCACTCCAAATAATAGATTCTCATAATCTGGCTCCGCTGCCTTGCTGATAACCATACACCTAGTTTTAAAAACCCAACAAGTACCGTCGTCTGTTGTTTCTAGTGGAACAGGAGATTTTCCAATCCACTTAATACGCAACATTAAATCAAAATCTCCAACAACTATTGCATAGCCAGCCAAATAATGTTGATGACGATCTGTCCTAGACCATCTTACTAAATCTCCTATGGTAGGCTCTGGTAACACATACTAAATATGTGCCACAACAGTGGATCATACTTACTTTATTTTATCTTTCTCGCCAAGCGATAGCACAAAGGGCTAATGTGACTGTTGCACAAAACATAAATAACATTATACCAGGGCTCATCTCGCACTCCAATGATCTCTACATCTTGCCTGATAATGATCACCAGCACCGACAAGAACTTGTTCTTTATCCTCTTCTGTTATTCTGTATGTGTGAGTTGCTGGCTCTCCGCACACTTCGCAAACGGCAGTCAGCTTCAACACCTCTTCTGCTACCGCTAAAAGGTGAGGCATTGGACCAAAGGGTCGACCTTGTGAATCCATATCCAACCCAGCGATGATAACTCTCTTGCCCATATCAGCGAGACTGATGGCCGTTGTAACCAAAGTCATGTCAAAGAACTGCGCTTCATCAAATGCAACTATTTCAACATCATCCTCCAAAAAGTCTGAGATTTGAAATGCGTTCTGCAAGACTTGACACTCGAGCCTGTCTCCAGAGTGAGATACAACTTCTGTATCTGAGTATCTATTATCTACCGATGGCTTGAACAATTGATATTTTTTCTTTGCTATTCTTGCTCTCTTCAATCTTCTCAATAGTTCTTCTGATTTACCAGAGAACATTGATCCACATACAACTTCAATCCTTCCTGCTTTACTCATGCTTTATTTATAACCTCTATATCTTTAACTACCGACGTGACGATTAGACTATTAAGTGTTTTAATACGATAAATAAAATCTGCGTGGACGCCCGCTGTTACCTCTATAACAAGGCCAAGGTCGTTTGTAAAGTAGGGTTTCTTCAAACGAACCAAATCGCCAACGTTTAGTTTACTCTTTTTCGCCATCTATAACTTCAAACATTGATCTTCGTAATTCAACTTCGTCATCTTTCTGTAGTCCTTGTACCTTATCCACAAACTTGCCAAACTCTTCAACCCAGTCCTCTCTATCAACAGCATACAATAGAAATGCGAGGGTGAACCTTATAGCATCACAAGCATCACCAGTGCCTATTGGGGCATAAATCTCTGGGTACCCCTCATCTCTGAAAATGACTGCTCCCTCATCTTTTGTTAATATAATATTTTCTTTATCTTCTTTATCCATTTTACAGCACCTTATATTTCTTTTCCACTATCATTCTTGAGAAGGCTCCCTTGGCTGGCTCACCGTGGCCACTGGGCATCCATTGGAGAATGATCCTGTCTCTCTGGGCATTCTTTGAATGCTTCTCAATGCCTAGAACAACCAGAAGTGGGGGCTTTTCTCCCTCCACTTCGTACTCTCTTTTTGTTGTTAGTAAATCTCCGACTTTCATATTATTATAATACCATTTGAAAACTTATTTGTCAAGACTTTTTTGAAACTATTTTTAAACTACCAGTCTCTCTCAATATACCCGCTGCAATCCATCCATCTTTTCTAATCGGTGGATAAGAAAGAGGTGATATATCAATGTCGCTCCTGTCAACGCACCAATATACCTTCACTAATTCCTCTCTCGTGTCAGTTATAATGCCATATAAAAGATGGCCAAAGGATTTCCTATAACAGACCATATCGCCTATTTCAAACACTTTTTTTTGCTCTTGATACGATTCTGAGTTCATCTAATGTAGCAATCCATCTCTCTTGACCATCCACGAAAACTTTGTGGCAAGTATCCTTTCTACTGTAACTATTTGAATAAACTTTAATATCAAATTCACCTAAATATATCGCTTGTTTTGGCAGATCGCGTGCCCATGTAAAATAAGAAGTTGCCTCCGAAATGTTAATAATTTCCACGAGATCGCCAACATTTGGCTTCTCCAAAACATATTTCCCCCTCATAAGTAACTATGAGGAAGTTAGTCTATTCGTCCTTATTCTTCTCCAATAATTCTAAAACACATAGTATGGCGCTAGTAAAAACAAACGCCACATACATGAAAAGATTTAGTTTTGCTATTGTAATGCTGATAAATGCTGACGTAACTGTTAAGAAGAAAAACATCTTAGCCAATACAAAACAGATAGCTGCTATTTTAGTTTTTGTGCCCGCGTCTGCAAACACGTCATAGATTCCCGTTCCCAATTCCTTCTCCGACTATTTAAATACTGGCATCCTTGCGTCGTCAAAAAGATTTTTAATAAATGATTTTTTAAGTTTTAACAATCTCTTAAACTCTGCTGCTTGCCTAACGTCTGTGTAAAGTGCCTGTGGTTTTTTGACCTCTCCATCAATGAGCTGCTCTGAGAAGTCATAGAATTGCGCTCTGATCTTTGGCTTTGAAGTGGCCCAACGAGACGACATTATACCAAACAAAAACAAGACCAAAAGAATTATTAATTTAATTAAAAATCTGTCTGCAATTCTTCTCAAACATAAGCGCCTCCATCTAATTAATTAGTCAGGAACAGACGCAATGACTATTCTTTTTTCTTCAATCATCTCTTCTAACCAGAACGAAGTTTGGGCAACGGTTTTTCTTTTACTTAAATAATATAGTTCATACATCCTATACTCATTTCTAACAAATTTCCCCGGCTTTGTTTCATATTCTTCAGCCATCGGGAAGAAACCGACGATTAATACTTGTTGTCCGCGACCATAATACTGGTCATCAATCTTCAGAAGTGTCCCAATCTTGTACTTCGGTTTCAGTTTCGTATGCAACAAATTCTCCAGTCTTCTTATAAGTTCCGTATTTCTTATTATACACTTTCTTAACCAATCTGTCAATCTTTTCAGGGTCAAGATCGTTTTTCTTCTCTTTTTTCTTTTCTTCCTCAGTCTCAATCCCAGCCCATTTATAATGAGATTTGGGAATGTTAGGAGGGGGTATTTTTTCTACTTTCATTTTTTAACCTTTGAATAACTTTTTCATAAGATACGTTTTTAACTATACCCGTTAATCTCTGGGTATAAACATTAATCATATCTCCGCGGCCACTCTTTTTGGCGTGTTGCAATCCTTTATACAATTTGACAACGGCTTTCTCTGCATTAACAAAGTGCTCTACTGTAGATAAAACAACTTTTGCTGATACAACACTGACTGAGTTTGCCCATTCTCTGAAAAGTAAGGAGTCTAGCTCGTGATCAATCTCTAGGGTTGCGTGTACGGCAGCATCTGTTTTCGCTGTGGCTAGATCCTTATTTATATCTGCCTCAACTGAGAATCTAGCGAAGCATAAGTTCTCTAGCGAATGATAGTCTTTTGAAAACCTATCAACCAACGCTGTAAATAAGGCGTCAACTGGACCCTTTCCCTTGCCTTTGATCGTCATCTTCTTACCATTGACCACTATCCTACAGTCAATCTCTGTAATCTGCTCTATCGCATCTTCTTTTAGTGATAGTTGATAAAGTTCTAATTTGGCATAATCATCTTCGAGAGTTCTCTTAATTATCTCACCTATCTCTTCTCTTTGAAACTCTGTGAGTGTCTTATGCCTTTTCATTGGAGGATTCATATAATAAATAGTCCTCCGTTTACATACTTATTTTTTTCTATCTCTCGCATGTTTATTACACTCGTTTAAAAAGTTACAGGTACTATTAAGATTTAATTTTTCTGGTACTTCACAAAATGGAAGCAAACCGTGTAATAAGAATATACCACCTCTGAGCATTAAAGTCAAGCCCATTTTAGTAGCAAATTTAAAATGACTTAGATAAGTTTCGTTATTTTCTTTTAGATGTTTCATTTGATTACCATGCCTTACAAGACCAATAGCGAGCCTTTGTCTTTGGACCTGGGTTGTCGCAATTGTGTCTTGCCCTGAAAGACTTTCTTCTCGCAGGGTTAGATTTTTTAATCCTCATATTGGGATCTCCAAAGTTAACTTTTTTTACATTGCCTGTCTTGGGATCTTTTACATAAACTTTGGATTTCTTTACGTCACCTCTCATTGGCTTGTTGAGCGGCACTTTTCTACCTTGATATTCTGCCTCTTCAAGAACATCATCCCAGAACTCAACGTCCTCTGCGATGGATCCATCATCATAGGTTGCGTCTGAGATGTGATAATACTTCTCATTCTCTGAGAACATATTCTCAAGTTCTTCTCTGACAATTTGTTCGAGTTGTGATTTTTTCATTTTAACTTTGTTTTTGGTAGTTTCTTTTTCTAGACATCTTTTATGCTGTTCTGAGTTCTTCAAGTCCCTAATTTCCATCTCCAGTTTGTGAAGTGCCATCATCTCGTCTTGACTAACTCGTTCACCACGCTCATCTTTGCGATTGATGTAATGTCCGAGACTAACTAATTTTTTACGTATTTCCGCTTTCCTCTTCATTATTTCATCACAGCCGCTTGGCTGCTCATTTAATTCTTCCATGATAATTTCTTTAAGTCTTGACTTTGTAATCTTCATTTCTTTTTACCCCATTTTTTTCCTTTACCTTTTGTTCCACATGCACCTGGTGTGGGCCTGCAAGACGGATATTTCGCTCTTTTCTCTCCCTTCTGACGGCCACAAGCCTTACACTTCTTTTTGCCTGTCTTGGGGTCTTTGCGGCAAGTATTGCAATCAACCCATCCTGTTGACTTGCCCTTACCGCCTTGTCTAGAAAACCAGCCGTGGAGCCCAGATTCTTTTTCTTTTGAATAATCTGTCTTCTCATCAAGGTAACCTTCTAATTCTTCATCAATTATGCTATTAATTTCATCCTCTTTTAAGCCTTTCCAGATCTTGCCTTTACGACATCTAACAACAGCACCAGAGGCATAAGCAGAGGGCCACACATCATATTTTCTTTTTGCAATGCGAGTACAGCGGTCATCTCCTTCCTCTAAGAAGAACTGTTCAACCTCCTCTCTAACTATTTTCTGAATGTCTACTTGTTTTTTATCTCCTAAGATATAGTCGCCGTCTACGTGGAGCCCCACATTATCCATATCTTTGATTGCTTTCTTAATTTCTTTTTCAGATGACCCTGTATGATCTTTTAGCGCGCTCATACCTGCTGCACCACCTTCGTCCTTGAGAGCCTTCTCGATCTTTGATTTCAGATCATCATCGTGAGTACCTTCTTTCATCTTTGTTTTCTTTTTCATAGAATTAATATACCTCCGATAAGCAGCGGCGGCTGATTTTTTACCCGCTGCTTTTGCTCTCTGTTCCATAGCCACTGCTGCTTGAATTTTGTGAGCGTGACTTCTTCCAGAGCGTTTTATTTTATTAACACTTTTCTCGGCATCAGCAACGGTTGCAAATTTGAGGCCGTGAATAGTTCCCTTTGGATCCTCATCTGTATAAAGATCTGAATGCTTGTCTGATTTTGCTGGCTGTCCTTTCTTGCGAGCAATTCTTTTCGCTTCCAATTCGATCCCAAGTTCCTTGGCATGTTTCTTCTTATTTTTAATCCTGCTCAAGCCATATTGTTCGTCTTCTTCTTTCAGACTTGGTGCGTTCTTCTCTTGCCATTCAGCAGATGTTTTATCATCTGAAATAGGGCCACCTGCTGCCCAAGTGTAGCAAGCTCGTGCAGAATGGCATTTGAAGTGATGCATCCAGCAGTATCCAAGTTTACCTTCTTCATCCTCAATAGGCTCTGATACAGGCCCAGGTAAACATTCTAGCATTCTTGGTGAGATATCGAAAGCGATACAATTGCTACATTTGGACTTCTTAGCAACCTCGGGTTCCGTGTTCCAATGTTCTGCTGCCCTATCCCAATATTTTTCATCTGCTAAATTTAATGGGCCATACTGAATATGCTCTGCTTTGATTGCGGCATTCCTATTTTTGGTATTAAGTTCAAGATCCTGCGTTGCTGGAGGACAATCCAGTTCTGGCATTCTTTTTATAATTTTAAGTTTAAATTTCATTCTGTTACTAACTCTTCAATTCTAGATAGTGAACCTCTGATGTGTTCAATATCTTTCTCGACTCCAATAAGCGTGCGAGTGTTCTTTTCGTATTCTTCAACATCTTTTTCAACATTAGATACTTTTACTTCAAGATCTCCTAGATCATTTTTTGTCTCGGCAACACTGAGATTAGTTTGCCAAACCCATCCAGCCAACGGCATAATAAGTATTCCGACAGCGAGAGTAAAAACCTTCCATAAATCTATATTGACTTTCATTGCTTACATTCCTTCGGTAAATAAGATTTCGGGTCCTTCTTATAAGTAGTTAGTGGAGGCTGCTTCCAGTCAATTTCTGGGCAGTATTTTTTGTGATCTTTTTTATCCTGTAAGTAAAACATCAGCGCCTTTGTATCTTTTTTAAGACCTCCGATGTCTTTTTGTGGTTCGCCCATAGGTGTCATAAAAATGGCGGTTAGGAATATTGCTATTGGAAGGTTCATTTATCCTCCAATGATCTCCAGCTGAACATCGTAGTTATATGTCGTTTCTAACTCTTCTGCTTCTTCTGAAAATGCCCAATCTTCAACTTCAACCGGCGTGATACCTGAGACATGGACCTTGATATCAATGTCTCGTTCTTCTTGTTCTTCGCCGTGCTTTTCTATATCTTGCCTTGCTCTATCTTCTGGATCCATAGCAGAAGACCCTATCAATTTCATACCTCTAATTTTGGCGTGCGGAAGTAGAGATAAAATTGATGCCTTGATTGCCTCCTCATCAATTTCTACGTTCTCTTTCAAATACTTGCGCCAATTTTCAAATAATAGTTTCATTTTAATCTTATCACCCAGGCAGGTAAACTTGCGTTGTTTTTCTTTGCTAAAAATGCGCGGTGGTTTCCATCGGCAACTTCCAGTTTGCCATCCGGCTCCTGTACCACGGTAATTGGATTGAGTTTTCCAAAATCCATCTCATCTGGGTCTCTGGGGTCATCGCGAAAATACTTATCTAGCTTTCCTGATTTGTAATCTTGGTACTTCTCTTCTCTATCACTCATTGTCTCGGAGGATATGAATATATCTTTTGCCGAAACCATTTCGGCTTCACGCGGAGGATCGTACTTATCTAAATTTAAAACAACATTTCTTATCTCTGCGTAAGGAGGGCTTTCACCTTTGTGGTGTTTAACAGCTTTTGGATCCCACCCTAATTTGATGAGATGTTGCTCCAACTCTATAACATTCTTTGGATCTTTATATTTTTCGTCAAAAGCTTTCAGGTCTTCCGATGAGATCATTTCCTTCAAATACTTACGCCAATTTTCAAATAGTAGTTTCATTTCTTATCTTAATTTAAATATCCACATTTTTCTTGCATCAATCGAGGCCAAAAGTTCTCTGATATGTTCTGCGCAAGAATAATTTCTATCTTTTAAACTGTCTCCCCATCTAATTTCATACTTAGCTTTAAAGGAACAGAACTCGCACGAAGGATGATTCATTGTGCTAGTCCATATTCCATAAGATATATCGCATATCCAATTAAACCCATAAACACAACAAACAGAATTTCTGGTGCCCTGTCTTGTATAAGTTTAATTAGTCTGTAAAGGCGCATAATCATAGTTTATCCATCGCCTCTTTAACATTTTCCTTCAAGTTTGGAGTTGTGTCGTATTTATCTAGCTCATCGTAGGAAGCCCAAGCCCAATCTGTATGTTCAAAGTCTATTTCCACATCGCCTGAAAACTCTGTTGAATAATAAATTGCGAGGTCGCCTCTGTCTTTGTAATGGTATAGGTTTCTTAGAATTAAATTTGACTCTTCGTTTATCTCTCTTCTAGCAGCATCGTTTGGACTTTCGCCTTTTTCTACGTGACCACCAGGAAGACCCCATTTTTCTGGCATCCAATGTGGGCCTGGAGATCTTTTTAAGATTAAAATCTTCTTGTCTTCGTTGAAGATTACTACCATCGCTGCCTTATATTTTTTACCTTCCATAAAAGTTCTCCAGTTTTTTATTATCCTTATCAAGACTCAGTTTTAACATTCGTGAGACTATTAGGTATAAGACGAAAACGCCTAACTCCATCAATTGAAGAGATTAATTTTGAGTATTTTGTCAAAACAACCTCTGGATTTCTCTCTGATACAAATTTAATCCTCAATCTAGAATAAGTAACCTCTCCTCTTTCTGTTGAGGGTCCGACATTGTTGACAGTTGTAATTCCACATCTAACTCTAATAGAATTTTTGAAATCTTCAAGTCCAGGATCTTCGTCGGAACCTGGGGTTCTAATACCCAACAAAGCATCTATTTGATATAATTGTATAGATGGTTTAATCTCATTAAGACTTTTCTTCTTTTTGCCTTCTTTTATCTTAATTCTTATCTTTCTCTTCTTCTTTACAAGGTCTGGGCATCCGCACATCTCATCAACATCTCCCTCCTGAACCGGAACCCGATCCGCATCGTCACCTTGATCTGCTTTTGTTGGCATTTTTTCAATCTGATCTGCGAACACTTTAAGTCCTTCAAGAATTGCGTTGGTCAATGCCTCTTCAAGTTTGAATTGCATATCTTCCTGATCTAAAAATTTCAAGAACTTGATAATCGGATGAGTTGCTTGTGGGTCGCTGAGATCTGTATCTTTCCAACCTTCCTCATTGTTCATAGTAATATAGAAGCG
>Ga0163179_10003100_pt1 | contig 11371 bp, 8 predicted proteins | sample AtlANTMetagenome_FD_109643 | JGI IMG/M metagenome (GOLD analysis project Ga0163179, IMG submission 109643) | Marine eukaryotic phytoplankton communities from the Atlantic Ocean - Atlantic ANT 2 Metagenome | ecosystem: Environmental > Aquatic > Marine > Oceanic | place: North Atlantic Ocean... | reverse complement strand
ATTTAACAGGAGTAAGCTTAGTACCTGGACCTGGAGATAACTTGGTTATTAATGGTATTAATGATGTTAACTATAAAATTGCAACTATTGAATCACAGTCTGGTACCGCTCCAAACTTTACGATACAAATAACATTATCACCTACACTAGGTAGAGCAGAATCTCCTAATCATGGAGAATCAATTACTGTTAGACAGCGATATAGTCAAGTGAGATTAACAGGACACGATTTCTTAGATATTGGTTCTGGTAATAAAGGAGATACAGATTATCCTAATAGATATGTTTCAGGCTACGATGCGACTAACGATCCTAAACAAGAGAATGAAGTTCGAGAAGCAAATGCAGGTAGGGTGTTTTATACCAGCACAGACCAAGATGGTAACTTCAGAGTAGGAGAGCAGTTCAAAGTTGAGCAAGACACTGGTATTATTACAATTAATGCGTCACAGTTTAATTTGTCTGGACTTTCGCAATTAACACTTGGAGGAATAGTTGTTGGCGGAACACAAGTAGTAATAAATGAATTTTCAAAAGAGCCAACATTTATTGCTAATGCAAACAATCTTGTACCAACACAAAAAGCAATTGGTAGATATTTAGAATCTAGAGTTTCAGGTGGAACTAGTAATGCTAATGCTACACAATTAGTAGCAGGCGAAATTCAAATAAACACAAATACAATTACAACTACTTCGGGTAATGCAATTAATTTTACAGCTCGACAACATTTTACAAAACCCACAAGAGGTAACATGGCAGCTATGCAATACTTTGCACATGGCTCAGATAGCGGCAATTCTCTCGAAGGTGGCGGGTATTGATAAATATATATAAGGATTATGGAGTGCTAAATGGCTGAATTTAAGTTAGGTAGAATTAGGTTTATATGGAAGGGAACTTGGACAACTTCTACAATCTACTACAAAGATGACATCGTAAGAAACGGTGGTAATACATATGTATGTATTAAAGGACACACAGCACCAGCACTGTTTTCTACCAATCAATCAACAAATTGGAATAAAATTTCCGACGGCCAAGAATGGAAAAGCAGTTGGTCAACAGGTACACTATACAAAATTAATGATATTGTTAAGTATGGCGGTTACTTGTATATTGCTAATGCAGAACATACGTCTGCTGCAAGTGCTGTAGATGGATTAGAAGCTAATCAATCAAGCTGGGATTTGTTCGCAGAAGGATTTGATTATAAAACTGATTGGAATATTAATACAAGATATAAAGTAAACGATATTGCAAAATATAACGGAACTGTATATATTTGTATCACGCCTCATACTTCCTCAGCAAATACTACTTTAGGATTAGAAGCAGACCAAGCAAAATGGCAGATCTTTAGCGAGGGTTTTTATTGGAGAGCTGATTGGATAGCAAGTAGACGCTATATGGTTAACGATCTTGTTCGCTACGGTGGACAAATTTATGTATGTAACACATATCATACATCTGCCGCTAACGAAGCTCTTGGTTTAGAAAATGATCAGTCTAAATGGGATTATTTAAACAAAGGTATAGAATATAAAGTAGATTGGGGTACTAATGTTCGTTATAAAATTAACGACATTGTTAAGTACGGCGGCGGAACATGGATTTGTACAACTTATCATACTAGTCAAGCAACTTTTGCAGCTGACGAATCTAAATGGGCACAGTTTGTTGAAGGCTTAGAATTTGAAGATAGTTGGAGCGGAACTGCAACTTATCAACCAGGAGACTTTGTTACATACGGCGGTTATTCATATGTATCTAAAACAAATAACGTAGGACAAGGACATCCGTCAACTAACACAACAGATTGGTCATTATTTACAACAGGATTTAAACATGCTCAGGACTGGGGCGACGATAGCTCTTCGGAAGAATATAGAGTTGGAGATGTAGTAAGATTAGGTGGCTTTACATATCTATGTATTTTGGATCACACAGGACAACGTCCACCTAATGGAACATACTGGGAACTACTTAACGAAGGTTTTAAATGGAAAAACACTTGGGCCACAGCAACACTTTATGACAAAGGCGATTCGATTAGATATGGTGTTAACAGTTATGTCTGCGTACTAGCACATACATCAGATACACCTAAGCGTCCAGATAACGATGCATCAGGTACATATTGGAATGCATTAATAGCTGGTGCAGAGTCAGGAAACTTAACAACACAAGGTGACTTGGTTTACTATAGTGGAGCAGGTCCTACAAGATTACCAATAGGAACACAAGGTCAAGTACTTAAAGTAAACACAGCAGGTAATGCTCCTGAATGGGGTTACTTTGGTAGACTTAACAACATTTATTATGTTCACCCATCAGGGGTAGATAGTCCAGCAAGCGATTATGGGTTAACACTTGATAGACCTTGGAAAACTATACAATATGCAACACAACAAATTTGGGACGGTGCAGAACGACCAGCAGCAAAAAGATTATTAAAAATCAACAGAAGTTTTATAGCACATGATGCAGTAGAATTTGTAGATCATGGAATTGCAAATGCAACAAGTCCATATACAGGTTCTTTTACATATACTAAAGCAACATGGTTAGTACTAGCAGGAAGATTAGTAGACGCATTAGTATATGATTTAAGTCATGGCGGAAATATTAGAACAAGAGCTTTAACAACTGCTATACATGCTGATGCTAGTATAACAGGCAAAACCACTGAGTTTAATGCAATGGTTACTAGGATTCTTGTAGTAATTGATGCTGTACTCAGTAACGTGGCTCCTACAGCTAATTATCAAACACTAAACGGTAGTACAACTGCTACACAACAAACAGAAGCAGCACAAGTAGAAGAAGCTGATGATTTGTCAACAGCTACTACTCTTACAAATATTCTTACAGCGGCAGTAACAGCTGGTAATGTAAGCGGTATGACAGCCGCAGTAGTTCCAAATAATTCACTTTATATTAAGAGTGGAACATTTGCAGAAACATTACCTATGTTAGTTCCCGCAAATACTGCATGCATGGGAGATGAATTACGTTCAACAAAGATTACTCCTGCAGGTGTACAAACACAAGCTTCAGATGTACCAAAAAGTATAGCGGCTATACAAAGACTAAAAGCAATTTTAGGTGATGTTGTACAAAACACAGGAATAACAAAATCAACAGGCAATGCTGCATCACAAGTTACATCAAGACCAGCTGGTAGTGCATCAGCAGGTACAGCGGCAATAGCGTTAATGCAAGAGCTCGAAGATTATATTGATTATCGTGTAAACGGTGCATCAGGAGATTCAACTGTACCGTTGACTAGAGGAACTAACACACCAGAAACATCTACAGGTTATACATATGCTGTTGAAGTTATAGAAGCAAATAGAGCTTTTTTAATAGCGGAAATACATGCTTACATCGCTGTTCAGTATCCAAGTTATTCATATAACATTGCATCTTGTACTAGAGACGTTAATAGATATTTAGATGCTGTACAATATGATATTATATATACAGGAAACTGGAGAACGTTGTTTGGTGCAAGATTATATGCAAATTCAGTAAGTGGTAGCACTACAGAAGATATGTTTTGGATGCGTAACGGAACTGGTTTGAGAAATTGCACTGTAAGTGGCTTAATAGGAACTTTAGGAAGTGCTAATGCTTATGGTACAAAACGTCCAACAGCAGGTGCTTATATAAGCTTAGATCCAGGTTATGGACCAGCTGATACAGAAGCACATATTGCAACTAGATCTCCTTACATACAAAATGTAACAACATTTGGTACAAAATGTATAGGACTTAAAATTGATGGAGCATTACATGATGGCGGAAATGATTCAATTGTTGCAAACGACTTTACACAAATATTAGACGAAGGTATTGGTGCTTGGGTTACTAACTTAGGAAGAGCAGAACTTGTTAGTGTATTCTCTTACTATGCACATATTGGATACCTGTCTGAAAACGGCGGGAAGATTCGTGCAACAAACGGCAACTCATCATACGGTGATTTTGGTTGTGTAGCTGAAGGAATTGATTCTTCAGAAACTCCTATTACAGGAACAGTTACTAACCAATCAACAGAAGCTAATATTAAAAATGTATTAACTGACAAAAATCAAATTTTAACATTTGAATATACAAATGCTGGTGTAAACTACGCAGACGGTGATACAACAACTACTATAGTTGGTGGAAACAATGATGCGGCAATAAGTGCAGAAAATGTATATAACGGGGCTGTGTACGAAGTAAGATTAACTGATCCAGCAAGTGATTTAGGTGGTGCAGGATACGTTACAGCAACTAATACTGCACAAGCAGGAACAACAACACAAATTACAATTAGTAATACAGATTCAAACGGAAGTGCAGTTTATGCAGGAATGGCTATATGGATTATTAGCGGAACTGGTGCAGGACAATACGCATATATTAATGCGTACAACTCAGGTACAAAAGTAGCTACCGTTCTTAAAAACAGCGACGGCACAGCAGGCTGGGATCATGTAACAGGTGCAAGTATTGAAGCAGCACTTGATTCAACAACTGAATATATTATTGAACCAAGAGCAGTGTTCAGCGGCGGTGGAGTAAGTGCATATTCTGATATTGCTAAAGCTAGAGTAAAAGTCGAAGATGGAAAAGTAGTTGAAGTTAGAATATGGCATCCTGGAACAGGATACAGTTCAACACCAACATTTACATTAACAGACCCTAATAACACAGATGATGTACCACATACTGTTAGAACTGGTAACGGTGTTCTTGGACAGCCAACATTTAGTAATAGAGGTACAGGATATACAACAGCTACAGCTACAGTAGCATCAGCAAACGGTTATGCAGATTTTTATCAACCAGGACAATACATTAAAGTTGATAATTTAACATCGCAACCTAAACCAGGTGCAAACGTTGAGATTGCTGGTATATCTAGCAAGTGGTATAAACTAGTTGGAGTTACACAAGTAACAGGCAGCGGAAATAATTATTCCGCACTATTACAAGTCAGTCCAAGTGTTACTACTACAGAAGCACCAGAACACAACGAAGCTATAACAATACGTTCAAGATACAGTCAGGTGCGTTTAACAGGACATGACTTCTTAGATGTAGGTACAGGCGGATTTACTTCAACTAACTATCCAGGCACACCAACTACACCAGCAGATCAAACAGACGAGTCTAAAGACTTTGGAGGCGGTAGAGTATTTTATACATCAACTGACCAAGATGGTAACTTTAGAGTTGGAGAGTTGTTTAGTGTAGAACAAGCAACTGGTAGAGCAACATTAAATGCTGATGCATTTAACGTAAGTGGATTACAAGAACTACAACTTGGTGAAATATCATTAGGTGGTACTAGTGCTACAATTACTGAATTTTCAACTGATGGCACGTTTACAGCCAACAGTGATAGCATTGTTCCAACACAGCGAGCTATTAAAACTTACATAGCTAGTCAGATTGGTGGCGGTGCAGGTGAACTAAATGTAAACTCACTAACTGCTGGTCAGGTAAATATATCTGGTCAGACCATATCTCATACAACCAATGCAGAGATAAATATAACAACACAAGTAAACTATACAGGCGGCGTAAGCGGTTCACCAGTTGCACTGAATATGTTTTTAACAGCTTAATGGAGAAATAACAAATGGCCACAGGAAGAATAGGAACAGCTGATTTAAGTGCAGGCACAGATACTACTATCTATACTTGCCCAGCAAGTACATATACTGTTGCTAGTGTTTCAATGACAAACAGAGGTAACTCAGCTATTACTGTACGTTTGGCCGTTTGCGATACAGCGACACCAGGACTTGACGAGTACTTAGAGTATGATGTTGAATTATTACCAAGGAACGTTTTAGAACGTACTGGTATCATTTTAGACGCCGGTAAATTAATTGTAGCAAGATCAAGTGGAGCAAACGTAAGCGTTGTTGCATTCGGAATTGAGACAGCGGCATAAATATATTAAAGGACAAATAAAATGGGAAGATATTTAACAAGCACATTGAACTACTCAACAACTAATGTTGTTACTGGAGTTAGTGTCACTGCTAAAGCTAATGAAAGAATTATTTGTACAGCAGGTAGTATTACAATTACACTACCAGCTTCACCAGTTGTAGAAGATACAATACAAATTATTGATGTTTCAGGAACTGCTGGATCAGCTAACATTACAGTAGCACGTAACGGCGAAGAAATTCAAAATGCAGCAGATAACTTAGTCATTGACATCAACAATGCGTCACCTATACTAGTGTATACTGGTGCTACGTATGGTTGGGTGTTAGCTGGCTCATAGTAGGAGATTTTTAGATGACTACACTATCTAGTTTATTATCAGACATTGGACCCACAAGCGTTGGTAACGTTCCAACTTGGTTCAAAGTGTGGCACACTAGCTATACAAGTGTATCAAACGGGGGATGTTGTTGTCTATGGACAGTGCCGTCAGGCATAACTTCTATACAATTCGAACTATATGGCGGAGGCGCTGGCGGATCTGATTCGTGTTGTTGTGCATACGAAGCTTTTGGTTCCACATCAGGAAATTGGTCATTCAAAAGAATTGATACTGTAGCAGGCTGTCAATATAGACTTTGTGCAGCAGGATCTACATGTTGTCCATATCAGAATAGCAACGTAGGTGTTGAAGGATACGCAACTTATGTTCATGATGTAACAGGCGGCAGCACTATTGCATGTGCATGTGGCGGATGTGGCGGAAGTCATCAGCCAGGATTTACAGGACCATATAATTCTTACACATGTTGCTGGGGAATAATTAATAGAAGCAGTAACGATAATAATAGTATATCTGGTAATGACATTACAGTAGCAGGCACAGCAGGCACAGGTAGAAGAAATACATATTGTCATACACAGTATCATCAGTATGTGAGTAGAGGATTTAGAGGAACAGGTGGTAGATCAAGTGATCTTTGTTCGTGCTGGGCACAGCAAGGTTATCACCAATATCAATTAGACAGCGGAAAGTTTCCTGGAGGCCCTGGTGCAAGTGGTATTGCATGCGGAGATGGCAGATGCCCAGGAGTTCATGGCGCTGGCGGACAGGTTATAGTAATCTACAACTAAATAGAATATAGAGGAAAAAACAATGGGAACACCAGTTACAACAGTTACAAAAACACTAGAATATAAAGTACCGAATGAAAAGTATGGTACAAGCGATAGTGACGGAAATACATGCACTGCAACGTATGTTGGACCAGATCAACTTTGGGTTTTTGTTGACGAAGATGGAGATTCCAAAGGTAAGCGTAACAGAACAATGCAAGAATTAACAACTGCTGATGATGGTGCAGATGTACCTCTACCTGAAGGATGTGTAAGAGCTAAACTTGACGCAAACAAAACTCCAGATTTATTAGTTTTATGTATAACAAATCCATCAGGAGCAACAATTACAACTTCAGATCAAGGTACAACAACAGAAACATACGGAGATTATACAGTCAAATATAATTCAAAACTAGAAGTACAAGAAACTTATGTAACTCAAGATCAATGCGTATATGATATTGATAATGAAGTTTGGTTAACACCAGCATACAAAACTACTGATAGAACTTGGGATATGGTTATTGAAAATAGAGATTCTGCTTTAGAAGCAAGTGACGGCAAAATTTCACCAGATATGCCAGATGCTGTTAAGGCACCTTGGGTAACTTATAGACAGGCACTGAGAGATTTGCCAACAGTATTCAAAAAAGGTGAATCGGATGAAGTGCCAGCATGGAAAGTACAATTTCCATTTGCACCAGATACGATTGTGGAGTAAACTATGTCAGCACTAAAAACCATGTTACAATACGGCGGCGGAGCAGGAGGAACTGTAAACGTTGACTCTATGGTAGTTTATAATACTAATAGAGATAGTGCAAATAATGGCGGATGCTGTTGTGCATGGACTGTACCTAGTGGTGTAACTTGGTTTACTGTAGAATTATGGGGCGGCGGCGCCGGTGGTGCTGCAAGTTGTTGCTGTTTCTTTGGGAATCCGGGTGGATCAGGAAGTTATTCAAGAAAAATTATTGAACATCCTACTCCAGGAACATCTTTAGCAGGTCGTGTATACAGACTATGTGCAGGAGGATCAACACACTGTTCAAATTCACCACAAGGTGGCTGTGCAGGAAATCCAAGCTATGTATACGGTGAATCAGAAGCTGCAAATGTAGCATGTGCTTCAGCTGGATATAAAGGCTGTTCACACTGCTGGGGTGCTATTGGTACTAGTTATATGGGCTGTAGATCCGAAATGTGTGGATCATGGTGCGGCGGATTTGGCATGTGTGGAGTTGCAGGAGCATTCAAAGGAACATCATATTGTTCAGGTACAGCATGGAATTGGGCACCAAGTGCGCCATTCATGGGCGGAATGATGAGACCAGGCAAAGATGCATGTTCAGGTTATTGCTGTGGTTGTGGCACAGGTGGTTGGGCACACTTCCCAGGAGGAGGTGGCTGGACTACTAGTTCACATACTAGCGGACATGTAGGTTGTGGAGAAAAGGGTGCAGGCGGTTTAATCATTTTACAATGGCATGCTACATCATAATGAATAGGAAGTTTTAAAAATGGCAACACTCAAAAGTTTAATTTATGGTTACGAATCAGGGGGTGTCGTTCAACCTGCTGAATTTTATATTGAAAACACAAACAAGTGGTTACCACAAAATGGAGGTTGCTGTTATCTATGGACTGTTCCAGCAGGTAAAACCAAAGCAGTAGTTGAAATGTGGGGCGGCGGCATGGGCGGCGGCTTTAGCTGTTGTTGTACACAAGGAGCTGGAGGACACAGTGGCGGATATATGATGTTTTGTGCCGATATTGCAGCAGGCGATCAAATTAGATTCTGTTCTGCAGGTACATCAGGCGCAGACATGAGTTGTTGTCAAGGACATTCAGGATGCCATTCACATGCTTGTAACGGTGCAGGTTCACCCAGGAATTGGTGTGCATGTGTTGATAATGCTCAAGGCACGATTGCTAGATATCCAAGATGTCAGTTAGCTATCAATTGTTATTCATGCTGTTCAACATGTTTTTGTTGTGGCGGAAGAGCATACACAGGCGGAAACGGTATTGTGTGTATGGAGGCAGATGCAGGACAAAGTACAGTATATCAAAGTAGTCAACATTGTATACAAACTGGTTATCAGTACATGGGCTCTGCATACGGAACCCCAGGACCAAGACCACAAGGAACCTCAACTTGCTGTAATGACTGCTTTGGCGGAATTTGCGGAAGCTATAGTAGCTGTTGTGGACAGGCATGTATTAATATGGCATACCATCCAGGAGGCGGTGGCCAAACAGGATGGACAAACGATGGTACGTGCAGATGTGGCAGTCCAGGTGGTGGCGGCCTAATTTATGTGGTTTACTGGTAAGGAATAATTATGGCTGAAATAACAAAAGAATTTACATACAAGTTGCCCGATGATATCTATCATACAACGACAGAAAAAAATTTAGTAGCTACTGTAAAATACAAAGGCCCAGATAAAAAATATTATTTTGTTGATGCAAGCACTAATAAATTTAGAGGAGTAGCAGGCGAAGAAGCAGGCGAAAAGATGGCTTCAGGAGACATGCCGTTACCCACAGAGACTAATGAATATCTTGTGGTAGTAGATGCTGAAAAAGATACACTAGTAGCTGCGATGACAGGCGGTGTTGATCCATACTCAATCCCAGATGTAGAAGAAGACGTTCCAGGTCAAGATGTAAAGTATGTAAGAGACAAATATCCTTTACCTGATCATACATATGAACTTATGGAAATGACATTCAGTCCAAGCACTATGAAATGGGTTACTCCGATTGCATGGAAAACTCCTATTACGACATGGCCTGAAAAACTTGCAATACGTGATAACTTTTTAGCAAATAGTGACAGATTAAACAGCGAAGATTTACCAAGCAGTGCAAGAACAACAATCCAAGAATGGCAACAGTATCTAAGAGATATTACTGAAACAGTTGGTGTTGCATGGACAGCTACAGTTCCAACAGGAGGCAGTGGTTATGCACAAGGTGATGTATTATTAGTACAAGATCCTAAATATAAAAATACTAATGTAGTAGACGAAGTAAAAATTACAGTCACTACAGTATCAGGTTCAGGTGCTATTACAGGCTTTAGTGTTGAAAATAAAAGAGCATTATATCATCCTGAAGCAGCAACGTATACTGATTGCTTCTTTGTTACTAATGGTAGCGGTACAGGCGCAAAAATTACACTTACTAAAGTAAAACAAGTTGATCCTTGGAAAGTAGAATGGAAAACACAACCATTATTTTCATTTCATTCAGAGAATGCATTAGCTAAAAAAGATGACGCTATTGCAACAAATACTGAAGATGCAAAAATAAGAGAAGATGCAAAACGTACTTACGATCCTACACACGATCTAGCAGTAGAATAAATTCATATTACACTTATTGTAAAGGCGCTACGGCGCCTTTCACTTTGACCATCTTTTAAAAAAATCATATATAAATATTCTTGTAGTAGGAGTTAAATACTCAGTTTATTAACGATAGGATAAAAAAATATGTCAACAAGAAATACAGCAATTTTTATTAATGGCGGTGCCGGTCGTGTAGTATGTTCTATACCTGCACTAGAAAAATTTCATGAAGAAAATCCAGAAGATGATTTTTTAGTTATATGTGAGGGAGGAACAGAATTTTTTAAAGGCCATCCTGTATTACATGCTAAAGCATATGATCATTGGCACAAAAACTTGTTTGAAGACAAGTTAAAAGATATGAACTTACTAAGTCCAGAGCCTTATAGAGTTTGGGAATACTATAATCAGAAATGCAGTCTGGCCCAAGCATATGACATTGCTATCAATAATAAAGGTATAAGAGAATTACCTAAACCTACTATTAGACTGAGTAAAAGTGAATTAATGAGAGCGTCTCAAGTAATCAAAGAAGTAAAAGAAAAGACAGGACTTGATAAAGCTATTGTAATACAACCTTTTGGCAGGGGCATTGTTGAAGAAGAAGGTATGCTAACTGATTTTACTGGAAGAAGTATAGAACCAACAAATCTAGTGAATATTCTTAAAGAACTTACAAAAGACTTCGCTATTCTTTTTATGGGAGAAATGGCCATAGACTTTAAGGAACACGGACTAGATAGACCCATTGCTGTACCAAAAGGGATAGATCTACGTACCTGGGGATCAATTATTGCAAGAGCAGATCATTTTGTTGGTTGTGATAGCGTAGGACAACATTTATCATATGCATTTGATATACCAAGTACTATAATAATTGGGAGTACATTTCCAATTAATACTTCATATCCAGATTGCGATTACTTTAATATTTT
>Ga0163179_10003099_pt1 | contig 11372 bp, 9 predicted proteins | sample AtlANTMetagenome_FD_109643 | JGI IMG/M metagenome (GOLD analysis project Ga0163179, IMG submission 109643) | Marine eukaryotic phytoplankton communities from the Atlantic Ocean - Atlantic ANT 2 Metagenome | ecosystem: Environmental > Aquatic > Marine > Oceanic | place: North Atlantic Ocean... | reverse complement strand
TCTAATCCGATAAATTCTTTCAAGTAGTTAGAGGAAAAGCAGGTAAAAAAATAGGGGACATGTTAGGCATCGAGCTTAACAGTCCCCTATTTTTTTACCTACTTTTTGCTAGGCTAGTGATTACCTTGTCAGTCCGCAGAATACCTTTTTAACTATTATTTTTCCTATATTCTAAAATGTTTAATATATTTAAAGACTCCTTACGGGAGTATAGTTAATGGAACACGAATGGTAAACGTAAAAACTATTCAACCGTAACTGGTATTCTGTTAGTAGAAGTGTAATCAGCATGTCCCTCGTGCATCAGCTCTAATTTAGCCGAAGTTTGACCATTACTCAAACCGCTAGCTACAAAAGTATAAGGGTAAAGATCTTTTTTAACTTCTAGACTAACAATAGATTTTTCATATTCTGATAACTTAAGGGTTGGTTGATTTTCTAGATCAAAGTCCGTAATTTTATTACCGTCGTCATCCAAACAAGTGACAGACAGTTCTAAAGACTCACCACTTTTGACTAAAATACTGCCTGAAGTCGCACCTTTGAACTCACGATAAACTTCTTTATTATCTAATGTCTGTATAAGAAATCCGTCAACGTCAGCGTGCTCAGCATGATCATGATCATGGTCATCATCTGTGTCACAGGCAGAAATAAGGAAAACGGACGTGATGATTAAAGTGGAGAAAACGTATTTGGCTATGTTAGGCGCAAGATGTCGATAAATAAATTTCAATTTTCTTACTCTCTTAAAGATTTAAAGGGTCGAAATGTTATGTTATAACATGTCATTTTGTCAAGATGAATTAGTATTCATTCCCACGTCTATCCCTTTGAAAGTATTCCCAGTTTCCTTCGTCTACTTCTCTGGACGAATTAGTGACAGAAAACCCGCGCAGTCTGACGGTAATCTTTTTGATCTTCCAATGTGCAGATCTAGTTTCAGCTCAAAAGTTTATGTATTCCTAGTTTAAATTAAAGTTTTGTACAAACTATGGGGCCAAATCAAAAACCAATATTAGGCTTCCTAACATAGCAGGAGTATCGACAGAATGTTATAACATGGCAATACAGTTGTCAAGAATAGCTGATTACCTTAATTGAGTTAAGAGTAGTAGAACCAATTCCGCAAATGAGAAAAGCGAAGTTTATTCGGTAATTATCAATATAGGAATAGAAAATCAAAGGTGGTAGCGTCGGCTCAGTTATAAATATAGAAAAGAGCTAGCCTGGCTTCCAAAAAGAAGCAGGACACTTTACATAGTTTTATGTCTATGTTATGTTTGCTCTTTTCTATACAGATAGACATTTCTTTTCTGGTCATCTTGCAATTAACAACCAACCACTTGTTTGTTTTATCATGAGTGAAACCTAATATTATGAAACAACTCACGATTCAATCTGGGAGCCTAAAAATGTTAGCCCGCATCAACGAATCCCCAACAGCTAAAGCAATTTGGGAGATCTTACCGGTCAGCGGACCGGCTAGCGTGTGGGGGGATGAGATTTACTTTAGTATTCCAGTCCAACATAGTGAAGCTGATAATGCTGTAGCTGAGGTCGAAGTAGGAACACTAGCTTATTGGCCACCAGGATCAGCTTTCTGTATTTTTTGGGGTCCCACACCTGTCAGCACATCAGGCAAACCCAAGGCGTATAGCCCAGTCAATATTTTAGGTGAAATCATCGGAGACGCAACCCTATTTGATGCGATTAAACCTGGCCAAATAGTAACTGTGTCTGCCAATTAAAACTAGCCATCTCATGAAAATTTTGGTTATTTCTGACATTCATTCTAATTACAGAGCTTTGAAGGCGACACTCGATACATTTGATAATGTTGACGAAGTATGGTGTTTAGGCGATATTGTCGAGTACGGCCCGAGGCCTTCCGATTGCATTAACCTAGTCCGTCAGAATTGTCAGCAAGTAGTAGTTGGAAATCATGATCTGTATTTTTCTAAATGCCTTCCCCAATCCAATTATGGATGGACTGGGTGGTACCCAAACAATACAGCCACAAGTGATTTAGACTATATCTCCAGTTTACCTAGTTTATTAACTTTGAACAGGGACGGAATTTCTTACGGCCTGGTCCATGGTTCACCGGCTAACCACTTGACGGGTAAATTACATCCCTATGCCGAGACAATTGAGAATATAAAAAATTTAAACAATTCTAAACAAGATCGAATTTTGGCTGGACATACTCACATGGCGATGCAAATAGAAATTGATGGTAAGCTAGTTGCTAACCCTGGAACGATTGGCCAACCTCGCGATGGTGATTATCGTGCACAATGTATGGTAATCGACAATGGATACATTCAACACCATCGTGTTGAATACGATCTCGACCTGCTGGCTCAGGATTATTACTGTTCAGGTATGGATATAAATCAAGCAAACTTGTGGCTTAACTACACTCGTAATGGGATTGTTGAAGTTCATGGCCCTCAGATAGGTCCGTTTTCATCCGTTAATCCAGTGTAATCCTAATCAATTTTACATATTCTTCCTCTATGATTTATTTAGGTGAAAATTTGAACTGGAATCTAGTAGAGAGATATCCAAATTTACCGACTTAGTTATTAATTGATTAGTCTAGTCAATTGAACTTTTAGAGCTTCAATACGCTTTCAATAGACCGAAAACGTACAAAAACAACTATGGAACAAATTAAAAACGATGTAGACGTACTAATTATTGGTGGTGGTACTGCGGGTACAATTGCGGCATTACAGTCCGCCCGCCTTGGTCAACAGACTGCTTTGATTGAATCTGGTAGCCAGTTAGGTGGTGTGACTACGACTGGCGGTGTCTCTTTTCCTGGACTTTTTCATGCTTGGGGAAAACAAGTTATAGCAGGTATCGGATGGGAACTGGTTTCGAAGGCTGTTGATCTGGATACAGGAAAAATGCCAGACTTTTCAGTTCCTCCAGCTCGTCATTGGTGGCATCAAATACGTATTAATGGTCCAGTTTATGCTGCACTAGCAGAAGAAGCATGCTTGGAAGCTGGAGTTGATTTACATTACTATGAGATACCGACAGAAGTTTTTGAAACCAAATCCGGTTGGCATATAAAAACTGTAGGTAAAGGTATAAGTCGCTCTATTACTACAAAGCAATTAATCGATTGTACAGGTGGCGCTGACATTGTTGGTTTTATCGGCTTTCCGCGTTTTCGAGAAGAAGAAACTCAACCTGGAACCTTGATTTTCAAACTAGGTGGATACGATCTTGAATCTCTAGATCAAGAAATTTTACAAGATTTTTTCTTGGAAGCTATGATAGATGGGCGATTGAAACATGGAGATGTAAGTAATCCAAAAGGAAGATTTATTAACTTTCTGGCTAGTGGAGGTGAAAACGCACAACATGTTTTTGAAGCTGATTCTTCTACCTCGGATCGACATACAAAAACCAATATTTCCGGTCGTCAGTCTTTGTTACGCATCCTAAGGTTTGTTCGTTCCTTACCAGGATGTGAAAATACTTTTGTGGTGAAAGCCCAAGCAGAAACAGCTGTACGTGAAACATACCGTATTGTCGGTGAGGAAACAATAAGCTGTCAGGACTATGTTAATGGTAGGGTATTTGATGATGCAGTTTCTTATTCTTTCTACCCAATTGACTTACATGATCGAGATGGAGTCAAGCCTCAACCTTTAAGAGAAGGGGTCGTCGCCACGGTGCCAATTAGAGCCTTGATTCCAAAAGGAAGTAAAAATTTGTTGGTTGCAGGAAGGAGTATCAGTAGTGATCGATTGGCTAATTCAGCCCTGAGGGTTCAAGCATCTTCAATGGCTATGGGACAGGCAGCTGGTGCCGCCGCGGCCCTATCGGCAAGCCAAGGTAAATCACCAATCCAAATTCAAATTTCAGAATTAAGGCAATTGCTACTACAGCATCAAGCTGTTGTTCCAATACCTGAGCTTACAAAGACTGACACCTGATTTGAGGATGACAATACCGAAATAGAAAAATATATCCTCATCATTTCGGCGGACTAAAAGTGAGATTTTGACCTTTCGTGATGAAGGATCCTGATCATATCTCCTGTTTAGTCAACTTCGAGTCCAAGATCACAGCCTACGAATCTGGTTTCTGACTTGTCAAAAGGTCGTTTTCTCAAGAAGAACTGAAAACGATTTTTATATTCTCTTTCTGCTTGACTGATAACTGTTTGTGTTCGTTTTGTATAACACTAGAATCAGCTAAAAAAACTGCCTCAGTGATTAGGAGTGAATTGATATGTCGACAGCAAAACTAATTAAGTCTAACAACATTCAATACGATTCGTTTGCTCTGAGAAACCAAGCTGAGCAGAACGGATATTTATTTTTTTCGGACTTGATTGATCCTAACATGATCATGGAGGTAAGAAGAGGGATAACATCGATTTTACAAGAAGTAGGATGGATTGATATTGATACTGATCCTTTGTTAGCGATTACAAGTCACGTAGCTCGCCTAACAGGAAGTCCAGAATTTAGCCAAGTGTACGACATGATTCAATGTCTAGAATCTTTTCACTCCTTAGCTCATCATATGTCTTTACTCCAAATTACAGAAAGCCTACTGCAGTCGGATGTTCTTTTACAACCTAGTAACATTGCTCGAATTATATTCCCTAGCCAATTAGAGCAGACTACTCCACCACACCAGGACTATGTCCATATTCAAGGGACACCAGATGTATGGACGGTCTGGATTCCATTGGGAGATTGTCCTCAAAGATTGGGTGGGCTAAGTGTGCTGGTTGGCTCTCATAACTTGGGCATCCTACCAGTATCTAAATCTTTAGGGGCAGGTGGGTTAAGAGCAGACACTCAACATACCGACTTGAAATGGGCATACAGCCCGTTCAACTGTGGAGACGTTCTGTTCTTTCATAGTCATACTGTACACAAAGGATTAGCTAATCTCTCAGGTAACCAATTACGATTATCGGTAGATTATCGTTACCAAAGAGCCTGCGACCCCGTAATGGATCTTGTATTGGGACCACACCAAGGTCGTCTAAAATGGCCAGAAGTATACGCCAATTGGCAATCGAACCAATACCAGTATTATTGGAAAAAGTTCTCTTTGAACCCTGTTAAAAAACAGCCTTGGCCGACAGATATGACTTTTACAGAATAATATAATTGAATTAACTAAATGTTATCTTCTAAGATACAGATTTAGATAATCTAAGACAATAAAGCAGCCCAGATAAGAAATAGTTGGGGTTTCCAAAAATTGCAGGAAAATCCCGAAAGTTTAGCCCAGACTAACGAACACATTCGTGTGGCAATACCAGAATAATTTTGTCATTGATTTTTCGTTACTTAATCCATTAGTTGTTGCTAAGTTTTTGTCTCGTTCCTGACAATCATTTTGGAAGTGATTACGCTAATTTTGTATATTATTTTTTAAAGTTGGACTATTGACTATTATGGACAAAGAAAAAATTGGCCGGAAGGATTTCGAAATCACCAATATTATTCCGATTACGATGCAGGCGGCGAGGGGATACCCAGCTTGGGTAATTGTTCAAATACAAACTGATGTTGGAATTGAAGGAATTGGGGAAGGATTTACTTGGTCCGGTCAGGCTGAATTTATCGCCGATTATATCAAATCACTAGGGGAAAAAATTTTAGGTTTGAGAATAACTGATATTCAGACTTTTAGAGATAGGTTTCCAACCAAAGAGGAGAATCGAAACTGGAGTGCAGCAGTTTCGGCTGTTGAAATTGCGCTTTGGGACATTTTGGGTAAAGTTACAAGTCGACCGATCTACCAATTACTGGGTGGAAAAGTTCGGGACAAAATACCACTTTATGCTGATCATGGTATCTTCAGTGGAGCTCGCGATTGGGAGGAATGTATTGATCGTATCTTAAAGACCAAAGATAATGGATTTACCATGTTTAAATGGGACCCGTTCACTGGTGGAGGGACACCTACATCGTGTAGTCTAAAAGATCAAATCAAGAAAATAGAAATGGTACGTAGCGCCGTTGGTTCAGAATATCAAATCGCGATTGATGCTCATAACCGTTTTTCTGTGAAAGGGGCTATTATGGCCGCAAAGGCAATGGAATCTTATGATATCCTTTTTTTTGAAGCACCAACAGTCGATGATACAAGACTCCTGAAAGAAGTGGCTGATGCTACGCATATACCTCTCGCAACAGGAGAACTTACCTGTACCGTTGAACAATCGAAAGATCTATTTGAAAGTGGTTCGCTAGGACTTTTTCAGCCGGAAGTAGGGACTAACGGTGGCATCTTAGCTACGATTGAAATGGCTGATTTGGCCAACCAATATCATTTAAAAATTGCCACCCATAATTGGTGTGGACCAGTAATTACGCGAGCAGCCTCACATGCTTGTGCTGTCATACCAAATTTATTATTTCAAGAATACGCCGGAGGTGCTGCAATTGATAGTTGGGAGAATGAATTGCTCATACCAGAGACAAAAATAGAAAATGGTCATCTAATTTTACCTGATTTGCCGGGTTTAGGTTTTGAGCTTAACAAAGATTTGTTAGACCAAAAAAGGATTAGTTGATTTTGTACATCCAAACGACTGTGTCGTTCTTCAAATGTAGTCTTATTACATGTAACGTCGAAGAATTCAGCCGTCTTTCTATTGCAATGACCGATATAAAAGAAAGTTAATTGTCGCTATCGTACGTTTATGACCACATATTTTGGAAACAGGTAGGAAGATGGACTATAAAAAGATCATTAATTCAAAGTGGACAGCTGTTAATGTAAAAAACCGTGAAAAGCATTTTCTTGTAGTTGAAAAAATAAAAAAGAATGATCCGCATGGAATTCTAGTTGACTATCTACAAATTGAAGCTGTATTAACCAAGAAGATATATCAGATACCGATGGAACAGATAAAAGATAAAAGCAAGTGGATAGTGGGTTGGCAAACAGATTAAGAGCCAAAGTGATTATGAGCTTATCCATTTTTTGAAAACAAAATTCTACCACTACGGAATGGGTAAGTATCTCTAATCTAGTCTGTGTCTTCTCGATTAAAGTTAAAGCAGAATTTTATTTTGTATTTCTTCATATAATAAAATTCCCACTTGGTGGTAAAGAAGAGTGTACTAATCGTATAATTTTTTCTAATGAACACAAAAACGTTTTTTTTCAAATTAGTATTGCTCAGTTTTTATCTTTTTAGAATTGGTAAAGATCGAATCTGCGCAGATGTTAATCTGCCATCAATCTTTAGCAACAATATGGTGCTTCAAAGGAATCAAATCAACCGAATTTGGGGGGCTGCAGAAGTGGGCGAAAAAATTTCCGTTTCAATAGCCCGGCAAAACCATATTACTAGAGCAAACAAAGATGGGAATTGGCAGGTAGAAATCAATCCTATGCCTAGTAGTAAAGTAGGATATACTCTCACTGTTGAGGGACAGAACCGGATTGAGATAGAGGACGTATTGGTAGGCGAAGTCTGGCTGTGCTCGGGACAGTCAAATATGGAATGGCCAGTTTCAGCTACATATGACTCAGACATAGAAAAAATTATTTCATGGAACCCATATATCCGACTAATTTCAGTTCCTAAGCATGGCACTCAAGAAGCACAAACTGACTTCGAAGGAGAGTGGAATAAAGCAACACCTAAATTCGTTATGGATTTTTCAGCTGTCGGTTTTTTCTTTGGTAGAATTTTACACCAATCTTTGGATGTCCCTGTTGGTTTAATTGATAATTCTTGGGGAGGTTCTGCAGCAGAAGCTTGGATGTCTCGAAATGTACTGGAAGGCATTGGTGCAGCTGAGCCATATTTGGAAAAATGGTCTGGAATTGAACAAAATTATGACCATGACGAGGTTCTGTCAGAATTCAATATAAAACTACATGAGTGGGAAAAAACATCAAAATTGGCTAGAGGAAATAATCAGAATTCATCGGGCAGGCCACGGAAACCTCGAAACCCTTTAGTTGGTCAGCATCGACCATCTAATCTGTATAATGGTGTACTAAAACCGATCATTGGTTATGGAATTAGGGGAGTTATATGGTATCAAGGCGAAAGCAATACAGGGCGAGCCAAAGCTTACCGAGATCTCTTCCCATCATTGATAGAAAGTTGGCGTCATGAGTGGGGGCAGGGTCATTTCCCATTCTACTGGGTGCAGTTGGCTGATTTTCAAGAGGAAAATGTACGACCAGAAAATCATGGTTGGGCCGAATTAAGAGAAGCACAAACGATGACACTAGATCGATTAGATAATACCGGCCAAGCAGTAACTGTAAATATTGGAGAGGGAAGAGATATTCATCCAAGAAATAAGCTAACTGTGGCTAAACGTTTGGCGCGTTGGGCGTTAGCCAATGATTATGGATTTAGTATTGACTATCAAAGCCCTCGATTCCAGCGAATGGAGGTGCAGCGTAATAAGTTGCTTCTAACTTTCAATCACGTTGGTCAAGGGTTATATAGCTTCGATACTAGAGAACCTAGAGGTTTTTCTATTTGTGGTGAAGATGGGGTGTTCGTTTGGGCTCAAGCAAAAATAGTTGATAAAAGCCAAGTACTAGTTTGGGCTAAAAGCGTATTATCACCTACCCATGTCAGATATGCATGGGCTGCTAATCCGGTTTGTAACATAATGAGCCGTTAGGGCTACCTTTGACACCATTTAGAACAGACGATTTTCCAATGCTTACTCTAGGCAGATAGAACCCAAATTTGTAAGCTATTACCCCGTTTAAATTTTTCCGTTCTTTGCTCCAATTGACTTTCTCGGCAGTCTAAATATATATTTTCATCCAAACAATCATCAGAGTAATTTGACAGGCTGCAGTCGTCCCAAATTGCAGTTATAAGAATTACTGTGTAACGACAAGTGAATAACTTATCTAAATGATAGTGGTATTGTTTGAATTCGCTTATGCCAACTAAGTGTTCTTGTATTAGTTTTGATCGATTTTCTTATTGATTTTTTCAACTTCTTGTTTTAATTCTCTGACCATTAACATCATAGTTTCGGAGTAGGATTTGTATATTTCAATTTCCTTTTTATGTTTGCTTCTAACCCAAAACAGATAACCAATTAGTAGTGCAAGAAGTATGTATTGTAATGTATCCATTAATTAATTCTCGTTTGACTCAGTTTTTTGTACACACAGATACTCCTCATTTTTGTTTCATTGAAATACCGGCGTATTTATTTGATAAACAGAAAGATTAGCAAAATTCTTTATAGTTTAAAATTGTGACAAGTGCAACCTGTTTTTGAGTTAAATTTCGTTTCTCTTGGAAATTTTTCCGTGTTTAGTCCCCTTAATAGGTTTACCAACTGAGTTGTGCAAAAGCTTTAGTGGCAAATATTTTCTATCCTCATTTTCTTCGATGGTCAGCGAAGGTGTTGTATTAATTCTGATAAGATAAAAGGATTAAGATGCTCTGAGAAGATTATTTAATATTTGGTTGAATATAGGTAGCGAGATAACCGTAGAAGGCTTTTGATTGTCTAAATAACCTTAGCTCAAAATTCATTCTATTTTAGTTGAATTATGAATTTTGCCATCTCATCTAGTCAATTTTGGCCTCCATACAGGATTTGTATTACGGATTAATCACTACAAACCTTGAATTATAGATCCTAGATTTTGTCCAGATGGATTTTAATTAGGAAGAGAAATAGCAGTATACTGGGGGAATTAACTCTTATTTAGACACCTTTTTCTTATGAATCGCACAGTGGGCATAGTTTAGATTTACACTTGTCAGAATACAAAACTCGCTAAGAATAAACGCGTGGCAGATTTGAATCAAGAGAGATAAATTAATTATGAATGTTAGCCAAATTTTTGAAAATATCAGTCAATTACTCTATATACGTGGTGACAAATCGTACCGAGTACAATCGTACCAGAGAGTTGCAGACATCATTGGACAACTCACTCATTCAATAGAAACAGAAAACGAGATATCTTACCTTTCTGAAATGTTAGAAACAGGTCAACTGCGAACGATAAAAGGTATTGGTGATTCAGCCATTAGTGTGATCACAGACCTTCTGCAAAATGGAACTAGTAACCTATATGAAGAACTAAAACTAGAAGTTGGTACAGAAGTTTTGGAGCTATTGAAGGTACGTGGAATCGGAATCAAAATGGCAACACAACTGTATCGACACGCTAAGATTCACTCACTATCTGATTTGAGATTAGCTCTTAGCAGTAATCGCCTGAAAGAAATTAAAGGCCTAGGAACTAGAAAAATTCAGTCAATAGAAACAAGTTTAAATTATTTGGAAATTGTAAGGAACTTACGACCTCTAGGAATTATCCGACCCATTGCAGATCGGATTGTTAGTCAATTGAAGGATCAACCTGGTGTTGAAAGGATTGAGATTACTGGAGAGGTTAGACGTGGCGAGGAAATGGTCAGTCAATTAGAACTACTTCTCATTGGTTCACCAGATAATGTAGCCCGAGTTTTAAAAGATCATCTCAAAGACCAAGTGATTAATGCGACAAATATTTCAGGTACAATCAATCAATTCCCCGTCGTTATCCATTTTACAAATTTGACGTCTATGGCTTGGGATTGGATAGTAACCACGGGAACAGAAGATCATGTTCAACAACTATCTATGCCTGGATCTGATTTGTCAACTGAGCGGGAAATTTACTTGCTTTCAGGCTTGCCATATATTGCTCCAGAATTAAGGCGAACGACAGAATTCGCTAATCCAATTGAGGATAAGTTGCCACATCTCGTAGAATTGACTGATATTCATTCAGATCTTCATATGCACACAAATTGGAGTGATGGATTAAATACCATTCAAGAAATGGTCAATCAAGCAAAATCCTTAGGTTACAGCCATATTTCTATAACTGATCATTCTAAGAGCTCAGTAGTAGCAAATGGTTTAGATCCCAACCGATTGCGAAAACAGATTGAAGAAGTAAGAATCGTAAATAATAGGACAGATGGGATTACCGTGTTCGCAGGATCGGAAGTGGATATTCTGAAAAATGGTGATCTCGATTATGATGACGAATTGTTAGCAGAGTTAGATATAGTGATTGCTAGCATTCATTCAAACTTTGAATTGAGCGAATCTCAGATGACCCAAAGGATTATTCGCGCCATTGAGAATCCGTTTACTATGATGATTGGCCACCCAACTGGGCGTTTACTTGGTTCACGTCCAGGCTATGCCTTTGATCTGTCTGCAATCTTAGATGTAGCTGCTGACTGTGAAGTTGCACTTGAGATTAATGCCTCAATTAACCGACTTGACTTGGAACCTGATTCGGTGATACTTGCTAAGCAGAAAGGGGTCCAACTATCAGTAAATACTGATGCTCATTCATTACCCGAT
>Ga0163179_10003098_pt1 | contig 11372 bp, 9 predicted proteins | sample AtlANTMetagenome_FD_109643 | JGI IMG/M metagenome (GOLD analysis project Ga0163179, IMG submission 109643) | Marine eukaryotic phytoplankton communities from the Atlantic Ocean - Atlantic ANT 2 Metagenome | ecosystem: Environmental > Aquatic > Marine > Oceanic | place: North Atlantic Ocean... | reverse complement strand
CATTTATGAAAATATACCCCAGATATTTGAGAATTTGGGTGTACATGACTATGTTGAAATTGATTCTTATTTAATATATTAACCCATGATGCTGTTAAATCTATACCATATCTACGATTCTCTTTTAATGCAGTCCACTTCGTATCCATAGCATACATTAAACATACATGTTGAATGAATTCTTTAAACTCGTTTAATTCTGGATTATCATATAATATATTAGGTTGTTTAGTACCTACTGGTACTCTCTGTGAAAGATAAGGACTATCGGTATCTCTTAATTCATCAATAACCTTAGTTAACTTCTTATTCCAAATAGGATAAGTTTCCTTATACGCATCGTAGGTGTCAATACCTCTCTCTACGAAGATCGGAAAATGGAATAAATTTTGAATCATAATATATTTTAGAGACCTGCACTATATAGGTCGCCTATTTGACTGCTAGTTAGAACTGTATTGTGCCATGCTGCAAACTTCTTCCATCTTCCATTACTGAGAGCATAGGATCCAAAATATGGTCCTGACCATGATCCTAGAGACCATGATCCATCATACCCATTCCATGATCTATATGTTGGAGCAGTTCCGTAGTCGTTTCCATCCCTCCAATATCTAGGAGTACTACCATCAAATGTAAATACATAATGCTTCCAGTCATTATGATTAAATCTATGCCCATTTGAATTGCTATATGGGTTACCATAACCATCACCATTATTAGCAAATATTCTTTCATTACCACCACCATCCCAAATATCTAAATCATAAGTTGTGTCGTTTGATGCTGGTGATTTAGACATCAACATTCCAGAAGAACTACTACTATTAGATCTATACCACACAGAAACAGTATGACTAGAACCTGGATTAGTATTCGGTGCAAACTTTATATTTGCACCACCATTTGCTTGTAATACTGTACCACCACCATTCTCATCACTACTAAATGATCCATAACTGCCTAAATTAATATTACCTCCAGAGGCAGAACCTGAAGTTTGAGAAGAACTTTCAAGATCATAATATAAATCAGCAGTAGCATATAATCCTCCACCGCCTCCTCCTGCTGCGGCAGCAGGTTGGAATACTTGGGTTGGTCCACAACCTCTTGTTGATACTAAAGGCATAATTTATCTCTAGAATGTATTAGCATTACCAAACACTAACCATGAAGCGTTAGCAGTTTTTATACATGTGAAGGTGTACATATCATAAGTACCTCCTCCCTTTGCTGCTGGTGCTGTTGCTGTATTCCAATACACCGTAACATTAGAACCATCTATCTGTAATGCTGTAGTAAAACCAGCAGAACCTCCTAAATTTGTTATACAAACATATACAACAGTCTGACCTACTTCAACTAATGAATTGAGTGATGTTGATGCACTACCTCTAATATTATGTGTCCAGTTACCATCAGATGCAGTAGTGAATACATGAACAGAAGAAGTTAAAAGATCTATATTAGTAACAGCATTAACTTTATTTGATGTATCTACATTTGTCTTCTCCATTAATGGAGCAGCAGCAAACATAGTTCCTTGAGTCGTTGACCTGATATCGAGGGCAGCAGCAGGTGTCCCAGTCCCTATCCCGACTCGATCAGTTGATACATCAACGAATAAGGTATTACTATCAAAGTTAAAGTCGCCACCAGATAATGAAAGACTTCCACCACTTCCAGCAGCATTTCTTATGGTATCTACGTTAATTTGCGACATTTGAACTGCGAACCTTTTTAGATATTTATAACATCACACTACTTTAATTAGCAGTCTTCACATTCTCCAGTCTGACTATTAACTGCTTGTGAAGCAAAATCAGATCTCCAGAATTCCATACCAGTATATCTATTAACTATATATTCAGATAATATATCTTTTGGTGGTATTGATGCCACACCTATACTACTACGAACCTCATGTAATGTTGGGAACCCTAGTGCTTCATCATTTACCTTAAATGGGTTAACAATATTATTTAAATCATGATTAGTTAATGGAATTATTCCTAAGAAATCATATATACCATCCATTACTTCTTGTGTATTAGTAACAAGATCATTATACTCTACAAGATGAACAAATGATTGATCTTTACTTTGATATAAAGCATCAAGAGCAACCTGTATTAAACCATTCTCTTTCATTAACCATTCACATCTATTATCATCATCACTTAAATTAGGATTTCTACCATCCTTGAATAATTGTTGATCTATAAAATTATCTTGACTTGCATGAATAGGATCAGGATTAGGTGGAAGTTCATGTATTAATTTAATATATGATGCTAAAATTTCTACAATATCCCTTACACATGCTACAATCTTTACATCCTTATTCAAATATTTTCTAATCATATCTACATTTCCACAAGCAGACCATACTCTACACTTATCAAAGATATATTGTTCAGTAACATCTTCATAGTAAGCATTTGCTACGGATTTAATAATACGTTCATCAACTCCTTCCTTTGGATACATTAAATTCTGCTCATTATTATCCAATACCTTTAAATTCCAACTCATTAATGCTGCTAAAGGTGAATCTGGACCTGAATGTATATCTGGATGTTGATTTAAAAGAGCAGATAATAGTGTACCACCTGCTCTCGGTAGTCCTGATAAAAAGAAGAATGTCTTATCCATTTTGTTCCTGTGATGTTAATACGTTGAGTTCTGCTGAAGATAAATTTAATCCGTCCCTATGATTTATCTTACCATAAGGTAAAGAATTAAATGATATTGATATTCTTTCCTGTGCTGGTGTTGATGTTATTGATGATATATCATAAGAATAATTAGATACACCATGCTCTAACCAATGTGGAAATATAACTACTCTACCAGGAACTGAAGTTAAACTAAATGATGCTATATCATTATCAGGTGATATAGGCATTAATGAAGGATTTCTTCTTGGCATGATTGGATCCATAAATGTTAATGGTGCTTCACCCTTAACAAAAAATGCACCACTAAATGCACTCATGGGATGTTGATGATAATTTAAACTTGTGTTTGGATAGTATATATTAGACCAAGAACTACAAATCTTAAATCCATCACATTGAAACTTCTCTTGTCTCCATATATCATCTAAACAACCTTGAATGAATCCAAATAGTTCTTTATATAAAGGTTCTTCACTTAAATGTATAGCATTAGACCCTGATTTTGCCTGTGTTATTGTCATACCAGAGTCATTAGTTGGACCTGGATTCTTTCCCTCATCATCTTTAATGAGTTTAGCAATACCATCAATATCACCTGTCCAATCTTTCCAATATAATTGAACTGGGAATAATGGTAATTTATTAATACGACTTAGGAGTTTCATAGAGATTAAAATTAAATGATAAAGTTACTCTTAATTCATCAGATGTCTGTCTTGGAACCTTATGCTCTAAGAATCCAGGAAATATAACCAGATCACCCTCTTCAACTGGTAATGCACTCAATCCAGTCCACATAGGTGGACGTGTAGATGGATCAGCATCCCTATCAGGTGCACCAAATAATGATACTTGCCTATATGGATTTAAATATATTGTTGGTGTATGTATTTCTGGATCATATTTTAGATAATAAACAGCAGAAAAACTTGATGGTAAATGGTCATGAGTCGAATGAAATTGACCCGACTTAAAAGCATTAAACCATGCAGTATTAATACCAACTTGACCTTTTATACCATACTCTCCACACATTTCTTCTATGTTGGGGACAAACTGATTTAACACCTCTTCCCAAGGAAACTCAAAATTTTTATCAAATGTAGTAAAAACATCTGAATCTTGATAACCTGTGTACGTAGTAGGTTCCTTCTCGTATTCTTTTTCTACAAAAGGAAGACATATTTCTTTAATCTTTTCATTCTCAAGAACCTTCGATCTAAAAATTGTGATCGGAAACAAGTTTGTAATCACACTAGATTATATTACTAACGATATTTAGTATAGCACGTTTTATTCTATCTGACAAACATCATCATATTATAGTTTACAGTTCCATTATATCTACCCATACAATTAGGACCATAAGATCCTCCAGACTCAGAGGTATAATTATATCCATCAGAACTTGTACCATAAATTTCTGTACCACCACAATATGCTGACACCTTATCATAAGCAGCATACATTCCCCAACCATTATGCCTATGAGCAATACCTATTCCACCACTTGTATATCCATAGGTACAATTTTGTCCTGCTGCTGTAGTTATTCTTGCCCTTGCTTGACTATTTGAACACCAGTTGTTAGTTACATTAAACATTAAACGATCATCTTGATTGTTATAACCATTAGCATTACCAGTATGAAATAAGTCACCAGCACGAATTTGAGGTCTTTGGTTATTATGATTCAAATATCCTGGATTATAATCTTGCCAAGCAGTACGACCACTATTACTTACATAGAAGTCGTTTCCTCTATCAGTAAGCATCTTCTTAATTGAATCATCAGGAAAGGCATCATTACTGTATATACCATACCCCTGAAGATCACTAGCATTATTACTAATTCCATTCCTTTTATGAGTTACAAATAGTATCTCACTTACTGGATGTTGATCAAATGCTCTAGTCTTTACACTCAAAGTCCAAGGAACATCAGATGTTTGGTTCTTCTCATTTTCCCCTTGCCAGAATGTAGTATTATGCCAATCAGGAACACCTCCATCATGGTCACTTGTATCATTTGTATTTAAATTATATGTTAATACCCAGTTCTTACTATCATAACTAGAATCCATAATGGCATATGCTTGATATGCTGCACCATCTTGTTTAAACCAATAAACACCATTTGCAGCAACACCAGCATCACCTAATGCTGTTACACTTGCTGCTGCTTTTGCTTCGGAAGATCCATCAGCACTGCCTCCACTGCCTCCTCCACCTGCCATAGTCTCAGGTATAAATTTAGGTGGTGAATGTGTATAATTACTCCAATCAGTACCATTATATACTTCTACAACTCCAGTAGTTGTATTAAACCTAATCATTCCAGTAGCAGGAGATGATGGTCTTTCTGCTGTAGTACCTCTAGGTAGTCTTACTTGTGCATCATTACCTAATTGAAATCCTCCTTGAACATTTAAATGGTCACTCCCTTCCATTCTAATACGACCTTCATTTTTTCCAGGTCCACTTAAACTGTCTGTTTTTATTGTACTCATTTTATCTGACCCATAAGGTATAGTGGTGAGGTGCACCCGAAATTGAATTGGGCGGGTAATCTGCGTAGTTTGCAGATGGTACTATATCTCGATAATCAATAGTACCAGATCTATTAGTGAAACATCCTAAACCAATAGGATAGTCTACATTCCAGTTTGTATCATGGGGATGATACGCAATCATACTACGGTCTTTATTACCATCTTGAGCACCATCGTATTCACCAAATTTAAATAACAAACGAGTTCTATTACCAGAATCTAAGCATGGATCTGATACACCAAAATTAGTTATAGCAGAAGTGAATACCCTATTGTTATTATAAGCAGAAACTGATTCTTCTGATCCATTAGCTAACCATGAACGTGCTGCCCAGAATGAAGAGAATGAGTTATTAGCACCCAGACCTCCAGCATTAGTATATAACAGATTCCTTTGTGTATTACCTTGATCCTTTATTAATAATTGAGTAAAAGGACATGAAATCCATGCTTGACTTTTAAAATCATTCTCTAAACTTTGTGTTCCTAATGTATTATTATCTTGCCATATTCCTGTATCTTGAGTTGGATTAAGAGGATAACCCCAAGGATGATTTGTAGAATTATTCTTACCTTCATTTTGATCACTAATAGTACCACAATGCATCCATCCACCACCATCTGTAGTCATATCACATAATACCTCAAAGGCATCACTACCATAACCTGCAGGTTTAATCCAATATGAACCATCAGCAGCATTATTGTCTGAAGTTTTAATTGCTAATGCAGATGGAGCAGGATTCTCTTGAGTAAGTCCAGCACCAGTATCAACAACAGCACTTAACTCAATCCATGAACTACCATCATAACACTCTAATTTAGTTGTTTGTGTATTCCATCTTAAATACCCTGCTACTGCTGGATTAGGTCGTGATGCTGTATTACCAGTTGGTAGTTGTACAGCACTAGTTCGATCTAAATCTAGAGTACCATCTATCTTTAATTCATGTCCAACAGGAATAGTAACCTGTCCTAATGTAGGAGCAATACCACTTAATTTTGATACTTTAAGTCTTCCCATTATCGTACCCAAAGTGCTAAATTGTAGTTTACCGTTCCATTATATCTACCCATACAATTGGGACCATAAGATCCTCCAGACTCGGAAGTATAGTTGTAACCATCCGAGGAAGTTCCATAGATCTCAGTACCACCACAATATGCAGATACTTTGTCATATGCAGCATACATTCCCCAACCATTATGCCTATGAGCAATACCAACACCACCGCTAGTATATCCGTAAGTGCAATTCTGACCTGCTGCTGTAGTTATTCTTGCTCTTGCTTGACTATTAGAACACCAATTATTTGTGACGTTAAACATTAAACGATCATCTTGGTTATTATAACCATTAATATTACCAGTATGGAATAGATCTCCCGCACGAACTTGAGGTCTTTGGTTATTATGATTCAAATATCCTGGATTATAATCTTGCCATGTTGATCTTCCACCATTACTTACATAAAAGTTTTCCCCTCTATTAGTAAACATATTCTGAAGAGTATCATCAGGATGAGCATTATTAGTGTATACACCAAACCCCTGAAGATCAGTAGCATTATTACCAAATCCAGTCCTCTTATGAGTCATGAATAGTATTTCTTTTACTGGATATTGAGAAAATGCATGACTCTTATAACTTGCATCCCAAGGTGATGTGTTAGTTTCATTTAGTTGATTTTCATTTTGCCAAAATGTTGTATTATGCCAATCAGGAACACCACCAGCATGGTCACTTGTATTATTTGTATTTAAATTAAATGTTAATATCCAAGGATTAGTATCAATTGGTGATTCTAATTTAGCATATGATTGATATGGACCACCACCATTATCAAACCAATAAACACCATCCGTAGTTGCAGTTAAAGTTGAAAGACTTGATGCTGCTTTTGCTGCAGAAGATCCATCAGTACCTCCACCGCCTCCTCCACCACCAGATGAAGCACCTGGTGCAATATAACCAGAAGTATTAGTACCAACAGTACACCATTGACCAGTTCCTTCTTCTATTGTGTAATATACTTCTAACTGCCCTGATACTGTATTAAATCTAAGAGATCCATCTTTCGCACTTGCATTTCTTCCCGCAGTTGTTCCATTAGGAATAGGAAATCCTTGTTGGTTTACTAAATCAAAATCCGAATTTACCTGAAGAACACTACCATCCTCCAGAGTTACTCTAAAATTAGGACTATTGCCCTGTATGGAACCAACATTTAAATGCGACATCAGACAACACTCCAGGATCCATTTGCTTCTATGGTAACTGTGAAACCATTATTAACTGTTACTGTTCCTGCAGTCATTCCATTTTGAAATTCTGCACCAGCACTCGAACCAACAGTTAGATTTTCAGCAATAGTTGCTGCATTAGTCCTAATAATACTATCTGTACCTAATGAAGGTCCACCTCCTGCTACTGCTGTCCATCCAGCAGATCCTGTTCCATCATCAGTAACATAGATCTCTGCATTATCAATAGATGAGTTAAACCTTAATGTACCAGCAGAAACACCTGTAGGTCTTTGTGCAGTAGTACCAGTTGGTAACCTGAAAACACTATTAGTGCTTAAAAAACTAAGTGTTGATATGATTGCTGCTGTTGAAGTAGAAATTTGATTTCCACTTATTCTTGATATTGCCATGTTAAATAAACACCCTCCGTTCTATTTAGATAGGCAGTTCTAGTATATGAACTGTGTCAGTTGCTAATGGAGCATCACCAGAACTGAATACTATATTTGCACCATTAGTATCTACTGTATAGTTAGTACCTGCTATTTGAGCAACACCATTTAAGAATACAAGACAAGAATCGTCTGTATGTTGAATGCCACCACTATATGTAGAAAGAGCAAATGTTAATGATGATCCATCTCCAGTATATGTTTTAGTAATATACTTAGAAGCAGCAACACCACCAACTCCAGTTACAACTAAGTCACCATCAACTTTTACGTTACCAAGAACATCAACTCTGAAACCAGATGTTGCATCCTTACCAATACCAATATGTTGATTATTAGTAAATGTTGCAATATCAATTTGACCAGTATCAGTTAAACCAAACTCCTTCCATACTGCACCATAGTATATCCAACCAAGTGATTTACCTGGAGTCCAGTTGATATTATATACTAAATCACCATCAGCAGGTGTTGTGTACCAAGGTATGTTAGAGAAATCTGGTAGTCCAGTTGCTAACTCTGGTGCAAGTAATGTCTGTTTAATTACAGTACCATCTTGGTTATAGTAAGATATTCTCTTAGATTGTAAGTTATTAGTAAATGTTGTTAATCCTTGGAAAGTAACAGGACCAGTAAATATAGATTCTAACTGGTTAGATGCTCCACCAATTACAGTTAATTTATCAGTTAATACTAATTCAGAGAATGTTTCAATCGTTGTATTCTCTTCACCAACAACATTTAACTGTGCAACGTCTTCATTTGTAACCTGACCTGTAACTGGGTTGATAACCTGGTTACCAATAAATAGGTCACCATTTGAGTTAAGACCAGAGTAGAATGCAACTCCTGCTTCTTCTTTAATAGACTGTGAGAATTTAATCTGATCAGCACTTAGAGTCTCAACCTGTGTTTGAGGGAACGCTGTACTGTAGTTACCTGGACCAAAACCAAGGTATTCAAACGTATGGTTACCTGATCTTAGAATTGAGTGTCGTCTAAACTCTACATTAATAGGAGCAACAGTACCATCATTATTTTCTCTAATACTAATCTTTCTCACTTCTTCATCACCAGCACGTGCAGTTAAATCAACAGAAGATAATCTTGCATTAACTGAGTCATAGTTTGGTGTAGTACCTGGTTGAGTCCATCCAGTATCAGTTAGTAAGAATACAGTTCCTTCCTTAGTAATTGATAACTTAGGATCCTTATTAGGAGTTGGAGTTGCACCATCAGTTGAATTTACCAGTCCAATCGTTTCATTATCTGCGACTGACACAGCAGCATTAGGGTCAGCAACAGGGTTGTCTCTGTCAAACGTTGGATAGACTTCGTTGACGTTTTGACTGAACTTTCTGTCGTTGAAATTTGAAGTTGAAGGTGCAATAGATGCACAAAGAAGCGTGAGGTAGTATATTCCATCGTTAACACCTCTTTCAAATGCTTGAACAGTTTCTATATCATAAATGTAGAAACATTTAGATAATGAATATGATGTTGTATCACTATTCAAAGGTTGCATTACATAACCAGAGATAGGATCTCTTGGTAATGGATTAGTCTTATCTTTATCAATTACATACCTTACACGATAAGTTCTATCTGCTAGGTCTCTACCATCAGCAATACGCTTAAGGAATGTAGTAGGAGTAAAGTTTACAGTATTGTAAGTAGTATTAGTTGAAAGTGTTGTATAAATTCCATTATTTGTAGAACTTACCTGTAAATACCATCCACCTACTTGATCTGCTACACCATTAATTGTGTATGTAGTAGCATCAAATTGGATAGGTGAACCAACAGTACCAGCAGTTTTACCAGATACACTTGGTCCATAAGGTGATATATCTGCAGATTGAATTGTTGCTTCAGTTGCTCCTTGAGCAACAAGTAGACAGTTAATTTTATCTGCTACTGCACTTGCACCAGTACCATCTTGTCTAGAACCTATTGAATAACCCTGTACTCTACTTGTTGGTGGAGATGCATTTGTAACATAACCATAGAGATATAATCTTGTACCAGGAGTTCCACCCTGTCCAGCAAGTGCTGTATTAATTGTTTTAGTTCTCTGTATATCAATATTAACCCAGTTAACAGAAGTTTCTTCACCAAAGATGATATTACCATTAACAGCAGCAGTATTATTACCACTTAAAGTAATGACTCTGGTATTAGTATTAATAGTAGTAACAGTTGCACCTTGAGCAATACCAGTACCATTAACAAGCATACCTTGTATAACACCATTAACAGAACCATCATTTGTTAATGTAATTGTTGATGCACCAGATGTTCCAGTTGCAGTTGTTGAAATAACTTGTAGTGCTTTAGGTGGAATAATATGAGTTAATGCACCTGCTTTATCTTTAGAGAATGATTTTGCTTTAAATCCTGCTGCTCTTAATGCAATACTACCAAAGTTACTGTTACTGTTAGTAATTGACATGTCAGCACCTGCTTCGCAAGTGAAATGTCCTTGATATCCAACAGCAAACACAGAAACTGCCTGTATAAATGCATCATTAGATGCTAATATGTGTCTATGACCCCATCCCTTACGGTATTCAGCAAAACCATCTAGGTGAGCACCATCTCCAGCAGTTGCTACATCATAACTTCCAGTTGAAGCATTATATCTTACAAATGCTCTATCGTCTTTCTGTAGTGATAGTCCAGTAAACTGAGCAACAACCATTGATTTGAAACCAGTTGCTTTAGAACCATCAGCGTTCATACCATTCATACCCCATACACTTCTTAGTGATAGGTTGAAGGCATAAGGTGATGCTGAGTCAACAGTATCAATCTCAGTCTTAACTGTAATGTTAGTACCTACAGCATTACCTGTTGGTTCAGATGCCATTTGGTAAGTAAATACGTTACCAGATGCAGATGTTACAGTAAACGATCCATTATAAACTGTTGCATCAACTTCAGACTGAGGTCCAGTTGAACCAGTAACACCAGATACGTTAATGTTAACACCAACAGAGAAACCGTGATCTCTTGGGTTATCAAATTCATCAACAGTAACAGCAGTAGCAGTCTGTCCGTTTCTTGTTATCTGTAATACTCTGTACTCATCACTAATAGGACCAACAATTCTGTTCTCTTCAACCCTTGCCTGAATTTGGTCAGTTGCTGGATCTCCAGATGTATCAGGAATTGTAGCAAATGCTTTAGATACTTTCTGATAATATATGTCTAAGTCAGTTCTTTCTAATATATTTGGAACAGCAGAATAATCTGAGTTAGGAACTGAACCTCCTGAGATTAGAGATGATAATGGATTTAAACCATCAGCAAACTCAAAACATGTAAGTCTATGGTGTGAGAACTTAGGTGCTAATGTCTCTACACTATCAGGTTTGAAATATACACCTTCTTCAGCACCATCAAAGAATGAGAATTGCCAGAAGTAAGTACCACCAGTT
>Ga0163179_10003097_pt1 | contig 11372 bp, 19 predicted proteins | sample AtlANTMetagenome_FD_109643 | JGI IMG/M metagenome (GOLD analysis project Ga0163179, IMG submission 109643) | Marine eukaryotic phytoplankton communities from the Atlantic Ocean - Atlantic ANT 2 Metagenome | ecosystem: Environmental > Aquatic > Marine > Oceanic | place: North Atlantic Ocean... | reverse complement strand
ATTCTCCAGTCTTCGCCCCAAGGTTCAATCTTTTGTGGGCGATAATCATTGTGCTTCACAGCACCACCAAAACAAACAAATTGAAACTTGCCGGTGTTGAGCAATGTTTCAATGAAATACCTTGTCTGTGTTCCAACACCAGATGGTGACAATGGATGATCAGACAAAGTAAAGATCTTGATCTTTTTTTGCATTAATTCTTTCCTGTTATTTTATTTGCAATGTTCTGTCCTGTAAAATTCACAATTTCTGCAGGACATACGATTCTTCAAAGTGTTTTTCTTTTCAATATTATAAACCGCTTTCTTAAGAAGTTTAAGAGCATTTGCCATTTTAATTGCACCACTTGTGACTCGGAAAAACTCAACACGGTCCTTTTTTGCTGTTCTCTTCAAGAGAGCGAAGTGTGTTTCGATGATATTCGGGTCAATATTGTGCTTCTTGGCAAAATAATTTTTATAAAGAGTTAGCTGATAAGTCACCATTGGGTCGGCACGCTTGCGAGCATTCCATCCCCAACTGCAGGTTTTCCAATCAACAATGTGATATTTGCCATCAGGTGTCTTAATGACGGCATCGATGAAGCCCTTAAACTTAAGCTCAAGGCCCTCCATCGGTTCATAAATACGTTCTTCAGTGGAAAAAACCTCAAAATCATAGCCAAAATACGAAATTAATGCTTTTTCAACTTCTGGAAGGATTGCTTTCCCTTGTCCCACCATTTGATCAACCAATCCGCTGTCCACAGACACATCGTCTCCGAGGTCAGCAATGTTATCAGAAAAGCTGTCAATAAAAACTCGCTCATCATCGATATCCTCCTTCAACAATTTCTTTTCACACACTGTGTGAATTGCAGTTCCAAAGGCAGTATACTCATTCCCAACAAAACCCTTGAGTTTGTCAATATGAACGAGCTTGTGATAATAAGGACACCGAACCCAGTTCTTGAGTTCAGAAAACGAAATGTGTGACATTATTTACTCGTTGTTTTTTTTGCGGGTGTTTTTGTGTATTTATTGTTGCGGCGAGTTCTTTTCGTGGCAGTGCTTGCCTTGACGGGTGGCTTTGGTTCTGGGATATATCCGAAAACCCAAGTGCCAATGAGCGTGTCCTCAAACCTGTTATCAACCGTTGCTGCGTTAATGCAGTTGGTGATTTGGTGGCCCTGCTCTCGCAGGAGGCTTGAGATTGTTTTTGTTGTGTGCTTGATGACAGCTCCATGAGTGTCAAGATACGGCACCGTCAACGTCAAAGAGATTGTCTCTTCGTCTTCGTTAATTTTAATATCCATACTCATCTTTATTCATCTCCATTAAATTTTGTATTTTTGCATAAACTACTGGGCTGATGTCTTTTACCAGCATTGGCGAGTCTGTGAAATAGTTCTCAAAGCAGTTTGCAAAGTATTCTCGCAAAGAAGTCGCTCCATATGGCGACACAAAAACATTGGTCGTCAATATATGTAGTTTATCATATCCAACCGTATCATGCAAGAAATTATCGAACTCTTCTGAATATTCAACGTCCATAAAGGGCTCTTTTGTGAACTTTATGCCTTGGCCCAAAAGAACATTGTAAAGAGCCAATCGTTTTCCAAGAAATTCATTTGAAATAAGCTGATCGCCATAAATATCATATGAGAACGATGCCTCAACACAATGAGCTATTTCGTGAACAATGTCAGCATAAACATCATCTTCGTCTTCTTGATCGCTCATAACATAAATGGCACCATCTGAATACGATGCAATGACTCCGCGCTCCTTGAGCTTGTCAAAGTTTCCAAACATAATCAATTCTAAGTCTTTGACAAGATGTGCGGGAATACTGTTTTCCAGTTTCTGGATTATATTTGTGACTTCCATGTTTTGTGGAAGTGCGTCTTTGACATAAACATTCACATGCCCAAAAGCGGAAAACTCCCTTCTTTCATGGAGATTCCGCTGGACGCTTGCTTTAAAATATTCTGTTAATCCGTCACTCATTTCCGGTCTGTGCTGCTTCTTCTTGAATCTTACGACCGACTTCAACATCGGTTAGCGCCTGATGATATCCGCGAATCCAGTTCTCTTCAGCGAGAACAAGAAGGAAATCTGGAAATTCAGTTGCCATTGTTTCCACAATCATCTCCACGGTCACGTTTCCGTCGTCTGGTTCGTGTTTTTCTCCAACATAACTCACAAGCCACTCCTTCATGGGACTGTCAACTTCGACAGGCGCATCTGCTGCAGGGTTCTTGTATTCGTCATTATAATTCATTGCTTTCTCCTCTTAACAATATAATGCATTTCACTCAAGATGTCAAGTGAATTTATAATATTTTTGCTGCCAGTGTGGCGACTTTCGAACGTTCGCCTTTCTGGAATGTTATGTGTCCCGCCACAGAGTGGTCTTTAAACTTTTCAACGGCATTCGTTAGCCCATTGGAAGTTGAATCAACATAAACATTGTCAATCTGTTCAACATCGCCCGTCAGGACAACTTTGGTGCCCTCACCGACTCGGGTGATGATTGTTTTAAGCTCATGTGCGGTGAGATTCTGTGCCTCATCAATAATAATAAAAGCGTTTGAAATAGAGCGGCCTCGGATATATGTCAAGGCTTCGATTTCAATCGTTCCGTTCTCCATATACATTTCCAAGGTGGCCTTATTGTCACCCATCAAGAACTGAAGGTTGTCTTGAATTGGCATAAGCCAAGGAATCATCTTCTCCTCCATCGTGCCGGGAAGGAAGCCAATGTCTTTTCCAAGAGGCTGAACAGGTCTGGAAACAATCATTCTTTTATATTGGGTTGTCACCTTTTTGCTTGCTGCGGTTTCAACGGTCATGTTGAGGACCTGTTCAAGCCCAGCAGCAATTGCCATGAGAGTCTTTCCACAGCCAGCTTTTCCGACAAGTGAAACGATTGGAATGTTTGGGTCCATCAACAAGTCAACCGCAAACATCTGCTCTTTGTTTCGTGGTGTGATCCCCCACATATTATGTTTGTTGATTTTCTGAAGGGGCTCTGCCTGAACTGTGAACTTGGCCAGTGCGGTCTTTTTCTCATTCGCCTCGGATACAAGCATCACAAACAAATTTGGATAAAGTCCAAGTTGAGGCTCCAAATAGATATCTTCTCCAGCATAAAAGTCATCAACCACTGAATCTTCGACCGTAATCTCCTTGAATCCACAGAAAATTTGTTCTGCGTCATTGACAGCCTGATTGTGTGTGTAATCCTCGCTCTCAATTTTTAAAGAGTCGCAAATGACCCTCATGTTAATGTCTCTGGTTACGACAATAACTCTTCTATTTGGAACTCTGTTCTTTTCTGCCAGCGCAGTTGCGATAATAACATGATCTGGATGGTCTGGTGTCAGATCGGGAGGAAGCGATTGACCACCATGACCGCGAACGGTCAAGAGTCCATATCCTCTTCCAATCCGAACTCCTCTGGAGAGCGAACCCTTTGCTCTGAAAGCGTCAAGGGCTCTGATAATTCCACGAGCATTTGCTCCGACGCCATCTTGACGCTTTTTCTTTCCATCGACTTCTTCCAACACTTTTAGTGGAAAAAGAATATCGTTATTTTCGTATCGATAGATGCAGCTTGAATCTGTTAAGCAAACACTCGTATCGAGTACATATGTTTTTTTCGCCATGTAACGTCCTTTAAACGTGCCAAAAATAAATAGTCTTTCGCTTTACTTCTGGGTCCAGATTATTCTGCCGGGGATGTTTTCAACATAAACTTGATGGGCTTGCCAACCTCTTGTTCCAACCCAAGACTTTGGTTCACAAACAATATCGCTGGGGGCCTCATATGGATCTCCGACTGGATAATGAAAATTGTAATGACCACGCTTGGACTCTCGTATGGAAGTCCCTTTTTTAATTATTGTTTTGTTATAATACACTTATCTTACTCCTTGTAATTAGATAATTCTCTTGCCGATGGATCTGTGGCATCAGTCCAGCGCGGCATCCAAAAATGAGGAATCAAGGCCACATGCTCTCCATAAAAGGATTCATATATTTTACGATAAAAAGCGCTTTCTTTTAAGATCGGCTTGCAATGTTCTGTATTTTTTTTAATTTCTTCGAATTCTGCATCAGATAATTGACTGTCAACGAATTCTTTCAACGTTTTATGCCATGAATTCTCAATGCTGCTGACCCCATCCGAGAAAGCACACTTGTGTCTCCAAAGAATTTCATCTGGCAGTAAGCCAGTTCCCTCAAATGCCTTTCTTAAAAGATATTTTTCTGGTTTATTGTTTTTGCCAAACCTTTTAAGCTCGGGCTCAATGTTCATATAATACTCAACAAAATCTTTGTCAAGAAACGGCGTCCTTGGCTCAAGGCCATTTGAACTAATCGAACGATCAGAACGAAGGACATCAAAGAAGTGAATCTCACGGAGCAATCTAATATTTTCATAAAAGAAATCCTCATCTGATGGCGCGTTCTGATTATAAACGTATCCCATGCAAACCTCATCTGCACCATCACCATTGAAAACAACTTTGCAATTTGTATTGGCGCGAATATATTTTGATACCAAATAGTTGCCCACGCTCGCTCTCACGGTTGTTGTGTCATAAGACTCAATATTGTAAATTACAGTTTCAATAGCATCAAGAAATTCTTGCGATGTCAATTTTACAACATGATGATCCGAATCGATATGATCAGCGACAATCTGGGCGTACTGCAGGTCTGGACTTCCCTCCATTCCAATTGAGAATGTTTTTAATTTTTTACCATCATCCTTCATGCTTTTCGACACGAGAGCAGAAACTAAACTTGAATCAAGCCCGCCGGACAACAAACATCCGATTTCTTTTTCTGACATCATTCTCTTTTCGACAGATTTTGTCAATAACTCACGGATGTTTTCACATATTTCTTTTTCGGTCCCCTCAACGCTTACTGGATAGCTACAATTATAGTATGCCGAAAACAAGTATGGTTCATCGGAAAACCAAACTGTTCCCGGCGGGAAAGGAGCGACATATTCACTCAGATTAGATATTGCCTTTGCCTCTGAAGATAAAAACACGGGACAACTGCGATTAAAAATAGATTCATATCCGATAAACAAGGGGCGAACACCAAATCGATCTCTTGCGGCGACCATTAAATCTTTCTTTCTGTCATAAATAACGAACGCGAAAACCCCATCAAGCTGCTTAACCGTGTCTCTTATGCCGTGTTTCTTATACATATGCAGGATGACTTCGCAATCAGAGTCTGATTTTGTTTTAAAACCATTCTTTTTGATCAGCTGCTTGTGATTATAGATCTCACCATTACACACAAGAACCAGATCTGGATCTTCTGGATGGGTCATTGGCTGATCTCCTGTGCTTCCGACTCCGTTTATGGCCAAACGATGAAATCCCAATGCAATATGCTCGTTCTTGTCGAGTGCAAACTTTGTTAAATCTGGTCCTCTATATTGAATTTTGTCGAACTCTGATTGTAATGTTGCCATTTCAAGGAAGCACACCATTGGCGTGTAGCCGGCGAAGATTCCGCACATTAAACTTCTTCCTCGTCTTCTGTTTCGAAAACCTTGAATTGCAAAATATTATTTTTATCCTTTCTTTCTGGTTCTTCCGGCTCATACATCTGTTCCAGATAAGGCAAAAGATCATCCACAGTAAAAGGGCCAAATTGTTGTTTAGCCGCAAACATGTCAAGAACTTTTCCGTGGGTTTTTAACTGAGTGGAACTGGTGTATTCTAAAATCATTTTTTTGGTCATGTACGCAACGTTTATTTTTTTTCCGACATCTTCGTATTCTGCGCCTTTTCCCAACACGCTCAGGATTTTAACTTTTCCAATAGTGGGAAGAATCCAAATCTGACCTGTCATGATAGGATTTCGCTCCTTACTTGCAAGATGAACCCACAAGGATAGTGCGACACCTATTACGATGCCAGAAAATAAGACAGCTAATATATCAAGTGTTCCCATAACATTAATTAGTCCTTTCTGAGTATAGTGGCTCCCCCTGTTGGACTTGAACCAACGACACCCGGATTAACAGTCCGGTGCTCTAACCAGCTGAGCTAAGGGGGATCAAAATTCGTATTTTTCATTTTCCGATTCATCAGAATCGACAATAATTCCACCATCTTTTAAGGCTATCAACAAAGTAAACAACACATTCTCATAATATGATACTCGTTGTTCCAATTGATCGACCTGATCTGTTAAAACTCGACAATGACGAGTCAACAATTCAACTTGGTTCTCCCACATGTCTTTTGTGTTCATTTTCTCTCCTCGATGGTGGGTCCACTGGGATTCGAACCCAGATCTTGCGGCTTAAAAGGCCGATGCCTTGCCATTAGGCCATGGACCCCAGCAGGTGGTAGGGGCGGCGGGATTTGAACCCGCATGCACCAATTACCCTAGTTTTATGCACGGTATATAAGACCGCTGGGATACGCCCCGGTAAAATGGAGCGAGTGACTGGATTCGAACCAGCGACAGCCACGTTGGCAACGTGGGGCTCTACCACTGAGCTACACTCGCATGTGGTAGCTTCGGTGGGATTCGAACCCACAAGCCTATTTGGGCAGCAGATTTTGAGTCTGCCGTGTATACCGTTCCACCACGAAGCCATATACTTATAATAACCCAAATTTAATCATCTGTCAAGCACTTTTCTTCTTCAGTTGCAATAAGCTCTTCTGCAATATAGACAATCGCAGCTTTTATGATCTTTTTTTCTGATTCGCTTAGATACGGATCCATGAATATAAATTTATCGGATAGTTCATCGAGCATATCTTCGTCCATCTTTTGAACTGCCATTATAAATCTGCACAAATCACTGTGGGCAACTGCCACCTTGTCTCTTTCTATTGTATTCACTTACATGCCGGGATGTTTGTCTTTGGAAGATTGTGCTTTTGCTTCTTAACCAATTCTGAGCTTGATTGAATCTTTTCTCCTCCGACATTCCAAATCATTTCAATATCATTTTTTTCACAAACAGCGACTTCGGGAACATTGTCAGACTTTCGATCTCCGCCATTGGCAAACATGGTCGGCTTAAGGCGCGTCAGAGCCTCACAGACGGTTCCATCAGAATCGTCAACCCTCTGAACCGAGCGAACTCCACTGATTGATTCGATAATCTCTGCTCGCTCTTCCCAAGGCATAAAAACATATCCTTTTTTTCTCATAAGCCAGTCATCTGAATTAACGACCACGATGACATCGCCATATCTTGCGGCTTCGCGAATCATTCGAACATGACCAACGTGAATTGGGTCAAAACCACCGCTCACAAGAACGGTGTCATAAGGTGTTGATGGTCTCATAAAGTCTCCATAGTGGTGGGCCACTTATTGCTCCCTGCTTTTGTTATTGTAATGGGTCCAGCATCTTGGAACATAAAGTTCCGCTCCGCCAACGGTGATCTCATCAAGCTCTTCAACCTTATGCTGGGTGTAATAGGCATCCGAACCACAAACTGGACACACTGCTGGACAGACTTCTATCTTTGTTGCCCACGGCATCATGTCTCTCATTTCTTCAAAAACGTTTCCTGCGGCAGACAACTGCAGGGAAGATACCACAACAGTATGGCCATTCTGAAAAAGATTAATCAACGCTTTTGATGCGCCGGGAATCATGAACGCTTCATCAACTGCAACGACATCGACGCTCAAGTGAACGTTTTTTGTTATATCATCTCCGTTTTCGACACAAATAGCCGAAATGCCTCCTCCAGAGTGCGTCTTAATGCTTGAAACCGAATATCTTTTGTCAATTTTGGGCTTAAATGCCGAAATACGCTTGTTTTGATAACGATATCTGTCAATTGCAGCCAACATTCGGGTTGTTTTCGACCCGAACATTGGACCAGTAAAAATAATAAATTCTGGATTTCTTGGTGTCATCAGATGATCTCGTCCACAAGTCCATACTCCAAACAAGTATCTGCATCGAACCACAAGTCTCTTTTTAAGATTTGTGCAAGCTTTTTCTTGGGGATTTCGGTGTTTTCTTCATAAATTTCCTTAATCTTCTCCATCAAAATGTCACAATTCTGCATTTCGTCCTTCAAAGACTCATAATTTCCCCACATTCCTGATGAAAGCTGATGAATTAACATAAAAGAGTGTTTATGCATGAATCTTTTCTCTGCGACGACGCTCATAATGGTTGCAGCAGACGCTGCACAGCCATCGATAATGGAATGTACGGGCACTTTGGAATTAAGGATGTAATCGACCGATGATAGACCGGCAAAAACACTCCCACCGTAACTATTGATGTGAAGCTGGATTGGAGGGGTCTCCGTAACGTTTAGTGCGTTGTTTCTGTTTAGCAAAGAGTTTCCAATAGAAACAATCTTCTTGTTCAATTCTAAATTCTTTGGCCTATTGACTTCAGAATAGAAATAAATCTGGTTATTGGCTGTAAAAACAACGTTATTGTCGTCACTTCCAGCCATAGGTGGTGTTGGGGCATTAGCAGGAGAATTTTTGTTCCCCTCTAACGACCAATAAATATCTTTCATATTTTCTCCTAAATTTGTTAATGGCACGCCCGGCAGGATTCGAACCTGCGGCCCACGGCTTAGAAGGCCGTTGCTCTATCCAGCTGAGCTACGGGCGCTTAAGGCTTTTCAACTGTTTTTGTCATATCCACGAGCAAAAGGCTCATGTAAGTTTCTAAAATTTTCTCTGCATATATCATATCATGTTCTGAAATATATTTCATCACATTTTCTGCAAATAATTTTGTTGCTTCTCTTTCGTCATATGAAGTTTTAGGGGACTGGAAGGACACGACACACATATCATACAGATCTTGCGCTGCGCATTCTGGGTCTTCCAACAAGATTAATCTCGTGGCATAAACTTCGGCCACCGTTTCGGAAGACATTAGCATATTTTTATTTCCCCTATTTTGTTTTCTTTTAAGAGACGGAACAGTTCACCGGGAGATAAATCTGGCCTCTCATATGTTTTAACTATTTTCCAATTCAGCACACCTGAAGTTCTTAAAGCATATGCTATCCACTCACTGCAATACCATCGCTTATACCTCTTAATTTTTAGTGGAAAGAATTGAGACAACAACATCCCGAACCAATCGTAACTTGAACCTCTTGTTTCTGAATAGAATTCTAATAGCGCTTTGTGCTGCTCTTGTGTGATATCTATTTCAACAATATCCCAGTTATTTATAATATAACTCTCTTTTCTAATGGCGTCAAGTTTTGAAGTCAAAAAAGGGCTAATACTTATCCACGTCTCGTTGTCTGACATGATAAGCTCAGCATGGCTATATGGACTTTTTGTCCACCATCTTACAATTTTATTAATCCAATTGCCCTTCCCCTTGAAAAAGGCGACCTTTATTCTCATCCACAAACACCACATGCTTCGTGCGCAATAATTTACGCACCCCTCATAATAATATAGCATACGTTTCTCATAAAAAATAAAAAAGCCCCAATATTTTTAAAAAAAATATTGAGACTTAAGTATTTGAGGGTGTTTTATTCTAATAATACAGAATATGAACTTCGTCGGATCCAAACGGCATGGGTTAACAAGCCTGTCAACAAGAGCGCCATTGACATGCCACCCCAGTCCAAAAAGAAGTGAAAAGCAAGGACGTTCAGCACCACTGGTGCTGCTGCAATCAGTGCCAACTTGGTATACTTGTTCATGAGCAGCAAAGAGCCGCAGATGACTTCAACAAGTTTGATAAACATTAGCATATATCCGGTGTCGCTCATGGCCATCATAAAGTCAACACCTCGGGGACTCATCTCTAAATGAGGAATCCAATTCATAATTCCGTTGAGTCCGAAAATCAAAAGCAGTGCGCCAAGTGTGACTCTGGAAATAGAATCCCAGTCTACTGCTCTGAGGAATTCGAATCTCGGCATTTTAATATTTGGTATTTTTAATTTTGGAAGCTTCAGCTTCGGAAGTTTAAGTTTCATATTTACTCCTAAAAGGTCATTTTTTGACCTGTCAATATTCTTTTTTTGGCGCTCTGATTATCGCATTAATATATCCAACAGGGCACTTCATCAAGATAAATCTCCATCCTTCCCACTTGACAGTTTCATGGTGAAACTTAATAAGCCCTTCGTGAGTAAGATTTTCTGATGGGTCTTCTACCTCGACGTAAAGTGTGATATGTGCGCCGCCGTCGTCGGACCTTAGCTGTATATCAAATGCTCCTTCATATATCTCCACAATTGTCTTAGCGAGAGAAATCTTTGCATCTTCAAATTTAGACTTTTTGCCTGCCCAGAATTTATTGGCCATTGGTGGTGGCCCTTGGGATAACCCATAAGTCCTGTGAACTTCCTGTGCGAATTGCACATTCACATTTGGTTGAACTGGCGCTCTGCATGTGCGTACCAGCAGAACGACAAGATGTCTCGCATGCTTCAATAATCTCCTTATCAACATTACAACTCGATAACCAAAAACACAAAGCAACTGCGAGCGAAATCCACATAATGCATTTAACAGCAGATGCTCCTATTACTTGTGCCAATTCTCTTTCTTCTTCGTGCATTTTGTTGCCTTTTGTATGACATTATAAATAGTTCTCAAAACAAAGAACGGCCCCCTTTCGGGGGCCGCTGGAGGTTACATTACTTGATTTCGATAGTTCGAATAACAGGCTCTGTATTGGTGGGCTGAACCTTCGGTATCGTCACAACCAGAATTCCGTTTTCATGGGTGCCGACGACTCCAGAATCATCAAGGTTTTCTCCAAGACGGAAAGAGCGAGCAAATGCAGAGCGCTTCACCTCTCTCTTAACATATTGCGAATCTTCCACGTCAGTTCGCTGGTTGCTCTCAGCCTTAATCGTCAGAACACCTTCTGCGATTTCGACAGTCACATCGTCTTTGGTTAAACCGGGGATTGCAGCCTCGATTTCAATTCGATCATCGAAATTAACAACATTGCATTTTGGATATGATCCATCTGCAAAGAAGTTGTTTCCGAGATCTCGGTGAAAAGTTGGAAACATATCTCCCATCATTGAGTTGAACATCTCATCGAATGGGGTTAGGAATTCCCGCTTTGATAGTGTGCGAGCGGGGAGCGCACTTTTTCTAATTAATCCAGACATTTTATTTCTCCTTATCAGTGTTAGTCTAAGTTAACAAGCAGTCGCATTGATCTGCTTGCAGTTATAAGTTTAATCACCTTTAGGAGTGTTGTCAAGTGTTTTTTTCATTTCTGCTAACAATTTCTAAATCATAAGCATAAAAAAAGTAATCTGAACCTTTGACCGCAACGTGAATGCAGGGCTCCATCAATCTTATTCCTATTACGATTCCGACATGACCGATGAAGTCGCGTATCTTGACTGTTACT
>Ga0163179_10003096_pt1 | contig 11375 bp, 11 predicted proteins | sample AtlANTMetagenome_FD_109643 | JGI IMG/M metagenome (GOLD analysis project Ga0163179, IMG submission 109643) | Marine eukaryotic phytoplankton communities from the Atlantic Ocean - Atlantic ANT 2 Metagenome | ecosystem: Environmental > Aquatic > Marine > Oceanic | place: North Atlantic Ocean... | reverse complement strand
CGTGGTCGACGATTACTACCTTTCGAGCTTCTGCACCCACATCCATCATCGGATGCCCACGGACTTCGACGCTGACGCCGCAATCGTGATCCGAGACCCTGCTCTCTTCGAGCAACGCCTCGTGTCGGCCTTTCTTGCCGAGCACCCAGGTTGGAAGCAAATGGGCGGGCCGATCACCTACTACGATCCATACCGTGACTACACGAGCTTCAAGACGCCGGAAATGGCTAAGCACTTTCGTTACGCCTATCAGAAGGAGTATCGGATCGCCTTCCGCAATCGGGACGGACACGGACAGACCTACGCCCCCAAGTTCTTCAACGTGGGGCCGATGACGGGCTACGCCGACTTTCTGACGGTTGGTTCCGAATAGCCACGGAGGGGCGGGCATGAGATTGAGTGAGCAGGGCGGGAGCCTCCACGCGCCCCTTTGACGATCGTCCGCTTTCCAGCTTGCATACCCTGAAGCTGCCAGTCCGAAACCGGCCCAATCCTCGTCCTTGTAATTTCGATCAAAACCGAACGGTTCTGACGCCTAATCCACAACCTAGCTTTTCCCTAACGTTGCGAGCGTCATAACCCCGTATCAAAGAGATGGCGTGCAAATTGGCTCTGCCAGAGTGTCCCGAGGGGACTTCCAGGAACTGGACCCACAGGTCCGCGCGGCAACCGACGCGAGCTGTTCGATCAGCTACCAAGAAGAGGACTTCCGCAAGCGGACCATGAACGGCTTGGCGGACGCTGGAAAGACCGGAAAGCATATCGGTCGCAGACGTGCCCTTTCTCCCCAGCAGCGCACCGAGGTCATCGAGTGCGTCGAGAACGGGCAAGGCTCCCCCGCCCAGTTCGCCTCGCTGTTCCGCGTGTCGCGATCGACCGTGCAGCGGGTGATTCGCGAGCATCGAGCAAAGGTGGCTGGCTGATGGTAGATACCCTTACCGCTGCGGCGCGATCGGAGCGCATGAGCCAGGTCCGGAGCAAGGACACAAAACCCGAGATGATCGTGCGGCGCTTGGTGCATAGCATGGGTTATCGCTACCGCCTTCATGATCGGCGACTCCCCGGGAGCCCGGACCTGGTGTTCCGCAGCCGCCGAAAGGTTATTTTCGTGCATGGTTGTTTCTGGCACCGGCATCCGGACCCTTCTTGCAAGCGAGCGCGAATGCCTAAATCCCGCCAGAACTTCTGGGGACCAAAATTGGAGGGCAATCGCGAGCGCGACGATCGCAACCGTGAGGCGCTCGATCGCGAGGGATGGCGACAAATGGTTGTCTGGGAATGCGAATGTGGTCATAGAGAACAATTGAGGAACAAATTGCGAGATTTTCTGGAGGAAGACAATGCCGAACATGTCCGCCATTGAGCTGTTCGCCGGTGCGGGCGGCTTGGGTATGGGTATCAGCAAGGCAGGATTCCATCCGGCGCGGATCGTCGAGTGGGACCGCTGGTGCTGCGACACGATCCGGGAGAACCGCCGCGCTAAGGCGGGCGGGATCGGTCATTGGCCCGACCCGATCGAGGGTGACATTCGCGAGGTCGATTTCCGCAAGCACGAGGGCAAGATCGACCTGGTGAGCGGCGGACCGCCCTGTCAGCCCTTCTCGCTAGGCGGCAAGCACCGCGCCCACGCCGATACGCGCGACATGTGGCCTGAAGCGGTCCGCGTCGTGCGCGAAACGCGCCCCAAGGCGTTCGTGTTCGAGAACGTGAAGGGGCTGACCCGCGCAAGCTTTGCGACCTATCTCGCCCATATTGTCCACCAACTTACCTACCCCGAGCTGACCCCTCGGCCCGACGAGCCTTGGATCGATCACATGGCGCGCCTTGAGCGTCATCACACCGCACGAGGCGGTCGCGACGACCTGCGTTACAATGTCGTCCACAGAGTCTTGAACGCAGCGAACCACGGCGTTCCCCAACGGCGTGAGCGCGTCGTTTTCGTTGGCTTTCGTGCGGACTTGGGCATCGAGTGGAACTTCCCCGACGAGACCCATTCGATCGAGGCGTTGCTATGGGAGCAGGTGCGATCGGGTGAGTATTGGGAGCGCCACCGAGTTGCTTCGCACGACCGCGTGCTCGATCCTCGCCACCTGGCGCGCGCAAAGAAAATGACCGAGAAACCCGAGACCTTGGCTTGGCGCACGGTCCGAGACGCGATCGGCGACCTGCCCGATCCCGAGACCGCGCCTAAGCAAGCGGCGCTATGCCTTAATCACAGGTTCCAGGCGGGCGCCCGCAGTTATATCGGCCACACGGGCAGCCCGATGGACGAACCCGCCAAGACTTTGAAGGCGGGCGTCCATGGCGTTCCCGGCGGCGAGAATATGTTGCGCCGGGCCGATGGCAGTGTCCGCTATTTCAGCGTGCGCGAGAGCGCCCGACTCCAAACCTTCCCCGATGACTATCGGTTCCATGGATCGTGGACGGAATCCATGCGCCAGCTCGGCAATGCAGTGCCGGTGCAGCTCGCCGAAGTCATCGCGCGCAACGTTTCGCATGAGCTACGGGTGGTGGCCAAATGACCAAGGAAACGTCAGCCGGCCCGGAAGTGCCCGGATATCGGGAGTTCGAGTTTGACCTACCAGGCGCATTGCTCGACCATCTGGTTCGCGCTCTGGACGAAATGGAATCAGCCCCGCTCGACCCGGAAGGGCTGGCGATCGTTCCCGAAGCGCAGGGTGTCTATCAGCTTTTTCTGGACGATGTGCTAGTCTACATCGGCAAGACTGACGCCGAGGCAGGTCTCTTTCGCAGGCTCGTTCGTCACTCGACCAAGACCCAGCATCGAGCGAACCTCGATCCGGCGCGAGTCCGCTTCAAGGCGATCCGGATCTTTGTGTTCACCGCGATGGATTTAGAGACACAGCTTATAAAGCACTACACTTCCGGGGCGGGAACCCGGTGGAATGGCAGTGGATTTGGCGCGAATGATCCGGGCCGCAATCGCGATAATTCAAAGCCCGGCACGTTCGATCAGGATTTCCCGATCAATATCGACCACGACATTGGAACCGATCTCGCTGGCACAAAGACTGCGGCAGAAGTGGTTTCCGAGCTAAAGACCGCCCTGCCCTACACGTTCCGCTTCGACACCGGACCGGGCCGATCTCGTAAGCCGCATCCGGACCTCGCCAACACTACGGTCACGATCTCGCCCGATCGAACGACCGCGCGCGGGATTATCGAGGAGCTGGTGCCGCAGCTTCCCCCAGGCTGGCAGGCCACGGCCCTTTCGGCGGTGCTGATCCTTTACAAGGAGAAGAACGACAAATATCCGCAGGCCACCGTGCTGGCGCGATCCTAGGAACCGGCCAGCACGGCACGCCAGCATAAGCACTTGGGTAAGTCATCGAGATTGTTGCGGATCGTGTCATCGTGATCGGTCCGTAGATACTTCCCGTTGGATCCCTAAGCGACCCCGATCTGCGCGACTTTCCCATCGCTCCAAGAGACGTAATAGCTGTGCAGATCGCTTTCGATATCGTCGATAGCATCGACCTGATCGCACCAACTAATTATTTTTATTTGCCGAATCAAAGCCTGACGGGTTTATCGAACTTCGCTCGGCGACGTTAATAGGTCTCTCAAGCGGCTTGGTCGAAATCACCAGCGATGGCTTCCTGCAGTGCATCGGCATGGCGCCGCAGCAAAGGCGCGCGGAACGCTGCTGGCCGGGCCCGCAGGAACGCCTCCAGCAATGCCAGATGCGCTCCGGGAATCCGCAACAAGGGCTGACCCTGAAGCCGCTCCCATGCCACCAGCGCCATCGCGGTGAACAGCACATCGGCTTCGCAATGCTGTCGCAGACTGTCCCATGCGATCCGGTCCGGGCGGATATCCGGGTCGGCCTTGCCGAGCAGCAGGCCCACAGGAAGGCCAGCGCGAAGCAAAATCTCGGTGAGATGGTGCCAGGTCTTGCCCGATCCCTTCATGGCAAGGCCCAAATCGACCTGCCTCAGATCGCGCCAGCGCGGCCCTTTTGCTTCGGCCAGCTGATACGGCAGTTCGAGATCGGCCGTGATGGCGGCTAGCTGCAATATCTGGCAGTCCATTGCGAGACCGCCCCAGCTGACCAGCACATGATCCGAATACTGCCGCATGAACGCGAAGGCGCAGCCCACAAGGTTGCCCTCGTCGCCGCATTCTTCCAAGGTCCAGCTCTGCAACGACCCGGTCGAGACGCGTCCGAGCGCATCGATTTCGACGGCCCATAGAGCGATCGCGACAAGGCTACGGCAGCCGATCCTCGCCTTTTCGCAGGCAGGCTCGATGCACTCGTAAGCTTCGCGCAGATACGGATCAAAGATCGATTCCGTATCGAGGATGAGGTATTTCTTGGTCATTCTTTTTCCTTTCTGTTGCCAAATGGCATTTCTGTTCCTTCGCTTCAGAAGAGGATCGGCCTTGCGCGCTGGAGCGCGCTCCAGGCCTGCCAGGCAGAGGTCAGCGCCGTGCGGTCGGTGCGGCGGCACAATGTCCAGAGAAAAGAGAGCCAGAGGCACTGCACCTCCTCCGGCGCCCTGCGGCACCGTGCGAGAAGCGAGGATCCGGGACCTGCACGCCTGAGCGCGAAGGCCGCGCCGATCTCGTCGAGCGCGGCTTGGCGGCATTTGAGGGGGAGGATCTCCAAGTCGCCGCGCAGCTTCTGCAGCAATTGCAGATCGGCGGGAGGCAGGGGCTGGCCGGTTGCCTTTATATGGCGCAGCGCGTGCTCGATGATCTGCGGTGAGCGGGCAATGAGGGTCGCGTCTCGTGGGACGCGCTCGGCAAGGCCTTCCAGGATCGCGGCGCGCGGCGTGGCCCGGTCGAAGGCATGGTGATGGAGTGCGAAACGCGCGCCCTCCTCGCGGTCCTGGATGACGTTCAACAATGCGATGCTGCGGATGGCGCTGCGATGGCTGAATTCGGATCTGTCGCGCACGGTGGTGAGGACGCTGAGCACGCGTGGATGGCGCGTGGCAAAATCGGTCATGGTGTATTCCTTGTGTTGGATACGCAAAAAGCGTGTGGATGGGATTGGAAGAAATCAGGCTGCGCGAGGTGCAACCGTGGTGACGTTGCCGCGATTATCGAGGAAGACGTCGCCCGCCGAAGGACCGCCCGCGCACAAGGGCGCAAGAGCTTGCGCCCTTGCCGCGATCCGCTCGGCGGCACGACGATGTGCCCTTCCCCGCCGCGCGATTGCGTCGATCGGCACCTGCTCGATCGAACCGGATTCGCCGATGGCGAATTGTTGCTGGCGGTCTTCGGCCAAGAACACGAGCGGCTCATCAGCTCCGGTGGCCGCCGGAATTACCTTGGTCGCCATTACGCCGTCCGGATGACGGTGCAGCAGGATATACCAGTCCGGTGCGGCGGCATCCTCATCTCGATAGACCCCGATCACGCAGTCCTGTCCGTCCTGCGCGACCTTGCATGCCGCACGTTCGAGAATGGGCCCGTCCACGCCGGTGACCGACGCGAATTTTACCGTGGAAGGCGCGGGTCCGCCGATCGGCAGGCCGAGCTCGAAGTGAAGCGCATAGGCATGGGCTCGGCGGGCATCATGCCAGCCGTTGTTGAAGATGTTCATATGGATTTCCTTGTATTTGGATGGCGGCCTTTCGGCCGGAACCGAGCCTTTTCCTTTCGGCCTGCCGGTTCATCTTCCTTCGTTATTTTGAGATATGCATTGCCCGGCCCGCGCTGCCGCGCGGGCCATTCCCGTGGTCGATTTACCGAATGTGACGGTTGTGCCAGTCGAGCGGCACAAAGCTGACGCGAACGCGCGCGAAATGCCGCTCGAGCCAGCTGCGCTCGTAATCCGCCTGGAACTGGCTGACCTCGATCCACCAGGCCTTTGTGGTCCAGTCGAAGCGGTATCCGCGGCGCTTGACCTCGCCCTTGTCATTGGGCGGCACGTCCTTCGCCTCAATGCGGACGGTCTGCGTGCGGGCATTATCCAGCGCCTCGCCCATCACCGTCCTGCCATCTGGCAGCGCGCTGGCGAGCAGGTTGATCAATGCGGTAACGTCATCCCCTGCACTGTGAGCCTTGGGCGCGAACATAGACTGCTGCATGAGCAGATGGCCCAGCTTGCCGCCATCGTAGCCATGCCCGGTCCAGTCGACATCCTTGAAGCTGCAGACCCAAGGAAGATGGATAATCCCCGGCAGCAAACGGCGGCAGAAGCCGGAGTCGAACAGGGCGTTGTGTGCCAGGATCGCCTCAGCGCGGGCAATCACCTGCGTTACCCTGGCGATATCGATCGCCTTGCCGGCCAACTTCTCATCCGTGAGGCCGGTGATCTTGGTGATTGCGGAGGCCAACGGCCTGCCGGGATCCTGCAGCCCATAGACCTTGTCGACGATGGCGACGATGCGTCCCTCGGCGTCGACCCGCACCAGCGCGACCGCGATCTCGAGCACCTGGCAATTATCCGGATCGAGACCTTCGGTCTCAACGTCCAGGACCGCGATCAGCGTCGTCAGCTCGCTTGGCCTCGCAGTGGCCGACCAGTCGTCAAGCCTGGTGATCCGGCGCAAGATGCGGGTATCCGCAGCTGCGCATAGGCTGTCGCCTGCCTCCTGCAAGACAGGTGTATTTTGGGTATTCATGCAATATCCTCGCTATAGGTTCACGAGGACGGCTTTGCCGGTCCGGGCCTTTTCCCTTCCCTCAACCGTCCCCGGCTGCCCGTCAGCCGACAGGATCTCCTGCATGGCCGGCCACGCGGTCCGGCTTTTCCAAATGCGGCGGCATGGGCGTGGCTTCTGAGCGTTCGCCGCGATCCATGCCGGACGCGTGTCTCTCGCGGTCAGCCAATGCCGTTATTCTGCGCGCCGATCTGCTGCGCGGCTGCCGCGAAAGCCCTTCGGCGCTGTTTTGTCGCCTGGTCGATGACGCGCCAGTCGATACCCCGCTCGCTCATCCGGCTCTTGCGGCTCTCGGCAGTCTTGCCGTGCCGCATTTCGCGATCGACGCGTTCAACCGCCTCGTGCAGTAGCGCTGAGCGGCGGTAAATTTCGAGCGTTTCGGCTGCCTCGTGCGACAGGCGATCGGCGAGTTTGCGATGCGGATCGGCAAGCTCCTCCTCGCTCGCATCGATGAATTTGAGCTCCGTCTCTAGCCGCTCGAACCGCAATTCCTGTTCGACATAGAGCGGCATGAGTTCGCGCCTGGCTATGCTGCTGGCCAGGTCCACCTTGCTCAAGCCCCAGCTCGACGCGATCGCGACCACGGGATGCACGCTGTTATCGTCCCACAGGCACAGTCCGGAAGGCCGGCGCCGCATCGCATCGGCAAAGGCGGCCACGTCGGCTGCACAAGTCGTTGCAGGCGCAGTTTCAATGGGCGGCAGTGTCGCGGTGCCGTGGTCGGGCGTGCCCGAGCCGGCCTTCGCCTCCCTGTCGGAGCGTGAAGCGGCCATTGCTGCGAGCCGCTCCCCGAACATATGCATGGTCTCAGCCAAAGCCGGATCACGGCTTTTCGACATGCTCGTCGTTACGGGCCGAAGGGTGACGGCGGAGCCGGCATTCCTGTCCGGGGATGGCACCGAGACCGGCCCAATCGCAGGAATTCCCGGCGCTGGCGACACGCGGCGGATCACGGGAGCATCCCCAAGCCGCGAGAGTTCGACCCGGCGACAAACCGGCCCGCGTTCCAGCGACCGGGCGGCGGTAACGCGGCGCAGCACAACCCGCGCATCGCCTTGCCCACCCACCGCAGCGAGGGGCGTAGATAAGAACTTATCTGCGGCAACCGTTCTCGGCGCCATCGGCTCTGCAGCGACCGAACGCAGGACCGGCCATTCGCGTTCGGATGGCGCAGCAACTTGCTTCAAGACGGGTGCGCGAACCGGAGTTGTCGTCACGCGGCGGAGCGTCGGCGGTTGAGTGCCTCGCGGCCAGTTCAGCGATACTTTTGCAAGGCGCGGAGTGTTCATCTCCAGGCTTGCCACAGCCACCGGTCGAAGCGACACGGAGAGGCCGGGTGCAGGTGTCACCGGTCGCAGCGATGCGGAAACGGGTTGTCGGGATTCGACCCGCCGGAGGTCCGCGGCCGGTGCAGAGCCAGTCGATATTGGCCGCAGTTCCGGCGCGGCTGCGAGCGTCTCCGGGGTGACCGGATAGAGCGAAACGGAGCAGGGCGACGGCAAGGGCACCACCGCACGGATCGCAGCGGCGGCGCGAGCGGATGGCGATGGAGAAACCGTTCGAATGCTCTCTGCCGATACCGAAAAAGCTCCGGCAAAGACCGGCTTGATCGGTCGCACGTGCTGCGCATTTCTAGGCACCGGCGCGACCGTCCGGAGCCTTGCGCTGAGGGTGAATGGCGCTGCTTCCGCAGTGGTAACCTTGGCAATGGCAGGCGAGCGTTCGCGCGGAATTTGGACTGTCGTGACGGATGGTTTTGCACCGGGCGAATATGAATATACCGGTCCGAACGATGGCGGATCGGCGCTTTGTGCGGCAGACGCGACGGGGCGCAGATTGACCTGCGGCTTGACCGCAATTTCGACGCGCGCGAGGGCTGCCAGAGCGTGTCTGCGGGCCCGCTCGCGGCGCTGCTTGCGCTTTTCGAGCGCATTTTCGAGCGCGATATTGGCCGCCATCGTCCTGCGATTAGCCTCGACATCGGCCACGAACTCGCCCTTGCGTGCGGTGCGCGTCTTGCGCTTGTCGAGCTTCTTCTGCGGCTTATGCACTAATCCCCGCTCGGCATTCGAGAGATGTGTGTAGTGCCGCTCGGTGCCACCTCGCTCGAGCGTCGATGTCTTGATCTCGGCCACCCGGCGGCGCGCATAGCGCCAGTATTCGGCGCCATCGAGGTCGCTGCGATAGTCTTCGGCGATGTCCCATTTATACGGCGCGACGCGCGTCATCGGGCGCCAGCTGCCGCAGATATGGGCGTGGTAATTCCGCTGGTCGCCGTCCGGATCGGGCCGGTGGAGCGCAGCCGCATAGGGCAACCCGTGGCGTCCAAAAAGTTCGTGTGCCACGGCTTTCATGATCGCCACGCGCACCTCCTGCGACACGTCGTGCGGTAGCTGAATGATGAGATTGACGTTGCTCTTGGCATCCGCCCGGCTCTCGCGCTGAGCGAGTTCGACGAGGTCCGCGCCCATCAGGATCTCGTCGAGGTCCGCACCCATATTGCTAGTGAAGTTTGGCTTTCCAAACGCGTCGAGTTCGCAATGTTCGGGATCGGAAATATAGATTACCCGGCGCCCGAAAATGCCGAAGGAATGCTTCTTCGCGCCGTCATACTCCACCGTCATCACGAGACCGCGACGCCCCTGCCGGTCTAGTATCGGACCTTTATAGGCGGGCAACGGGACGACGGATCTGGACGCGATCTTGCGCTGTTTTCGCCGGTATTGGCGGCGGTATTGCGGCTCGACCCGGATGCGGACTTTCTTGGTCGGCGCGCGCCTTTCGACCTTGTCCAACTGCCGCTGGATTGCCTTGTTTACTCGCGCCTGAAGCTTGTCGCCGCGCAGGATCGACGCCATCCTGCGACGCTCGCGGCGGCATGCCGAGTTCGCATCGCGGCGGTGGATCGTAATCTGCTTCAGCGCCGCGCTGGTGAGCGAAAGGACCGTCCCGTCGAGCGTATAGGAATAAGTGCGGGCAAGACCGTCTCGCTCAATGGCGGTAGGAGGTGTGGGGGTCCTTTTCGTTTGGCGCATGCTAAACAATTTCTCTCGCTAAGACCCCCACACCTCCTTTCTGCCACTTCGCCCTTACTGCTTCACGCGACCCAAAAATGTCGTGCGCACTCTTCGCGCTCATTGCGGTCGCCTAGATTCCGGTACGAGTATGCGGTCGTCCATTGCAGGCGGGGCCGCGCGGATGCGCTCATCAAACGATGGCGGGGTAGACCACAGGCCGGTCGATTGCTGCTGGCGCGGGAGTCCGGCAGCATTGTGCGCCGTCACTCAGAGAAACGGCTCGACCCCATTGGAGGTGATCGAAGCGCTTCTCTGCGAAGCGTGGGGTCAGGTCGAATGCGATGAAGACACGTTGGTTGTAGGCGAAGCCAACGGCACCGAAATCTATCGCACGGTTGCGATCTACCCGCAGACATCTGAAGAGAATGAGGACGCAAACTGATGACGGTTCCTCGCTACCACTCGAAATAGGTTCAGGGCGATGGTCCGCTTCATCCGATTGTCCAATTGGTTTCATCAAGCCACCGGATAAAAAGACAACCTATCCAATCATGTGGCGCAAAAGGTGGTTTTCGGCCGGGGACTACCGAGCTATTCTCTGGCCATGGGCACGAGCAATTGATGTGTTGCCGCGCCGATTCGCGTAAAGAATTCGCTGACGGGGGGACTGGTGGTAGAGGACGAAACGGCAGCGCCGGACGATGCGGCTGTGCAGGATATGCTCGCGGCACCCGCCATGCTGGAAGGCGAACCATCGGAGACGCCCGACGCGTTCCTGGCAGGTGTCTCCAAAGCCCTCAAGGCTTCGGCCGATGTCGACGCCGATCTTGCCAGCATTCTATCCGATCACCTTTTAACCATTACGCCGCATGCCAGTGTCGTGGCGAATGCGACGGCCGCAATTGTCGCGCTCGCGGCGAAGCGCGCGGAACCGGTCGATGAGTAGGTCCATGGCTGATCCCACGCTTTTGCACTCGCTAACGCTGGAAGGCTTCCGCGCTTATCTCCGGCCCAAGACCTTTGATCTCAGCAAGAAGCCGTGCCTTGCGATCTTCGCGCCCAATGGTCTCGGTAAATCGAGCGTCATCGACGCGCTCGAATTTCTTTTTTCCGAGCATGGCACGCTCGAACGGCTTGGGCAGCGAACCCTGAACAACCAGGCCGGACCGCCTGCACTCGTGCACTATGGCGCGCAGGCGGCAGGCATCGCACCGGTGGTCAAATTCACAACGATCACCGGCGGGATCACGGCTGCGGGCAGCCGCACCGCCGTAGGCAACACGCGCCCGATCCACGCGACCGCAACTGCGATGAAGGCGGGTTTCGTCGTCTCGCCAATTATCCGCGGTTATACGCTGCGGACCTTCGTCGAAACGCATAGTCCGGAGAATCGCTACAGCGACGTGGCCGGGTGGCTCCAGCTTTCACCGCTGGTGGAAGTGCAGAAGAACCTCCGCCTCCTGCGACGCGATGTGAAGGCCGCTGCCGAGAACTCCACCGAGCAGGATCGCCTTGCTGGCCTATTACGCACCGAAACCGACCAGGCCGTTCACGCGTGGGACGACGTGGCGGTGCTCGGCTTCATCAATGCGAACGTCATCGCGCCACTCGATACGGCGGTGGCGCTCACAGCGCTCGCCGCCGAAGACGAGGGATATGTCGAGGTCGGCAAGCGTGCTGCGGCAGAAGAAGAGCGGATCGGGCTCGCCGGCCTTAAACAGAT
>Ga0163179_10003093_pt1 | contig 11377 bp, 5 predicted proteins | sample AtlANTMetagenome_FD_109643 | JGI IMG/M metagenome (GOLD analysis project Ga0163179, IMG submission 109643) | Marine eukaryotic phytoplankton communities from the Atlantic Ocean - Atlantic ANT 2 Metagenome | ecosystem: Environmental > Aquatic > Marine > Oceanic | place: North Atlantic Ocean... | reverse complement strand
ATGCGTCGATACCCTCAATAGCAAAAACCCATCGGTTCTTTCTTTTAGGTTCAAACTTATTAGGTATCATTTCTGCGACTGATAGTGTCTCTGCCATGTTGTTCTACTCCTATTTCTATCTATATATATATGTATTAAGTAAATTATTAATCCTGAATTGTATTTGTCACTATAAAGTCTAGTGAGATAAATTCTACTGATTTTGTTGGTTGCAAATAAATTTTGCCACGAATTGTATTGTTTTCAACGTCATTCTGAGTTGTTGTTGTTGTATCGATCTGAACTTTATATCTTACGATACCTCTTCTCTTTTGAACGTCTGCCATAATTGGTTCAACCAAAGCAGAAAACTTATTTAGTGTTGATTCTCTATTAGGCTCAAATAAAAGTTGATCACCAATCTTTTTAACTTTTCGTCTAATATCAATCAATAGTCTTCTTACATTAATTCTATCTAATGCAGATGGATCTTGCAATAAAGTTTTTTGTCCAAATGCAAAAACTTGACCTTTTCTTCCAGCTGGAACGTAGATAGGATTAATATCAGCATCATATAGTTCATCCAGAAGATCTCTGTTCATTTGAACGCGAGAATCAATGGTATTAATTAGGCGTCCTCTTTCAAGTCCAGCAGGAGCAAACCACGGATCTGCAATCGAATCATTACGACTCATTACACCTAGCATTCCAACAGAAGGTGGAACAACAATTGGTGCTCTATCTGATGGTCTTCTAACTAAAACATCAGGGAAATATGCAGCTGCAAATGATGTGTTTAACAAACGATCTGAAAAGTTTGATATTGTTGGTCTAACTACAGCAGATACTTGAGGATCTTCAATAGGTATACCACTTCCATCACAATTAACAATGTCCATAACTAACATTGCATCAAATCTATCTTCACATAAATCAATAGCATAATTTGTAACTGCAGAAGCTCTTTGTCCTGGGATTGCTAATAACTGGAATTCTGCAGCTGACTTATCACTAAGAGCATCCATTGCTCTTCTATAAGACATAACTGTAGGACCAGTAAACTTATTAGAATTAGTCTCATCATTCGCTTCTCTTAAAGATGCGATACCTGTTAAATTAGCTTTTTCCTTATCGAAAATGTTGACACCATCAAAACCACCTTGAAACATGCATCTAAATTTAAGATATCTAACGTTTCCTGCTTTAGCATCTTTATCTATATTAACATATCTTGCACCTGTTAAAGGAGCAACTTCATTTGCTCTTCTTTCATAAAGTGCACCATCCCAAGATGAAATATTACCATCAGCATCTAAACTTCTTGCAGGAATAATAATCTTCTCTAACGAGAATAAACTATTCTGGAATTTTTCAGCAGCATCTCCATCAATTCTTGCAGGATATGCATCTAAAGCTGGATAATATTTAGCCCATGAAGCAATTGAACTATTAAAGACTTGCTCAACTAATTCTTTGTTGCTATCAAAGTTATTTTCTCTTAAAGCAAACTTAACACCCCAAGCTAAATCGCTATCAGCTTCTAAAGAATCACCTACAACTCTATTAATACTTCTTACATAATCTAAAGGTAAAACTTGAGCTTGCGATAATGTCTCAGTTGGAGCATCGTTGTCGCCGTTAGTAAAAACCATATTTGCTTCATTAATATCAGATGACTCTACAAAGTTTCCGTTTGCCTTTGTAAATAAGTGTGAGTGTCCCTGAAAGCCTGTTGGTAAAGCGTCAGGCGGAACATTTCCTCCTACTAAATCACTATGAAGTTCAACTCTAACAAACTTGTTCTTTAACTCGTAAGCACCATTGTCTACAAGTTTTTGTCTGTTTTCATCTGCATCAAAATTGTAATAGATATGCTTATCACCTATAACTCTAGCAATAAAGTTTCTACTAGTAGGATCTAAATTAATATTTTTCCATGATGCAACAGGTTGTCCTTTTATAGGATCTAATCCGTAAGCTTCAAGCGTCAAATCGAAAGATCCAAATTCTGTATTGCTAACATATCTTAAGTTTTCTATTAAAACCCTATATTGCTTATTTCCTACTTCACCGTCATCTAAAGCGTGAAGCTTAAATAATTTCCACAAGCTAGAAGAGTCTGCAGGTCTTACTTCACTATCAGTCTGTGTCGAATAAAATTGTGATGTAATCCAAGGTGTTGATGCTGTCTTAAATCTATCTTCAAAACTTTCATAATTAGGCTGGTTTGCAGAACTAAGATTTTTACCTGCAGCTCCTGTTACTAAAAATCCAATCATGTTTCCGTATCCTGCTGCATCGTTATCAGCAGCTTGTATAGTACTATTGCCTTTAGCCAAAGCATCATCTGCTGGAATTGCTACAGAAGATTTTACATCCCAATGTGAATAAAGATAATGGCCACATTCTTCGATTTTAGTAGGATCTGTATTTAAAACTTTTGAAATATATGCTGGTGAATCAGGATCAAATGAACAATCTAAAACTGCTGGCTTATTTGTATTTGTAAAACCATTTAAAATAAGTTTAAATGATTGGTTAACTACTTCACCTACTTGATATCCTATAAGATCTGTAGCTTGTGTACCTCCATAATTTATTCCATGTGCTGTTTTTCTAATTTGTTCATCATTAGCTGTATTATTACCATCAGATGATACATGTGAAAAATGATCTTCAGCTGCATGATTAGGATTTAAAGCAGGAACGACACCTTGAGGTGCCATTAAGATACCTCTAATTACTGGTGCAGCCTGAGCAGCGCCTGAAAAGAAAACTTTTTCATTTGTTGTTGTTCCATCTATAACTGTACCATCTCCAGATGTTTGTACAATAAATGCTTCGTCACCTTCTCTACCTGTTGGAAGATTAAAAGTAACTTCAGTACCACCAACTTCTGCAGGTTCATTAAATATTTCGCTTGGATTAATACTTAATGAACTAAACTGATATGTATCAGGTTGAGTTTGATCTTCTGTTGACGTTGTATTACTAAGTAATAAAAACGCTACTAAATGATCAGTTGCATTATCATCAGATCCATCGATGAGTATTTCAATTTCATCTTTTGCTAAAGTAGAAACGTCTACTGTCATAGCATCAAGAAATTTAAACGTTAAAGTAACGTCTTCTGTAACTTTTGTTACTGCAACGCTATTGATTATCTCTTTAGGCAAGAATAATTGAGCTTCGTCTCCTGTAGCAACTGTATTAAAATCAAATACTTTTGCTATAGTTGCTCTTGCTGTTTCTGATTGAACGCCTGAATCGCATAAGAATCTAGATCCTGGCGCATCTTTCATAAAGCATCCAAGCATATGAGTTCTTGCTACAGAACTTGCATCTACATCGTTGGTAATTGTATCAGCATATTTATTTCTTTGTAATTTACCCGTAGAGTTTGCTTCTTCGTTGACTAGTCTTTCGCCTACAACGAATCCGGCGTCGGTAACTTTCCCTTTGCTATCAGATTTGAGACCGTTACCTACACCAAGAACACGTAAATATGTTCCTGCTCTAGCGTTTTGCATCCAAGAATTTAAAGCCAACGGGCCAAATAGATTTGAATTGCTTTCTTTTTTATTTTCTAACATACTCCCAAAGGTTTCGTTAAACTGCTGCATATTGGCAAACGTTTGCGGTACAAAGGCTGGACCTTTTCTCGCAGGACCAACAACAGCAGCCGGAACGCCTTGCGGCAATTCTTTAGGATTTCTTACTTGTGATAAGTCGATTTCACGTAATGTTACTCTCGCTGAGCCTTGTCCAGCCATATTATTTATTCTCCTGTTTATTTGATTTATTAATAACTATTCTCAATGTATGAATTCTACTCGCTATTTGTTTTATGGGAAAACTACGCCCGCATTAGTAATTACAAAATCCATTGCAATAAATTCAACAGCTCTTGTCGGTATAACAATAATCTTACCATTTAATCTGTTATTATCAACATCTTCTTGAGTATTATTAGAATCATCCATAATAACTCTAAAGTCTTCGATACCTTGTCCTATTTGAACAGCTTGCAATATCTCGCTAGAAGCTTCAATAAATGAGGCTCTTGTTTTAGCATCGTTCTGTTGGAATAATAATCTCTGTGCTACCTTTTGAATTCTTCTCTTAATATGAACCATAAGTCTTCTTACATTAACTCTATCTAATGCAGTTCTTGCAATTTGCGTTGTCTTCTGACCAAAAATAACAAATTGATTATTTGGGAAGTTCGCAATAGGATTAATTCTAGCCTCATATAGTTCATCACGATCTGCTGCGTTTAATCTTACATCAGTAGCTCTTACAGAACTTAAAGATCCACGAGAAAATCCTGCTGGAGCAAACCAGGGACTTCTTGTAGCTGAGTCTGATCTAGCAATAGCACCTAATGCTACAACTGATGATGGTACTCTTACAATTCTTTGATTTGTCTTTAATGCTTCAGAATCATCACCACTATCAAGAATCATAACATCTGGGAAATATGTAGCTACATATGAAGAATCTAACTCTCTAGTATCGAAAACTGATGATGTCATACTAACATCAGCACTTCCTGATGATAATCCATTAGATGCAACATAAATTCTTTCGTTTTCTGCTGTGTAATGCGGAATATCCATTAAATAAATTGCTTTACCATAATGCTTAACTCTACGAGCAGCAAAGTCTGTTACTAAAGATTCTCTAATTCCCGGAATAACCAAAACGTTTGTGTCAACAATCATTTCGTCTGTCATCAACCTAATAGCATTTCTATATGATTCAACTGCATTGTTATTTAATAACTCACCTTGCATTGGAGAATCACCATCTGTTGCATCTAATCCACTACTATAACCACCAACTACAGCGTGTCCACCTACGTCTTGTGATGTTGATCTGTCTGTAAAGTAAAAGTCGTCTCTATTTAAAATATTAACACCATCAAATCCACCATAGAAAGGAGCTGTAAACTTAGTCATCAAACTGTATTTATTAAACTTTGTAACATCTTCAGCTAAAAGTTTAGCTAATGTTGCTCTTTTTGTTCTATAAAGTTTAACTTTGCCAACACCAGCTGCTCCTTTTGCAGTTGCAACAAATATTGCGCCAACTGACAAATCAGTTGCACCTACTGATGACAATCCTGAATGAGTAACTGATATAATGTATTGTTGACCAACAATTACATCATCAAGATCAATATCTGCTGTTGTATTACTATCATGATCTTCAAAATCAAATGGTTGAATTGAAGAATCACCATTCATATTAATTCTATGTGTATCTGGTTCGTATAGGCCACTATCAACATCTGCATTTCTAACATATACAGCTTCTAAGAAAGCACTTTGTGGTGTTCCCACTATATCTTTTACATGAAAAACAGGAAATGCTACTTTTGACAAACTAAACTTGTTATTATTAAACTTATCAGCAGCTGCATCACTAAATCTAGTTGCTGAATCATTTGATAAAAACTTACATAAATTTTCTGTTAATCTTGAGTACTTGCTTTGAGTTGATCCTCTATTAGGATCAGCTATGTTTTCTACTCTTGTATTTAACAATCCCCAATGAAAACTAGTTTTGACAGTCTCTTCAGTGCATTTATCGTTTGTTGTCTCATCTAATGACTGACCAAAATATTTCTGGAAATATGCACTGTTTTTAGTAAAGAGACCTCTTGTTAGTTTAGATCTAAAAGGTAGAGGAGGAAGTACAGAGTGACTTAGTCTATTTGTAGAGTTGGCTGCAGCTGTAATTTTATCAGTTCCTCCGTCTTTACCAGCTATAAGACTAGTAGTGTCATCACCGGAGCCTGATGCATCATTTCCAGTTGTTGTTGTTCTTAAAGCAGGAATTCCTTTAAATCCAAAAGGAAGTGCAGAGTCTGGTACTTCACCTCTTAAGACATCACTTGACATAACAACACGAACTCTTTTTGATTTATTAGGGAAAGTTCCAGTTCTAACAAGTCTTTTTTCGTCTTGATCATCAACATCTAATGATAGTTGAATTTTTTGATCACCAATAATACGTGCAATAAAATTCTTTGCATTTGGGTCTAAAGAGCATCTACTATAAGATTCATAAATAACTGGTTTGTCATCTGTATCTTTTAAGTCTCTTAACTGCAAAGAAAATGTACCATACTTATAGTTCTTTTCTGTAGAAGCTTTAAGATTTGATATAGAAATCTTATATTTTGATGATGCATATGCACCATCGTCTAATGATTCTACATGAAATAAAGGATATTCTACAGTACCAAAAGGTTGAGAAATAAACTGTGTTGTTCTAGGTGATGAATATCTTGAAGAAAAATCTCCATATTTATTCATATGAGTAGCATCACCTCTTACAACTGCAACTGTCATTTGTTCAGCTGTATCTAATAAATCTGAATTATTATTCAAATCTAAACTTTTTGTTGAAGCAATTTCATTATCTACAGGAAAGTCTGCATACAAAAAGTGTTTTTGATCTTCAAAAGTAAACGGATCTGTATTTAGTACTTTGTGTATATATTGAGAGCTTTCAGGATCAAGAGAAACTGTATAAGGTACACCGTAAACTGTACCAGATGCGTCTGCTATAACAATAGAGAAAAGACCAGCTTCATCAATATTTGCAACATCATTGTCATCTTGTTCTGCAGCTGTTTCAGATAAATCTCTAATTCTCAAAGTATAATCTTTATGCATGAAAATCATTGCTCTTACAAGCTGAACTGTATCTTCGTTATTATCAACTACTCCACTAGAAGGATCTGCATCGCCTGTTGTTGTTATCGAGTCATTATCATTTAAAATTCCTAATGTAACATGTTCTGCAGGATTAACTCTATGATCTGCAACCAAAAATTGTACTGCACCTGTTGCTCTTACATTGTCATCTCCAGAGATTCCTGTTCCTTCAACCTTAAAGCCAGCAAAGTTTGGTCCACTTAAAGTTGAAGATCCAGTGCCTAAAATTCTGCAGAATGTAGCAGCTTGTCCATTATTGGCAAAAAATTCTGTAACAGCGTGTGCAGCAGAACGATCTGTATCTGGCTGGCCAAAAATTCTAATAAATTCCTCAGATGAACTTACAGTTGTAGGTACAAATGCAGGGCCCTTTGATGCCGGTCCTATGATCCCAACAGGTGTTGCTAGATTTCTATTTAAAGGTCTGGAGATAATTTCGATTTCTCTCTCAAAAAAGCCAGGTGACTTAAATGTCTGTTCAGCCATAATTCTATTCTCCTAATATATTTTCTTAAGTAACTTGTTCGTAATATAAATATTAATTTATTTCTTAATTATTCTTTATTTGTTGAAATATTAAATAAAATCTCTCCCAGCCTTGCATCGTATACAGTTTCACCTTGACCCTGACTACTCTTTATTTCAACCGGAATTAACTTACCTTCACTATTTCTAATATGATTTATTTTCTTTTTTTTGTAATCAGAACCTCTTCCTCCAACTAAACTAGAGTTATATTTAGGTTCTGTTTTATTAACAGCACTACCTTTTGAAGAGTCATAATCTAACAATTCTGATAGATTATTTGCACTATTTTGTGAAACTCTTTGAGCAGGCGTATAACTTTCTTCTGTTCTTAAATCATCAAAAATATGTGCATCAGGATCTGGATCAAAAACTCCTCCAACAGATTGTGGTTCTAAACTAAAATCTTCTTTAAAAGTTTCAAAATTAACTTCAGGAGCACTTATAAAAGATCTTAATGCTGTTTTTCCACCCTCTATGTTAGGAGCTATAATATATCCTGTAGCGCCTATTGTTATGCTATACTTAATATAACGTTCTGCATCAGTAAAATCAGCATAATTAGTATCTGGACTAAAAGAAGATTCAACATGCGCAGAAAAATGATAACCTTTGTCACATTCTATGCGAAACTGTTGCCCTGGATTAAGCGTGTAAGCACTCATTATCGTTTCTAATATTTTATTCATCTGCTGTGTAAAAGATGACCATATTGTAACCTCATAATTTGCACCAAAATATTTGACAGGAGGCATTTCAATTGTCTCTATTATGTTTTTATGTAACTTAGGTTTTAAAGAAAGATCTACATCTTCATTTTGCAAATCTTCTCCATCAATATTTGACAAATTTTCAAAATTTTTACTTTGTCTATATTCTAAATCCTTAGCTGATATTCTTTTAGTGATAACATGAGGAAACATTTGATTATTAGAAATACCTTTTTGTGGTACATTGTCTACATTGTTTCTAGTAATAGAAATTAAAGGTAAAACATGTGCACCATTTCTATCAACTATTGGCTTTTTTCTTCTTAATAAAGCAAAACGTTCGCCAGTTGCAAAAATAACGGGTATTTTTTTTGATTCTCCTTGAAGACTATAATATAAAGGTATATCTTTATCAAAAAGATTAAATATTGCTTTGTCTACATCTTCTAAACCACAAGAAGGTATGACATAGTCAGAATAGTTTTCACCTTCATATCCAGCAGGTGCATATCTATTTTTCAAATCTAAATTAAAACTAGAACTCATTAGTCTTCTCCATAGAACGAAGAACCAATACCATTAACACTCTTTACAGTTCCATCAGGTGCAACTTTTCTAGCGCCGCTGATTGGAGGCTCAAGGACTTCATCTTTTTGAAGTCTTCTAATATCATGATCTGGGATACCTCTTTGTTGTTCAAATGTTGTCTGAATAGCATCTGAATCTGTAAATATTTCATCTTTAGGACCATGAGGTGTTTTATTAATATGATGTGTTCTTGTTTGCTTAGCTGTTACTTTCATAGAAACAACTCTTTCAATTTGTCCAAAAATCAACTTATCATATATTATAGACGTTGCTTCAAAAAAATATGTGCCATAAGAAAAATAGTCACCTTCTTTAAAATCTATACCTCTATCTAATAAGTCTCTATAATGCAAATAAACTGTAAGTGTTTTTACACTTTCTGTACCAAATTTTGTAGTTTTAACCTCTGATGGCTGCCATTCTATTGCTGCTTCAATTTCAATAGGTGGATTAAATATTTTTTCTATTGACTCTTCATATATATCGTGAACATCTGATAGATCTTCTCTAACAGTATAATAATATATTTTTTGTCCTGCTACATCTTTAATGAGCTCTTTTGAAATGTCAGCGAAAAAGTCAACTTCACGTTGACCAACAAATAATCTAGCCATAATATTTTATCCTATTATAATTGCCCTACCATTAGGTATTGGAACTTTTTTAAGTATACTTAACATAGAATCAGATTGGGCTGCGTCTGCTTCTAAAAGTTTTTGATATGTTAGTTTATCTAAAGTCGTATTTAAACCTTCTAATAATCTCGTTTTATCTTCTCTCCCTTGACTAATCAAATCTGATCCATTCATTGATAGATCACTACCTGGGATAGGAACAGTACTAAACTTTGATCTTATTAACCCTAGTGTTTCTTTACATAATGCCATAGCATACTGTCTTATCCATTGTCTACTCATAGCATTTATTTTACTATACATTATATTACCAAAAGGTATGTTTGAAATATTTGAAACGCCATCAAGTGTCTGATCTTCGTAAGGAAGTGCTGTTTTATATGGTTGTGCTGGGAAAGTAAATTTTATAAATAAATTCATAGGGTTATTCTGAGTAGGTCTAGGAAATATTCTTAAGTTTTGTCCTTGAAATCTATAAGAATAGTTGCTTCTTCTAACTCTATTTGATATGTCTAGTTGACCTGCTCTCAATAAATCTTCAAAAACTGGTAAAACGTAAAAAACAGTTTCTGGTGTAAAAGATTCAAAAGAGAATTGATTATTTAAATAGTTTACTGCTGAAGTTGTATCAAAAAAGCGATAAGCTGCTTGAGGAGAAAAGTGAAATACTTCTTGAACTTTTATTTTTGTTGGTTCTGCAGTTTTTAATAACTTTTCTTTGTATATAGGATTAAATAAAGAAAGTTGTTCAGTAGTTGAATCTGGATCATAACTAGTTAGCTTTAATTTTTCTCCAGATGGCCCGGGGATTATCATGTCTGTATATACGTTATAATCTTGTCTATCATGTTCTAGCTCTATATAACCTCTTACAGAATCTGTAACACCGCCAACTCCAGCTTCAGTAGCATAAGGTTCTGCTCTTCTTGTTAAATATTCCAAAGTCTCTCTAGGAAACCTTTGTTCTTGCCCGTGTGGTCCTAGCTTTTTATCCTCTAAAGGTGAAGCAATAGCATCAGCTATTTGTTTATTGCCATCAGCATCTAAGACTGCAGCCCCAGTATTAAGACCATCATCAGTTAAAATAGCTTGTGATATTGTTTTTACACCATCAACATCGTCATATCGACCTTCTTTGTTTGTTAATTTAAATCTAGGGTCACCCGTATTTTGAATCAATAAAGGTTGCGTGTCTTTTACAGCATCTTCATCTTGACCATTTCTAACAAAATAATAGTGACCAAAAATATTTTTTTTATAAGATTCTGTATGCCCTATTGTCAAGCCTAAAAGATTTGACATATACGACTCAGCCTGATGAGAGTTTATTTGTTTTGAAAATTCAAGCACAGCTTCTTCAAAGTTTGCCCAAATTTGTTTATTTGTCAATTCAACAGACATTATATCGTCACCTAGACGTCTTTTGACATAAAGAATCAGACCTTCAGCATCTTCTTGAAAGTGCGAGTCATTATCAAATATACCAAAAGGTGTCGGTTTACTGTTTGTTGAAACTAAGCTTAGAAACGAAGCCATTTAAAACTCCTGTATTTTATTTATTATATATAAATATAGGAGTAAATGCAAAAAGATTTTATTTAGAGTCAATATCTGTAAAGATTAATTCCCATTTGCCTTCATTGTTCTTTTTAAATCCCATATTTCCTGTATGTAAATCAGTTATATTAGTTACAACTGCTTGATCAAACATTCCACCTATTTCCTGCAACATAATTTCTAAAGTACTGTCCTCAGCATAGTTTTCTATGATTTCTTTTTCTAGCGGTCTCATGTCATCATACTCTATTAATTTATGCTGATAAAACAAAAACACTATATCTTGTATAAACATTTTTACTTTTTTCTTGAATATGTTACTTGATATAATCTTGTCAGGAGAATATTTTTCAACAATTCTCCTTATTATGTTTTCTAATGCTAATGATTGTATTTTTGTTTTATTTGGATCAACTACAGTTCTTTTAGGAACAACTACAGTCTTTTTAGAATCAACTGCAGTTCTTTTTGAGGCTTTTGAATTAGATTTAGAGTCTCTAGTAGTTTTCATATGATCTTCATGTGCACCTTTATAAGTGCCATCTTTTCTGAATAAAACTAATAAATATCTTTGAAAAAGATCCCAAGTTGTTGTTTTTATAGAAGGACTTACTGACTTAAGTTTGATTAACATATTATTAAACAAATCCATCGT
>Ga0163179_10003091_pt1 | contig 11379 bp, 8 predicted proteins | sample AtlANTMetagenome_FD_109643 | JGI IMG/M metagenome (GOLD analysis project Ga0163179, IMG submission 109643) | Marine eukaryotic phytoplankton communities from the Atlantic Ocean - Atlantic ANT 2 Metagenome | ecosystem: Environmental > Aquatic > Marine > Oceanic | place: North Atlantic Ocean... | reverse complement strand
GGGTATCGATTGAAGACAACTTTTGATGATTGCCAGAAAAATGGGAAAGATCTGTTTACTGATCTTATTAAAGATGTACAGCGCAAGACGAATAGGGCTAAGCAACATCTACAAGAGCTAAAGCAAAAATTCAATCGAATTTTGTCAATCAAACGTAGGGTAGAAGAATAATTCACCATCGCTCTATCTTATTGACTTGTTCAGGTTAGGACTCGCCCTGTGCAGACAAAGAGTCAGTATTAGATATCGCAATTCTTTTCTTAAAAAGTCATGATAAATAATTTTCGTTGATCTTAGCATCTTTACTTAAACTTATTTACTTTCAACACACAGACAGGAATCTGCTACATGCCACGAAACAAGTTGACTTATCAGATTTTATCCAAATTTTTGAGCATGAATGCTCTTATTTTTGTTATCAGCCTATTAGCGGGTTGTGTCACAAAAGAAGTTACGCGACGAGCTGATTGGGAAACTGACTTTCACGATATTCACTTTGTCAATCACCGATTGGGTTGGGTCGTGGGGGATGCAGGACTTATTGTTCATACCCATGACGGTGGAAAAACTTGGCAGAGGCAAGAAACCCTGATTGACGGAGACTTCAATTCGGTATTTTTTGCAAGTGTAAATGAAGGATGGGCTGTTGGTTTTGAAGGATTAATTGCTCATACTGATGATGGTGGAAAGCATTGGCAGTTACAAAAAAGTGGCAGTTCTGCCAACTTTAACGACGTATATTTTGCCAACTCCAATGTGGGTTGGATTGTTGGTGAAGGTGCTGATGTCCTCTATACTCAAAATGGTGGCAAAGACTGGAAACGCTACTCATATGTAAGCGAATTTCCCCTGAATGGGGTTTGGTTCGCCGATAAATTTCGAGGTTGGTGTGTTGGTGAATATGATCGAATATTCTTCACAGAAAATGGTGGGCGCAATTGGCAAGAACAGAGTAATCGCCGTTCAGGTGAGCGAGATCGTTTGATAAATAATAACAAAAGTGTTTTTTTCCTGAATGAAAACGAAGGCTGGCTGGTTGGTAGCGACGGCTCAGTATTCCATACTACCAATGGGGGAGCTGATTGGCAAAAACAGGATAGTCGTATACCATTGATTAATGGTCATGTACGAGACACTATTAACGGTATTGACTTCGTTAATTCAGAAAATGGAATTGCTGTAGCTGATGTTGGCTTTATTATTCATACATCTGACGGTGGTGAAAACTGGCAACTATGTGACAATATTACCGAAAACAATTTAACTTCCATTCAGTTTATTACAGACCAAATTGCCTATGCCGTCGGTTGGTATGGAACTATTATGAAGACAGTTAATGGGGGCGAAACATGGGAGATGTTAAGCGGTACAACAGCCAATGATTTAGAACAAGTTACTTTTGCAACTGGTGATGTTGGAATCGCCGTCGGTAAGCGCGGTACAATCACCATGACTCAGGATGGAGGGGAGACATGGACAGAAGTTGATTCGGAAATCTGGGATGATATCAATGGTCTCTACTTTGCTACTGATAAAGAAGGATGGGCTGTTGGTTCTCGTGGTATGATTACTCATACTACGGATGGTGGTTTGAACTGGGAACAACAGAAAAGTGGTTGGTGGTATGCTTTGACCGATGTTTATTTTGTTAATACTAAAAAGGGGTGGGTCGTCGGAGATATGGGTACTATCCTACATACCGCAGATGGTGGTAAAAATTGGGTTCAGCAAACTCCTGGCGAGTTCCAACAACTCAAGGGTGTCTTTTTTCTAAATGAAAAGCTGGGCTGGGCAATTGGTTGGCCTGGGATCTGTTTACATACTAAAAACGGTGGATTGACTTGGAATCAACAAACGACTGGTACATATAATGAGTTATATGGTGTCTTTTTTCTGAATGAAAAATTAGGCTGGATAGTTGGGCAATTCGGCGAAATTTTACATACTAAAGATGGTGGAGCAAACTGGAAGTTCCAACGTAGTGATACAGAGAATAATCTAAACAAAATTTTCTTTGGAGATGCTAATCACGGTTTAGCTGTAGGCGATGATGGTGTGGTTCTTACGACTACTTCTGGGGGGAAAAAATGGGACATTCAAGAGAGTGAAACAAAAAATGATTTATATGGGTTTGCCTTATCTCCTAAAGGTATGATCGCGGTTGGTAAAGGTGGATTAGCTATGAAATTTGCGCTGACCGAAGATCAAGAATTGCCGGTTGAACTCCCTCCTGTCGCTAGCATAGAAAAGATCGATGAGGTAAAAGCCAAAATAGAAGTTGAAGAAGTCGTTTACCACTGGGAAGTAGTACGTAAAACAGATTGGCAAGTTGATTTGAATGATGTTTGCTTCACTGATCAACAGCGGGGTTGGGCTGTCGGTACTGAAGGGAGGATTGTTCATACTACCGACGGAGGAAGTACATGGCAACCGCAATATAGTGGTGTCGATAATGATCTGCAGCGAGTATATTTTATTGATAAAGAAACTGGCTGGGTCTTCGCTCGAGGATTAATTTTGAGGACTGTGGACGGAGGCCAGACATGGCAGGTTTTGAGAGGGGCACTTCAAAACTTTAGAGGTGGTATTTCTACTCTTCAATTTCTGAATCGTCAAGAAGGTTGGCTAGGTGTGACACAAGGTCAGACACTGCATACGACTGATGGTGGCTTAACATGGAAAGTGCAAAGAAGTGGAACAACCACTCAAGCTATCAGTGATCTACACTTTATCGATAGTAAAAAGGGTTGGGCTGTTACTCCGCAAAGGCGGGATGGTGGATTTTTGCTACATACTACAGACAGTGGAAATTATTGGAAAATTCAAGAAAAAACGAATCAACCTGCTATTGCTGTTCATTTTAGCAACGATGGACAAAACGGTTGGCTGCTATTGGCAGATGCGTCATCTCTTTTGACAAGTAATGGTGGGAAAACTTGGAAAAGACAACAAACTGATTTTGAAGGTCGTATTAATCGTGTGTCATTTTTAAGCGAGAAACAAGCTTGGGCATTTACCAATAGCCAGTCAATTATTATGACAAAAGATCGCGGTATATCTTGGCGAGAGTTGTTTCTTGACGGCCGCCCACCACAGGAAATTCAAGGACCAACTGAAAAAACAGACCAGGACAAGACACAATTCTCAATAGCGAAAAATGATGTAGACGAATTTCAGACGCTATTAGAAAAACGTGGTATGGAGAATAGTCGATTCAACCGAGTGGCCAGTAATCAGGTAGAATCATCAGAAAGAAGTCCGAAGAATAAAACGAAGGAATCTGATGTTGAAATAGATAAAGAGTTAATGGATACAGATGAAAGACCTATTGTACCGAATAGAACAAGTAATCAAAATTATGTGAAAGGCGTTTTTTTTCTAAACGAGGCCGAAGCTTGGTCCGTAGGAGAATCAGGAAATATTCATAAAACCCAAGATGGTGGTGCAACTTGGCAGAGAAAAAACGGGGGAGAACGATATGAAAATCTGGAAGATGTCTTATTTTTAAGTCAGAATAATGGTTGGGTGTCTGGTGAACAGGGAACTCTAATGGAAACGAAAGATGGGGGACACACTTGGCATACGCTCAACAGTGGTACTCGACAAGAGTTAGTAGGTGTTCACTTTGTAGGTTTAACCCCTAAGTGGGGTTGGGTTATGCGAAAGGACGGAACAGTCCATTACACAACCGATGGAGATAAATGGTCCCCGGGTAAGACACCTATGCGTCCACCCTTATTTGAAGAAGAACCTCCAACTAATTTTCGAATGAACGATGCTTCATTCGGTAAGTTCTCTGAGGGATGGGCCGCCGGTAGTGATGGCCAAATCATTCATAATCAAGATGGCGGTCCAATCTGGACTCCACAGCGGACCTCTACTGGTAAAGATTTAGTAGACATTGAAATGAAATTTGCCCCATTGGGCTGGGCTGTGGGACACTCTGGAATTGTTCAGCGGACAGTCAATGGGGGGCAGTACTGGAAACATCATGAAACTGACACTGGATATGATTTGTTTTCGGTTAACTTTATCAAGAAACGTGTTGGTTGGGCCGTAGGCCAATATGGCATCGTCTTGCGTACCAATAATGGAGGTTTCAAATGGGAAGCACTTTCCAGTGGAACCACTACCAATCTCAATAGCATAATTTCTCTCTCTGAACAAGAATTATATGCTGTTGGGGATAGAGGATTAATCCTATACTCTTCTGATGCGGGTGATACTTGGCAACAACAACACACTGATATAGATAATGACTTATATACCATAGTATACTCAGAAGACAAAAATACGTTATGGATTGTTGGCCAGTGGGGGATCATTCTCAAACGTTCTCTTGCGCCACAGCTATCTTACCGAAAAGGTAATAAATGATGTGGTTATTCTAGCAAAAGACCTATGATTGTGTGTTTTTCCATTCCTTTAGCTTAACTCGAGATCTTTGGTTTCCACTTAATAATTTTCTCAAGCAGGGATCTAGCCGTAGACTTTTTTTTAGATCAAATAAGTAAAAAGTATTTTTTAGGCAATTATACATATGAAATTAGTAATGATCAGGTCAAGAATAGGCTTTTGGCAGTTATCACTCTTATTTGGATTGATGATCGGTATTAAGTCCATTGCTGCTGAACAACAAAATTGGTATGTTGCAAAGGCTACAGAAATACCAATAATTGACGGAAAAATTACTGATGAAGTCTGGAGCTATGCGCCCACTTTGATGTTATCTATCCAAAAGTCGATGGGCAAGGATAAAGGAAAAGAAACTACAAGACTTCGACTTCAGGCTGTTTATACGGATACAGAACTAGCCATTCTGGCTATCTGGGCCGATGAGACAGAGAGCCGAACCTATAAAACTTGGGTTTGGGATACAGCCAAATCTAGATACAAAAAAGGTCGTGATTTGGAAGATATCTTCTCTGTTGGTTTTCCAATAAGTGGTTCTTTTACTGGTGACATGTTGTCCCCGATAGAAGTTGAATGGGACGTTTGGCATTGGAACGCAGCACGTACAGATCCTTCTGGTTACGCATTTGATCGTCGTCATCTTCATACATTTACGCAACCCAAAGGAAAAGCCAAACAAATTTCGATACCTGGAGGGAAAAAAATCTGGTTCGCGAATCCAGCTGATCAAGGGTATCCATTATTTTCTTCTCGATCAAAACCTAGAACCTTTGAAGGTCAAAGTGTTCCGTCATTTGTGGTTAATTTGCCGACACACAGTCAGGCAGATGTACAGGCGAAAGGGATTTGGGAAAGTGGCCGATGGCAACTGGAGTTGAGGCGTAAATTGGATACGGGACATTCAGATGATCTTGCATTCACTCCTGGTCAAATTTATCCTGTAGCCATTGCAATTTTTGATCATTCCGAGGGAGGAAGACATGGCTCGTCATCAGTAGTGAAGATGAACTTTAGACAATAAAAGAATTTTAGACTACCTTTCCAAAACCAGAAAGAAAAGATTAATAAGGATTAAAAATTCTGTTCAAGGAAATCATTAATCACTTCGTTTGGTAGAGGCATACTGACCGCATTTACATTAGCTTCTAATTGCTGACGGTTCAGACTGCCAATTGGATTTCCATGTACTCGTAGGTCGAGCATACAGAATTGTAGAGCAACAGCGAGAAGGCTGATTTCACGCTCCAAGCACCACTCACGCATCTTTGTCGCGCGTTGAACTTCTTTATCTTTGGGATCTCTGTCGGATAAATCCATTCCCGTTAGTAAACCACGCTTAATCGACCAACCGTTTAAAACTCCAATATCATTCTTTTCTGCTAATGGTATGATTTTATTAGTGGCAGTTTGACCGAAAAGATTAAAATCATTGAAAGTCAATAAGACATCAAGTTCACCAGTTTCGATAGCTTTCAAGTGAAATTGGTGAGGATTCATAGCATAGCCGATATTATGACTTAGACCACGGTCTTTCAATTTCAATAATCCGCAAAGAGTCCCATTTTTTTTAATCGTAGGATCAACCTCGCGAGGGTCATGAACCATAAGTGCGTCAAAATAGTCGGTTCCTAGTAGTTCTAGCTGCCTCTCAGCATTGTCAATAGCATACTCAGCTGAATAGTCAACATCGTTATGTTGGGTATAATCAAGATGATCCCACTCATATCTACGCTCGCAACAAACTCTTGCAGAAATAATTATGTCTTCTCGATGAATAACACCCTCTTTCAAGGCAAGTCCTAATTTACGTTGAGAATCTCCATAGCAAAGGGCCGTGTCAAAGTGGTTAACACCGATATCTACAGCAAAACGAATTAGTTCACAAGCTTCATCATCGGAAACAGATCCAAAGTGGTTACCAAAACCCTGTGTACCGAATGGTATTACTGGAATTGAAATTTCACTTTTACCCCATCGACGACGGGTAAGTTCAAAAGACTTAGACATGGTTACTCCTTTTATTTATTGATAGTTAATATCAAAAGCCTAGATGTAAACAGAATGCGTATATAGATTCTCCTAAGGCTTGTTGACCAAGTCCACTTCAAATATTGAATCGTTTATTAAATAGAATATCAATTTACTACTAGCCAGTTTCTAATCGAATAATCGATGTATTGGTATTATTAGTACTATGAAGGCACTCAGCCTTGATCGTCAATTTCCCAGTCAGACAACCCTAATGGTAATGGCTGAGGTTGTAAACAGGTACTACTCAACTCTATATGTTGGCCTTCAGCTGATGCTTGGTGTAGAGCATGAATGACTTCGATGACATGATACCCCATTTCACCGCTAGCCCTTATAGGACGTTGGTTTCGAACTGATTTAGCCATGTCAGCAACGCCAACGCCGCGTGAATTCTGATTGTAGCTATAATTGCATTCGACCTCAACAAATTCATTCTTTGAAGATGGGCGAAAATAGATGGGACCTCCAAAATTGTTAGGATCAATACACCTTAGCGAACCTTCTGTTCCATAAATCTCAATGTGCGGTAGATTCGTGGAGTGAACATCGGAGCTAACGAGAATTGTCCCAACTACACCAGAATGAAAATCCATTATTCCAGCAAAGTGGGTTGGGGTTTTGACTACGTCTTTGAATTCTCTCTTTTCTCCCCATACGTTTCTAGTTGAAGCTGTAACACGACGAATTGGTCCCAAAAGGTGGATTAGAGCATTCAAGTAATAGGGGCCACGATCAAAACTCCATGTTACACCGAAGTCGTAAAAGTTGGTACGATAGAAGTTGACATACTCAGTTGATTTTGCTGTTGCATTGGCTATTTGTGGCTGACGAAAAGCCATTAAACAAGCAGAAGCAGCCACTGGCTGGCCAATATTTCCTGCATCAATGAATTGGCGTGCAGTCTGCCATGCTCCACCGAAAAATGTGTCGGGCCCACAACCGATGTATAACCCTTTCTTATTAGCGAGTGATAACATACTTTGTCCTTCTTCTAGATGGACAGCCATTGGTTTTTCGTTATACACATGCTTTTCGGCCTCTAATACGGATAATGCGACTGGGCCGTGGGCACTATGTGGCGTTAGATTAATTATCATTTCAATCGCAGGATCGTCTAATATTTCGTCAACTGAACATGCTTTGTTAATTCCAAATTCATTGGACCGATCCTGAGCTGCATCAGGACGCTGATCAGCTACAGCTATAATATCAAAGGCTGAAAATTTCCGGCTGTTTTTAAGATAAGCAGCACTAACCATACCACAACCAATAATACCAACAGAAGTTGCACCCGAAGATGTATTTTTTGACATTTTTATCTTCTCCTAACCATAAAACTTAGTATGAACAAATGTTATTGTAGATCATCAGCGATCAGTGTGTTTGTTTTTTTTGACTAGGCACATTACTGAATGGAAATTTGTTTTGATTGTGTTAGTCAAACGAGTACTCGCCAGGTAATCGATTATCCTATATCAAAATAGAGGTGAATGTGAGTCTTCTAGCATAATTTACTTGGCATTTAATAGATATTAATGTAACAAAGACGAATGGTATGAGATTTTTAAGAGGAATATAAATTTGACACATCATTTTAGACAATTAGTGAACCTAATTGTATTAATAATAAAAAGGTTAGAAAAAAAATATCACGGACGCATGACGGAAGAGAAATATTGGGTAACCTACAAAAAAAACTATTATCCAAAGGGTTAAGCCATAAACTACCGTCCCGATACCAGCGACCTGAATTTCGTTCAGCTAAAGTGGGCACTAGTCGATTAAAAAGAATAAAAGACACATGAAAGGTCTGACATCCTTAGGGCTTAAGGTTTTTTATAATAAAAATTGGATTTAAAAGATACCTTCTTTATTTTATGGATCTTGAATTATCGATGAGTCGATTTTCCATGTTCTAGCCACTGGATCATGTCTAGTGGGTAACGTTTTTTCACACTATCATAAAACTGAATTGATTCCACAGAAAGAAAATCCCGCCCAAAACCATCTTGACCACTATGAAAGAATCTGTGATCTGATTGCCAAAAATTTTGGATACTGTTAGGTGCTAGATTGCTAGCATTTTCCTTCATATAATCAAAACTAGCAAAGGTCGATAGCCAATTACAGATTTCCATTGTAATATCTATCTGTAAGAAATGAGCTAACTTCGATATCTGCTTGGCTAAATTAGATTTCAGATCACTATAATGTAGCAAGATAACATTTGGTAAGGTTTTGGCTTGCCAAAAGGTTTCAAAATGATGCCAGCCAGTACTTTTTGCTATTTCTTGTTGAAAGTATTTGTCTGGATCGGCCGAAAAAGGTGCTTTTAATTTTTGACCTAAAGATGCTTCAATGGCTGCTCGATCTGAATTTTTGTAATGATTGTAAAGAGAGAAAAACTGGTCTAGTGGATTTCGACCGACAAAAATATAACTTACATTATCAAAATAAGGTATTCCATCAAATGGTGTATGGGTTTTGATAAATCTCCGATGAGTCTGTGCTTCATACTGAGCAAGTACTTGTTCAACTGACTGTACTTTTTGATCTAGCCACGGAGAGATTGTCCCTAATGGCTGATCCAATTTGGCACTTCGGAAAATTAGCAAAGCACAAATCATCTGTGTCCAAGTCGTTCCGGATTTCGGAGGAGTAGAAATTACAATATCGTTTGGACGAAGTTGAAATATTCTCCATCTTGAACTGTCTGCCATTGGGCTTTGATAATCAATGATTTGCTGCCCATTAAAGTTTAACATCTTGCATATCCTCCTTTTTGAGTTTATTTGGCTTGCCAAACTGCTGTACCACTGTGTTGTATTTCCGATTGTAAAATATCACTCATCTGACGGAAGAGATCAGGTTCAGTATGAACTATATTATGTGATTCTTGAGGATCTGCACTAAGGTCATAGAGCTCAAGTGGTTCAAAAGGACTATTATGCAATAGTTTAATGTTACCTTGTCTTACAGAATGCTGATTAAGACCTAGAAAAGCTTGCCCTCCTTCTTTTCGAACCCAATAAAGGTTTCGTTCGGATAAGTCTTGTCGCTCACCTCGAAGGGTAGGAAAAATGGACTTACCCTCAATATGATGACCTATTTCAACATCCGCTACCTGACAAATTGTAGGAAAAAGATCCATCAACATGGCTACTTGAGTTGTCACTTTCCCTGGGTCAATCTGGCCTGACCACATAGCACAGGCTGGAACACGAATACCACCTTCGTACATTTGCCCTTTTGCGCCACGTAAAATCCCGTTAGTTGCTCCAACATTCAACTGACCACCATTATCAGAAGTATAAATCACCAGAGTATTTGATAGCTGATCTGTTTTTTCAAGTATATCTAAGACTCGACCAATGCCTGAATCCATATGTTCAACTAAAGCCGAATATCGAACTCTTTCTTCTGAAGCCTCAGGTTCACGTTGTCGTACTCGTTCAATCCAATCAGCTGGAGGTTGAATTGGTGTATGCGGTGCATTATATGCTAGATAAAGGAAAAATGGTTGAGACGTGTGGTATTGGCTTTGAATGAATTCGACAGCCCAGTCAGAAAATAGGTCTGTAGCATGTCCACGGGGGTCAATATTTTCTAGATTTTCCCTCATATAGTTTTGATTATGCCTTAGATGTGTATAGTAGTCATCCATCATATCACCAAGGAATCCATGAAAGTGATCAAATCCCCGACGACAAGGATGATTTTCGGCTTCTAACCCCAGGTGCCATTTACCAATGAGGGATGTATTATACTCGTTTTGTTTTAGGAGTGATGGTAATGTAACTGCGCTTGGACTAAAGTAGCCCCAGCTGTTTTCGGGGTGGGTACGAATAACTCCAGGCACACCAACCCTATCGGGATAGCGACCCGTCATAAGAGAAGCTCTACTGGGTGAACAAACTGAAGAGTTTGCATAAAATTGGGTGAGCCGGACACCACCCTTAGCAATACGATCAATATGGGGTGTTTGGATATGTGGACCATCATGAACAGAAACATCCCCGTAACCATGATCATCAGCTAAGATAAGTACGATATTAGGTAAACTTACCATTAATCGAGTCCTTCCTATAGTATTTAGTAACTATTTCTATTCTCTGGACTATAATAACCTTGATTTGTGAAATCAATCAATATCCGATTTAGCGACTTAATACTCGTATTAGATTACCCTTTCCTAGTTTAACATTAGCCAATTACCATTGGTGTCTATTATTTGACTCCAAAATCAAGATAGAATAAAAAAGAAAATGTTATTAGCATCTGCCTATATTAATTCAGACGAAATATTGACAGCATTTCATCGTTTTGGGTTTTACTGTAAAATTCTACTCCCAATAATAGTTACAAGTGAACAAGAAAATCCGAATGCCTTTCATTATCTTCTCATACTTCACTTTGTTCAACTATTATTTTGTGTAGTATTCAAAACCGATGCCGGAGGTAAAACAATGAAATTACACACTGATTCTCAATGGATATTTAGATTAAGCGATCATGAAAATCCAATCAAAATACACTGAAACATGTAAAAATAGAAGAAGAAGCAAACAGTCAACAAATCAGACTGGCTGCTATTTCATGCCATTTAGACAAGAAATTACCGTCGGCTTCAATAAGAAAGCTCCGAAATTATTGAGCTTTGGCTATTTGGACCCGGTTGGGTCTTTTTACGTGGTAAACGTGAACTTGGTTGGTTTTAGTAGGTATACTTGGGGACGTAATGTCAACATAGATTTGGTCTTCAAATACCTTCACCGGGTAGGTCGCGATTTGACATTTTTTGGGCCAAATGCACTGGCCGGTTTTCACATCAAATTTCCACTGGTGAATTGGACAAACAACAACATCGTTTTCTAATCCCCCAGCATGAAGTACCCCCCCACCATGTGGACAGGTATTATCAACTACATAGAATTG
>Ga0163179_10003090_pt1 | contig 11384 bp, 25 predicted proteins | sample AtlANTMetagenome_FD_109643 | JGI IMG/M metagenome (GOLD analysis project Ga0163179, IMG submission 109643) | Marine eukaryotic phytoplankton communities from the Atlantic Ocean - Atlantic ANT 2 Metagenome | ecosystem: Environmental > Aquatic > Marine > Oceanic | place: North Atlantic Ocean... | reverse complement strand
TCTTTCATCCTTATAGTAGCTTCAGCCTTTTGTATGGCTGTCTTGCCCTCTATGTAGGATGACGCTAAAGTAGATACGGAGCTAAGTATAGTTCCTATCATTATACGCAGTCACAATCCTCATGGCACTTCTTGTTCCACAATGCACACCATAATCTTTTAAAATACTTTCTCATCGTTCCTCCCTCTCCATTTTTCTGGGTTCGGCTTTCTCTGCTCCCATCCATATGGCGAAACTCCCAGTCATCGCCCCGGTAATTACTGATACTAGCCCTGCCTGTTGGGTAGTCAAGTCGGGCTGACTCAAAGCCCATTCGATACAGCGAATGTAAACACCTGTCATAGTAAGCATCATTAGTCTTGGTAGGATTTTCCATCTATCAAGCATTTCTGGTGTCATAGGAACAGTATCCTCTAGGTCTGTCTGGGTCTAGAACTTCGTCCCTATTTAGGTGTCCTTCTAGATACAAGGCTCGTTCTACATGGTCTAGGGTGTAAAGGTTTCCAGTTTTTGCATGGATAGCCTGTCGAATATAGAACACATCTGATTTAGGAATATGAAGTCTTTGTGCCTTACTGGGCTTGTTTTGACTAATCGCTTCATAGAACTCATCTAGAACGTTTTCAGATGAATATAGTTTTACTTTATTTTTACTCATTGTCAATAGTTAATTTAGGAAAGTTTGTACTTAGTATAGGTAGGAATACAGTTATGTTAGTCTTAACTATATGTTATAACTATTATTAAGTTAATATTATATATGTTAATACTTAATGTCTTAACTCAGAAAGTCTTAACTTAGTTATACCACGTTTTTTAAATTCTGTCAACTGAAATTTTCACTTCTGTGTATTTGTACATATACACTAACCACATATGGGGGGGTGTCCCACGCACTATCACGCATATAGGGGGATTTTTTGCAGCCACGCACCAAAAATTTTTTACTGTATTTCTGGAATAAGTTTTTAAAAAAGCGGTTAAGGGGCATAACTAAATCATTATATTTACTGCATTTATAAACTAATTATTTATTCGTTGAGTCTATTTCATGGCCAAAAAAACCATACCGTACCGACTCCGCGTGTTTATTCAAAAAATATCTACAATGGACACCTTACTATTTATAAATAGTTCACAGACAATAACCGCCTTGAAATAAAAACTTGAGTTTTAAAACAAATTGAGTCTATAATGGATGAAACCAACCGATTCCCCTGTTTTGGAGCGAATCATTAACATAGGAAAAAACGAAATGAACACATTTGAAAAAATAGAAAACGCTATATCAACTGCCACAATTAACGGTAGTTTCAATTCTGATCTTATTGAGGATAAAGAAATAAGAAGACTCGCGCTGTTAACCTATATCAATAAAACAGTGAAGAAGAATCCAGAGTCCGCACTACGCGATTATGTAACCGCAGACTCTTATGTTTATTCTGAGGTAGCGCATTATGATCATGATCAGAAAGAGAAGATTCAAACCATTAATCTTGGAGGGAATACCGCGCTAGTGATTGAAAAGAGTAATACCCATATTCTAGGAAAATTTAATTATCCTACATTTTCCGATAAACCATACTTTACAATCTTTTATATGGTTGACCCTGAAAACGGTGAATATAATTTTACAATGGGTAGTTATGATTTATCATTAGTTGACGCTACCAACGATTTTATTAGACGTAACCAGTAATTGAGTTTTAATTTCAACATTCCATATACACGAGGTGAACAAATGGAAAAAATTACAAATACAAATTTCGATTTTAACAAAATAGAAAATGTTGATGTTCGCGCATTAATGAAAGCAAACACTGAGTTGAATCCAAATACTGAACTAGACTCTCCAACATGGGCTACCATGCTCTATAACTTATTTGAGTTGAACAACGTGAATCCTTACCGCGTAAGAATAAATGACAAGAGTCAACCTGACTCAGTTTACATTACGTCAGGCGGTAAATCTAAAGAAGGTTTTCTTGTCATTAGAATTGGCAAGAGAGTCAATTACTATGCTAATTATAAGCGCAACGGTCAGAGTCGCGCCTATCCTTACTTAGTAGCTAAACAGCGCAGACTCGCCAGTAATGACAAGCGTGTTACAACTATTGTGACAATGCAGTAAAACCATAAACGCGGAGTCTGGTATTAACTGGACTCCGCTTAACATAGGAAAAAACAAAAATGATAACAGACACATTTAAATTTATATTAATAGTAGTAATACCGCTTTCAATATTGTTAGCTATTCCTGAACAACTAGCACCGCATACAATAGGAGTTTAGACAATGGATTTAATACACTTTATTTATTCAAGTAATTTTCTTTTAATGTATGCAACAATAACCGCTGTCTTGATTGTATTAATGGTAATTATAAACGTTTATGATTATTACACTATCCATAAAAGATTTAGTGATTTAGATAAGAAACGTAAAAGATCTAAATATATTTTGGAAGGAATGAAAGCTTTAAATAAATCAAGCTTAAACGAAAAAGAATTAAAAGATATCATGAAAAAGTGGAGTCAATAATGCCCTTAGATTATACAAGTTTAGAAAACACTATTTATAAAAAGAGTATTAAAAATTTATCTGATTATAAATACAACGTGATTAAACCTAGTAAGAATAAAAAACTAGGTAGTAACAAAAAAGCGGTAGTTACTAAGGGTAGTTTTAAAGACTATCGGATGTTTACGTTGACTCTTGAAGAACGTGCAACATGCCCAACATCCTGTTTTCATTGGAGTACTTGTTTTGGTAATAACATGCCATTCGCTCATAGAATATCACATTTCAATCAAGAACTATTGGAACAAAAAATTATTAGTGATTTAGATTTATACTGCTCTAAACAATATGGAGTCTTATTACGAACTCATGTATTAGGTGATTTTTTTAATATTCGTTACGTTCTATTCTGGGAGTCAATGTTGGAAAGATATCCAAACCTTGCACTATATGGTTATACCGCCTATTTACCAGAAGACTCAAACAATCAATATTCGGAAATAGGAATAGAGATTAAAAGATTAGTTAAAAAGTTTGGTAATAGATTTGCTATTAGGTTTTCTAATTCTTTTAAGGAATCCTTTTCTGCAAATAGTACTGATATCATGAAGGCGGTAAAAGGCGAGTCTATAGTATGCCCTGAACAAACCAAACAAACTGATAATTGTACAACGTGCGCTTTATGTTGGGATTGCCCAAGTAAAAAGATTTTATTTATAACGCATTAAAAGAACGTTTTTTCCTCAAACTTGGGAGTCGATAAAGATCAAGACTCCCACATTTTTTTATTTTTAAAAATTTATGGGGATTACTATCATCATCGATAGGGTAGGGTTCGATTTGAAAAATGCGTTACAAATAAAAATACACAGAGTACTATCATCAGATAGGGTAGGGTAGGGTTCGACATTAACTATTGACACGAATCACCAACATAGGGTAAAACTAATTATGGAAAGGAAAAAGGAAAAAAAATGTATAACAATGTAATTAGAATAGGAATGGTATATGTCGATCTTGATGGAGTTCTGGCTAACTTTTTCAAAGCGTTAGCAAAACTGTATGGCAAGCGACATTGGAAAGAAATACCAGAGGGTGAAGACACAGTTAAAAGATTATCGGGTACAGATTTCTTTAATACTCTTGAGCCATTCCCTACAACTACTAGATTGATTAGGGACATACATTGGTTGACTGAGGGGAATTGGTCAATACTTAGCACACCCTTAAGAGGAGATGAAAGGAATAGCATCTATTGGAAAAATCGTTGGCTAGATAAGATACTAGATAAAGTAAACGAACCACTATCTATAAAAGGCATACAGCCAAGAAATAGGTTTTACTCTCATCAGAAACATAATTACGCTAAGGAAGGGAGCAAACCAAATCTTCTGATTGATGACCGCCCACACAACCTCAAAGCCTTCATACAGCAAGGTGGTGTGGGTCTGAGGTATCAAGCAGACGAGTCGAACTATAAAGAATTAATAACCAAGCTTGGAAAGGAGCTATACTAATGTTACTAAATAGAAAAATAGTAAAAGATTTAAGAGGAACACTACAAACCCATTTGTTAAAAAATATGGATGGGTTTGAAGTAGAGGTAGGTAGTGCAAACTTTAATGACACAGAGGTCACATTCAAAGTAAACCTACGTCTAAAAGGCGCAAAGTCACAATCTCAGAAAGATCTGGAAGATTATGCAGAGATGTACAAGCTTGATCTGACCAAGATTGCAAAGCTTGATGGAAAGGATTTTAGCTTATCTGGATATAGGCGCAAAGCCAGATCTAAACCTTTTTTAATTCAAGACTTGAAAAATGGTGGGGAATATATTATAACTACTGACACAGCTAAAAAGTATTTCGCAAAAGGAGAATCAGCATGAGAGCAATACTAATAGACCCAAAGGCAAAACAGATAACACAGATAGACTACAATGGAAATTACGAGACTATCTACGAGCATCTAAGTTTTACCAATTCATTTGGCAATTCGCACAAGATAAGAGCCTTTGACATCGTGCGGATACCAGTAGGGAACGATGGCGTATATGTCGATGACGAGGGATTGTATGCGCCAGAGGGGGACAAGCATTGGTTTACCTATCGCTACAACGCTCATGAGATGCACCAGAACATACCGCTAGTAAACAGAGGTTTAGTTATTGGTTGCGATGAAAACGGAGATAGTGTAGATTGTGATTCTACAGTCGATTCGATTAAAGCATCAATTAGATGGGGAATGATAAGATGATTATGTTTAGAAATGAATTACCACTAGATCACACCAAGAGTATAGAGTTTATAGTTAATACTTGGACAAAAGAAATCCAAGAAGAAAACAAAGATCGTAACATGGGAGTCGGTTGGGACTCTTGTAACGAAACTGCTTGGAACGAACTTGAATGGTGGTTAGAAGACTATGGTTTGGAGTTAGTAGAAGAAGATGCCTAAAGTATATTACAAAAAAGTAAAACCCTCTAAACCGCGTAACCCAATGTTTGTGCGTAGGGCAACTATGTCTATCAACGACAAGAGGGAAAAGGTTGCCAAGCGCAGACACGAACACGAAATATATCAAGCAAAGCTATTAAGGAAGGAGCTAAAAGATGAAGAATGAAGATTGGTTTGACAGTCATGTTATTATAGACTTAGGTGGATTTAATAACAAAGACGACAAGAACAAAGCAGAGGAAACTCTAAAGAATAAACTAAAAGAAAAACTAGAAGAGGAGTTCAAAAGTGACAGCAAGAGAGATGATTAAGATATTAGTAAAGCTAGACAATCTAAATACCAAGATAGATTTTAGACTACCAATAAAGTTTTATGGTCAAGATCAAGATTTACTTTTAAGATACAATTGTGTATTCTATGAAGATGATTCGATAATTATAGGTTTTAAGGAGAAGTGATATGTATAAAGTGGTGGCAAGTTTTTTCGATGGTTTCTCTGGCACGATGGTTTCCCTAGACAAGCTAGGCATCACACCAGACGAGTACCATGCTTTTGAGATTGACCCTTATTCAAGTGCGGTCAGCAAGTACAACTATCCAAACATCATTCGACATGGTGACGCTAGGAATTGGGAAGTCCTAAAGGGTAAGAAGATTGATCTATTGGTTGCAGGATTTCCATGCCAGAGCTATTCGGTTGCAGGTTTGCGGAAGTTCCAAGAAGACCCAAGAGATATGTCTAAGGTTCTGTTTAAGGCTCTCTGGCGATTAAATGTAGATAAGATATTGATTGAGAATGTCGCATCAATGCCTAAGGTTTGGAAAGATTACTTTACTGAGATGTTTCAAAGCATATTTCCAGATGTTGTATGCCATGAGATAAACAGCGCAGTAGTATCTGCCCAATCAAGAAAGAGATTGTATTGGACAAACATTGACTTTGATTTACTGACAGATAAAGAAATAGTGATGGACAATATTCTTGAAGATGGTGCTATCTCTGATCGTGATAAGTCGTTGTGTATTGATGCCAACTATTTCAAAGGCGGTAGTATGCAGATGTACTATGGCAAGTCCAAGCGTCAGATAGCGTATGTTGATGAACCCACAAAAGGTTGCAAGCAAGTTGGTGTGGCAGACATGAAAGGCTATGACATCATTCGTAGAGTTTACAGTCGGTATGGCAAAGCACCATCGTTAACCACTATGCAAGGCGGTCACAGAGAACCAAAGGTCGAGTGCGGTAGGATTATCAATCGTAAGATCAACCCTAAGACTGGCAAGAGAGATGACTACAACCCAGACATCCAGTCAGAGTCACGAGTAGAGTTGCGGTCAGACAGCAAGACCAATACACTATCCACAGTACAGAAAGATAATGTGGTGGTGCGTAATTGGGAGAACGTCAACCCAGAGCAGTACTATTGGAGAGCATTGACTCCGCTTGAGTGTGAGAGATTGCAAACTGTTCCAGATGGGTACACTCAGTATGGTGACTTTGGTGGAGAACAGTTTGATAAAGAGGGTAACCTTATTCGTTACACGACAAAGCCACTCAGTAAGTCACAGCGATACAAGATGCTTGGCAATGGATTTACTGTAGATGTAATAGCGCATATACTGAAAGGAGAAAGCTATGAATAAGGAATTATTTGAACATGATGACCATGAGTGCGATCATTGTGAAGAGAATCCAGAGTACTATGAGTTCCATGAAGATGGTCACAGATATCATGGCTATGAGTGTGGTGTCTGTGGTAAATTATTGCAAACAGGATAGGAGAAAGATATGAATGAAGAAGAATATGAAAAGTACGCTTCAGAAGAGGATAAAGATACATTAAAAAGATATGTGCATGAATTAATAGAGTTATCTGATTTTTTATACGCTAAAATGTACAAGAATAAATTAATTTTTGATAAACTTAAAAAGATGTGTCGTGAAAGAACTAGAGAGATAAATCGTATGTATCATGGTGGGTTTTCCTCAAGGGAGCAATGCAACTTTGATGGTCAGCTAGAGATTATGAAAGAGATAATGAAGATGACAGATAGGAGAAAAAAGCTATGAGTGATGATGATGTAAAACAACAAGCCTTAAAACAATCACAAGACGCTTACATAATATTTCATAAGTTTCTTAAGTACTTTGGATACACTATGTTGTTTCTGATATTCTTGCTGTACTGCAATGACTTCTTTAATGACCCTACAGCAAGTAGGCATTTAGCAGAAGAGATAGCGGATCAATATGACCCGAAGGGTCTTAACAAAAAGAAAGGAATATAGTTATGAATGAAGAAGAACGGAATGATTTAACCAAAGATCAACAAGGCGATTGGATTAAGGATTGGAGTAGGCATTATATAAAAAGTCTTTGGAGTGACTCTGATGGTGACTACACTTGGAAGAAGGAGCAAGAAGATGAAAGCGTATCATAACAAAGGATTTGGCATGGCATTTTTCGTAGTGTTCTTGCTGTTGATACCTCTACCCATACTAGGATTGTGGGCAGTCGATGGTCAAGATTGGGTGGATAGATTTACAAATAAGTACTTTCCAAAGGCTGAGTGTTGGGAAAATGCCAAGCACGAGAGAGTATGCAAGTCAGATAATAACTGTAAATTTTGGAGGAACTTTTGTGATGGATGAAGGACACGCTTTATTTTTATTAATGATATGTGCAGTAGTAGTAACATTAGCACTTAACATGGTAGTACAAGGATTTATCGGATGAAAAAAAGGATTAAAGGTCAGCTAACAAAAGAGAAGAAAAAGGCAAAAGATTTCTTTCAAGATATTCTGGTTGCCGTAATAGTAATTTTTGTTTTGGGTGGTATGCTCTTGTATGCTCACTTTGATATAGTGTCGATAGTGGAGGGATAAAATGGAGGAAGAATTTATTGATGATTTATTTGACGATATGGTAGACGATTCAGAGGTGGATAAGATTAGGTCTATACCTTATGAGATAGAAAGGGAGTTAGAAGAATGATACTAGAAACAGCATTGATGTGTATGGCTTTCAATATCTACCATGAAGCAAACAATCAGTCTATGCTTGGTCAGATAGCAGTCGGTCAAGTGGTGATGAACAGAGTAGAGGACAGTCGTTTCCCCGATACAGTATGTGAGGTGGTCAAGCAAGCGGTGACGTATAAAGGTACAAACAAACCAGTCATACACAAATGTCAGTTCTCTTGGTACTGCGATGGTAAAAAAGACGAGCCAAACTACAATAGTAAGTCGTGGTCAAAAGCATTGAACTACGCAGTAATAGTATTAGGTGGTGATATAACGCTTGACGTTACAAGTGGCGCGACTCATTATCATGCAACGTATGTACGTCCTGCGTGGGCAAAGACAAAGACCCGAACCACTAGGATTGACAGACACATATTCTACAGATGGGAAAAATAAACTTTACTTTAGGAGACTTCTATGAGACTATTCTTTCTTGACTTAGTAGCAGTAATAATAATGATATGGGTGTGCATTTATGTATTCTAATATAAAACAGATAAAGACAGTTGGGGATATGGTGCAGTATTATCTACACAGCCCTCAGTTTTTGGCTCTCAGACCGCGTTCACAGAAGGATTACGAGTATACCCTCACAAAAGCGTTACAGACCTCTGTGAGCCTTTCTAAGCGGTTTGAGAGTATACGCATTTCAAAGGTATCAGTAGCAGATTGTAAGATTATTTATCAAGAGTGGTTGCAGAGAGGTAAAAGAATGGCAAACAATACAGCCACTATACTTTCTGTGGTGTTTAATATGGCAGAGGAGTTGGAACTTCTGGCAAGTAACCCTATGAGAAGGGTAAAGAAGGCAAAACAAGATGTAAGGCGAGTGATGTGGTCACGCGATCAGGTAAAATTATTCCTTGACACGGCATATGGCGAGTACAAATGGCGCAGTATAGGTCTTATTGTGCATATGGCTTACGAATTTGCTCAGAGAGTCGGTGATATGCGCCTTTTAGAGTGGAAAAGCGTTGACTTTGATGGTGCAAGGCTTGATTTGATACAGTCTAAGCGTAGGGCAGAGGTACACATACCCATAAACCCTAAGTTATTGGCTATGTTACGGACACAGCATGATGATTTTGGATTTCAAGACTACGTTGCACCCAATGTAAGACCTATCAATGGACATCACAAGCCGTACAATGAGTTTGATATATCTATTCTAGTCAATGAGGTCAAAGCACAAGCTAACTTACCCAAAGAGTTGACTGCTATGGATATGCGTAGGACAGCTATTACAGAGATGGTTGAGGCAGGTGTGGACACCACTCAGATTATGTCGGTGTCTGGACACAATTCACCACAGTCAATGCGTCCTTACATCAAGCACACATTTAGGTCAGCTAACAACGCTTTAGCTAGAAGGGAGTCATACAAAGATGAAGTTTCTTGAGGAGCTAGACTTAGAAGAGGGTAAGACGCTGACTATCGACTGCCCTGTTTGTAAAGGCAAGAAAAAATTCACAGCGACTAGGGTGGATGATATGATATTGTACAACTGTTATAGAAATAGCTGTACTGTAAAAGGTGTAAAGAAAGTTGGTAGAACTGTAGAAGGTATTAGGAAGAAGATGAATGGACAATCTGTAGTGAAAAGAGTATCAGAGTTCGCAGTACCTGAGTATTTCTCTAATGACCTAATAGATTGTGATGAATTTATTATGCAATGGCGGTTAGAAAATATACAGTTATTTCATGATGTTAAAAACGATAGGGTCGTATTCCCTATTATGAGTAGAGGTAAGATTATTGACGCTGTAGGTAGATCTTTAAATCCTAAGTCCCTTCCTAAGTGGTACAAATATGGTAACAACGTGTCGTACTATGCTTATAGGGGGGATGGTGTAGACAGAAAGGTAGCAGTAGTGGTAGAAGATGTTTTATCAGCTATAGCTGTGGGCAGTCACTTTCCAGTTATAGGGTTCGGTTTGCTAGGCACATCACTACAACAGGAGCATTTATACACTCTTTCTAATTTCGATAGGGTCGTAGTCGCCCTTGATCCAGATGCGTCCAAGAAGTCCTTGGAACACGCAAAGGAACTAAGTAACTACGTAGAAGAAACAAAGGTTTTAAGATTAGTAGACGATCTAAAGTATAAAAACCTTGAAGATTTTAACAAACTAAAGGAGCTATTAGATGGTTAAACATTGTATGGACTGTGGAGTAGAGCTAGACCCTGCTAAAAATTGGTACAAATCGTATCATCGTGCTAGTCATTATAGGTGTAAGAAGTGTGGTACTGTTAATCAAAGACAATTCAGTCGTAAAAACTGTGCTAAAAACAATAAACTACAAATGTACGTTAATGGTAAATACGTATCCATAAAACATCCTTTGCACAAACCGGGAAAATACAAAACTTTTAACGATGCTGCTTTTTCTTCCTTGATTAATTATGTAAAGTGTGTTAAGGGTGAGGTATACATTATTAGTAACCCTGCATGGAAGAACTGGTACAAGATTGGCAAGGCTGTCGATTCTACCGATAGATGTAATCAGTATCAAACAAGTAGTCCTCATAGAGACTACGAATTGGTATCAAACATTAGTCTACCTAACAGAGGTATTGGGGAGAAGATAGCACATACTCTAGCAGAGGGTATGAGTAGAGAAAGAAGTAACGAGTGGTTTCGTATAGAGAATCTAGAGAAAGAGGACTTTGATAAGTTCTTGAGTTTGGTAAAGACACTTACAGAGGAGAAGTTAAATGGTGGAGTTAGCACTAATAAGAAGTCTACTAGATAAAGACTTCTACGGAGATCACAAGGGTACACGTTGCCCCGATGAATTGTTTAGTAAAGATATACGTAAGATAAAGAAGACAGTGGACTTTGCCATGCAGAACTATGGTAAGGACAGCATCACTGTTCGTGAGTTAGAGAGTTTATTCTTTGCCCACAACAGCACACTTACGACATCCTCTAAGCAAGTATTCAAAGAGTTGTTTTCTAAACTAGAGAGAGAACAAGCTATGGATAAGGAAATAGCTAAGGATGTGCTGTCTAAGTTGTTTCAGCAATTCGTGGGAGAGAAGATAGCCAATATAGGGTTTGACTATGTTAATGGTGAAGGTGCTACGCTTGAGCCACTGCGTAAGATAATCAGCGACCATCAAGACAACTTTCTTCCCAACTTCAAGATAGACTGGGATGACATTAGTTTTGACAGTATACTAGAGCAAGCTAATCAAAAGTCTAAGTGGAAGTTTAATATACCCTCTCTTGCTAAGAGACTGCAGGGCATAAGCGGTGGTCAGCTTATCATAGTGGGTGCAAGACCTAACACTGGTAAGACAAGCTTTCACGCTAGTATCATTGCATCAAGAGGTGGCTTTATAGATCAAGGTGCTAAGTGTAGGGTCTTGTGTAATGAAG
>Ga0163179_10003089_pt1 | contig 11389 bp, 10 predicted proteins | sample AtlANTMetagenome_FD_109643 | JGI IMG/M metagenome (GOLD analysis project Ga0163179, IMG submission 109643) | Marine eukaryotic phytoplankton communities from the Atlantic Ocean - Atlantic ANT 2 Metagenome | ecosystem: Environmental > Aquatic > Marine > Oceanic | place: North Atlantic Ocean... | reverse complement strand
AGCAAGTCTAGAGTTTAGGTCGCTTGTGAAAAGCTATTTCTTTCAAAAATTCTGGGATTTAGCATTTTTCAGCTCAAGTGTTTTTGTTCCAATGCTTATTGGCGTAGTCTCTTCGAATTGCTTGCAAGCTATTGCAGCAAATCACAGTTTAAAAAATGCACCGAGCTCAATTTTAAACGCTGAGTCCGTCCTTTCAGGATTATTTTTGTTATCTCTGCTTGGTTTGCATGGTTCGAATTTTATGCAGTTGCGCGCTACAAATGATCTAAAGCGTAAGTGCTCCAAGTTCTCTTTAAAATATTGCTTTAGTTCTATGGCGTGCCTAATTTGTATGACGTTCTTAAATGGAAACACAATTCACTTTGATTTTGCAGAATTTTCTACGACATCACTTGTAGGACTCATGATAATGATCATTGCACTCGGCACAATGTACTGGTCAATTTGGAAGCAAAAGCGTGTTTGTTCGTTTTTATTATCATCAATAGTAATTGTATTATCTGTACTGGTATACGCGGCAAGCATTTATCCAAATCTAACGATTGTGGCCTCGGCGCCAAATGAAAACATTACAATTTTAGATTCAATGTCAAGCCAGTCAACACTTCAAAGAATGCTGCTGTTTGCTGTAATTGGTATGCCTTTTGTTTTTGCATATACCTACATGAGTTACCGCACTTTTTGGAAGCCGTGATAATCCAGCTGGGTGATATTTAATTTATTTGCTTCGAGTCACTGTTCGATAGTAGGTCTGCCGACCGAGTAGTAGTGGAAACCATGCTTGGCCATTTCATTACGAGCATATAAATTTCTTCCATCAAAAATTACGGGCTTATTCAAACTTGTCTTTAATTTTTTGAAGTCAGGAGTGCTAAATTCAGACCATTCAGTACAGATGATGAGTGCATCGGCATCTGTAGCAGCTTCGTACATGTCACTAATAATATCTACTGAAGCCACTTCAGAACTGAAAGTAGATCCAGCTTCAGGATCAAAGCCAGAAACTTTTGCGCCAGCGTTAAGTAATGCCTTCGCGATGTCAATGGAAGGAGCATCCCGAACATCATCAGTGTTTGGTTTGAATGCAAGGCCCCAGAGAGCAATTTTCTTATCTGTTAAATCATTGTCGAAATGTGCAAGGATTCGATTTGCAAACCACTTTCGTTGTCGTTGATTAAGTTCATGAACAGCTGTATTGACAAGGCATGGAGCGTTCGCATCATCACCCATTTCCATAACTGCTAATGTATCTTTGGGAAAGCAGGACCCTCCATAGCCAATGCCCGGTTTGAAAAATTGATTGCCAATACGGCTGTCGGCGCACATGCCCGTACGCACCCGCTCAATATTTGCACCATTGCGTTCGCATAATGAAGCGATTTCATTAATAAAGCTGATTTTGCATGCCAGCATTGCATTACTTGCATACTTCACCATTTCAGAGGAGTGGATATCAAAGAAGAGTAACGGGTGCCCATCACCTGTAAACGGTGCGTACAGTGTTTCAAGTGCCTCTTTAGCTTCTTCACTTTCAATGCCGCATACTACTCGGTCTGGTGTAAGGAAGTCGTCAATGGCATTTCCTTCGCGAAGAAACTCTGGATTGTTTGCAATGTAGTATTTGCCATGCAATCGCTCTTCCACTTTGTGTGTCGTTCCTACAGGTACTGTCGATTTGACAACAACAACTGGTGGCTTATCAAAGGAGTCGAGAACCTTAGAGATATCATCGGCGACACCCAGGACATACGAAAGGTCACAGCGACCATCTTTGCCTGTTGGAGTGCCTACACAGATAAAGATAATGTCAGAGCCAAGAAATGCAGTTGAGGCATCATCAGTAAAATCGAGACGTCCTGCGTTAATAGATTTGGTCATCATCTCGGAAAGACCTGGTTCAAAGAAAGGAGCTTGTCCTTTGTTAAGAGTTGCAACTTTTTTTGGATCAATATCAAGGCAAGTAACTGTGTTGCCCGCATTTGCGAAGCAAGTACCAGTAATTAAACCAACATATCCAGTACCTACAATTGTAATTTTCATGGCTCTATTATACTCGGTTGACAGCGTGTTAGAAGGGGTTATTTAATTAGGATATTTATCTCAATTGTTGTGTAGAATATCGCGTATGAATAACACCACTCAAAGACCAATGCTAGATCCAATTTCTCTGGAAATTCTTCAATCCATAGAATCAGCCGACCCGGCAGTAGCTGCAAATATGAAGGCAGAAGCAAGGCGGCAGCAAAATACCCTTGAGTTAATTGCCTCAGAAAATCATGTTTCTCCGGCAGTGATGCATACGATGGGAACATGGCTGACAAATAAATATGCAGAAGGGTATCCTGGAAAACGTTATTACGGTGGCTGTGAGTTTCATGATGCAATCGAAGATATTGCTCGAGATAGGGCAAAGGAATTGTTTGGCTGTTCTTATGCTAATGTTCAGCCTCATAGCGGTGCAAATGCAAACATTGCTGCATTTATGGCTTTGTTAAATCCAGGAGATACTGTGCTTTCTTTGCCAATTTCATCGGGTGGCCATTTAAGTCATGGTTTGAAGCCTAATTTTTCAGGAACGTTTTACAATATAGAAAGCTATGAGTTAGATCCTGAAACTGAAACGCTGGATTATGACCATATAGCCAAACGTGCTGAAGAGACAAAACCAAAATTAATTATCTGCGGATACAGTGCATATTCTAAAACAATAGACTTTAAACGCTTTAGAGAAATTGCAGATGCAGTAGGGGCATACCTTATGGCGGATATTGCGCACATTGCAGGACTTGTTGCAGGTGGACAGCATCCGTCTCCATTTCCTCATGCGCATATTGTGACAACGACAACTCATAAAACATTGCGTGGACCTCGGGGTGGACTCGTAATGACCAGCGACGAGGAAGTATCAAAACTTGTCGATCGTAAAGTTTTCCCTGGTTCACAAGGTGGCCCATTGATGCATATCATTGCTGCTAAAGCCGTTGCTTTTGGTGAAGCGCTACAACCTTCTTTCAAAGAGTATGCCTCGAAAATAGTTGAAAATGCAGTAGCTTTAGCAAATGCATTGACAGAACATGGCTATCGAATTTGTGCTGGGGGCACAGATAATCATCTAATGCTAATAGATCTTCGATCGCGCGACAAAGATCTTACTGGTTCAGATGCAGAAGATTGGCTAGGTAATGCAGGTATTATTGTTAATAAGAATGGAATACCAAATGACCCTCGAAAGCCTATGGTTACAAGTGGTCTTAGAATTGGAACAGCGGCCCTTACTACTCGTGGATTAGACGCAAATGATATGAAGGTTGTTGCAGGAATGATTGACCGTGTTCTTGAAAGTAATGGCGATGAAGATGTTTCTCGGTTAGTTCGCTCTGAAGTTGAAGCGATGTGTGAGCGTTATCCCTTGTATTGCCACTAATGCCGAAGCCTGCATTTAATATTGTTCTTTTTGCTCCTCAAATCCCTAATAACACTGGCAATATTGGTAGGACTGCAATGGCAACGGGTTGCAGGCTGCATTTGATTCATCCTATTGCGTTTGATCTAGATGAGAAAGCTGTGAGAAGAGCGGGACTAGATTATTGGCATTTGCTTGATTATCGCGAGCATGAATCATGGGAAGAATTTGTCGAAAACGAAAAACCGCCTCGACTTTGGCTATTTACAACAAAATCAGAAATTCCTTACTGGAATGGTGAGTTTAATCGTGGAGATTACATGTTGTTTGGAAGTGAGCAGCATGGTGTCCCTAGGGAAGTCCATGATTGGGTTGAAGACAACTATGGTTTAAATTCACGATTGACTTTTCCTATGGTAAATGAGGCTAGAAGTCTGAACCTCGCAACAGCTGTTTGCGCGGGTGTTTATGAAGGAATTCGTCAAACAAGCATCTCATAAAGTATTTTAAGGTGCTATAGTCAGCATTAGATAATTATTTTTTAAAACAACGCCCTAGATGGAGATGAGAAGCCATGGCTAAATACACAACGACTGATATCCGAAATATTGCAATGACCGGTGCGGCGGGTGCCGGAAAGACAACACTTGTCGAGAGAATGTTGCACGAGTCGGGTGAAATTGGAAATGTAGGTACTGTGGAGAAGGGCGATACTGTCTGTGACTTTGATGAATTAGAAAGAGAATATACACACGGGATCGACAGCGCTATTGTCCATTTTGATCACAATGGTTCCCATGTAAATATTATTGACACTCCAGGGAGTCCTGGTTTTTATGGTAAAGCAATTGCAGCGATGCCTGCCGTCGAAACACAATGTGTAATGATTGACGCTAGCGCAGGCATTGACACAATAACACGTAAACTAATGAAGATAGGCAAGGATCGAGAGCTGCCTCAAGTTATTCTTATAAACAAGATGGACCATGCCGAGGATTTAGGCACACTCTTGGAACAATTGCAAAATACCTTTGGGAGCGAATGTCGGCCAGTTAATCTGCCTGCCAATGGTGCAACAGGAGTAATAAATTGCTTTTCGAACTCTGAAGGTGAATCAGATTTGGGTGGAGTGGAAGAATTCCACACTGGTATCGTTGATCAAGTTGTTGAGGTTGATGAAGAGTTGATGGAGAAATATCTTGATCAAGGTGAAGTAAGTCCCGAACAATTACATGGGCCATTTGAAGCAGCATTGCGTCAAGCGCATTTGATTCCAGTGATGTTCATGTCTGCGAAAGAGAATGTTGGCGTTAAAGAGTTCATGGATTTTATAGCAAAATTATGCCCTAATCCTCTTGAGGGAAATCCTCGTACGTTTGTAATTAACGAAGGTGATGAGCAAGAAGAATGGCATGCTACAAATGACGGAGCGCATCCAGTTGCTCATGTGTTCAAAGTTTCCTCTGATCCCTATGTTGGCAAGCTCTGTGTGTTCCGCGTCCACCAAGGAGAGTTAAATCCTAGTATTCATCCCCGTGTTGGCGATAGTAAAAAACCATTACGGCTTAGTCACGTTTTTAAGTTGCAGGGTAAAGAGCATGTGGAAGTTTCGGAAGTGATTTCTGGTGATATCGGTGCAGTTGCGAAGGTAGAAGAGCTTCATTACGGAAGCGTAATGCACGATGCGTCTATTAGTGAACAGATGAAGATTAAGCCCTTGCCTATGCCAAAGCCAATGTATGGACTTGCAATTGATGCAGCAAATAGAAATGCAGAGACTAAACTTGGCGAGGCACTGACGAAGTTGCTCTTAGAAGACCCAACTCTTGAGACTGACCGTGTTGCTGCGACAGGCGACTTAGTGCTTCGAGGTTTAGGTGATATTCACTTAAGGGTAAAGCTTCGTTTGATGAAAGATCGTTACGGTGTTGAAGTAGACACTCGTACGCCAAAGGTTGCGTACAAAGAAACAATCACCTCAAATGCGGAAGGTCACCATAAACATAAAAAGCAATCAGGCGGTTCGGGGCAGTTTGGCGAAGTGTATCTTCGCGTTGAGCCTTCTTCTGGTGAAGAAGCCGAGGAAACATCCGATGGATTTGTATTTGTGGATGATACTTTCGGTGGTTCAGTGCCAAAGCAGTTCATGCCAGCAATTGAAAAAGGGGTGAAAGCAGTAATGTCTAATGGTGCTATTGCTGGATATCCAATGTACAACATTAAAGTGACTGTTTATGATGGTAAACACCACGCTGTTGACTCTAAAGAAATCGCATTTATGACTGCAGGTAAAAAGGCATTTATTGAAGCAGTGAAAAAGGCTAAGCCCGTATTATTGGAGCCCTTCGTAAAATTGCATATTTCAATACCAACCGATATGATTGGAGATATATCATCAGACTTGTCTGGTCGCAGAGGTAGAATCATTGGCACTGAGATGATGCCCGGTGATCAAGCGCTTCTTGAAGCAGAGGCTCCGTTGTCTGAGGTTATGTCTTATACGAGCCAGCTAAAGTCAATTACAGGCGGCACCGGTTCATACGAAATGGAGTATTCACATGATGAGCGTACCCCTGCAAATGTCCAGGCAGATGTTGTGAAGGCATTTAAGCCTGACTCAGAAGATTAAAATTTGGGGAAGAGAAGAGAAAAGGGTTGGCTTCTGCCAACCCTTTTTTATATATGTCAATTCAGAAGTTTGAGTGATGTGTTTCTTTAGCTATTGAGCCATAGGACTAGAATCCATTGACGACGAATGGATTCGTATGTCGTTCGTGCCCAATTGTGGAAGAAGGACCATGCCCCGGGTAGAAAGTCATTTCATCAGGTAATCCCATTAGGATTTTATGAATGGAATTACGTAAATCATTTACATTACTTGTAGGAAAATCATGCCTTCCAATACTGCCTGCAAACAAGGTATCGCCTACGATTGCTTGCTTTGATTCAGCGTTTACAAAACAGAGGCTGCCTGGGCTATGCCCAGGGGTATGAAGGACTTCCCATTTGGAATTACCTAGAGTTAGTTCTTCGTGTGGGTTGATAACGCCAGTTGGAGATTCAACAGCTACGGGCATCCCTGAGAATCCAGACAGATTGAATTCCGGATTCATATTCCATTTTGATTCAATCTCATGGCATAAGACGGGTACCTCTCCAATGATTGTTCGAAGTTTGTCTAGCCCAGCAATATGATCAGAATGGCAGTGTGTCAGAAGCACTGCTTTTGGTTGAAGTTGTTCTTCCAGTAGGTACTGAATCAGCGATTCGGGTGAGTATCCACAATCAACAACCCAGCATTCATCGTCTGAAGTGACCACATAGCAGTTGGTTTGATAATCACCAAGGATAAATGGTGTGATTTGAACGGTCATAGAGTTGCTCCTGAGGTATACAATGACATCGAATAGGAAGGATACCTAATGATTAAGCGAAGCGTACAGCAAATGGATGGAACCTCTGTTAAGGGAAGTGGAATTAAAGGCGTGACAATGAAATTACTTGTTGGCAAAGATGACAATGCCCCTACGTTTGCAATGCGTCATTTTTCAGTCGATCCTGGAGGGTTTACGCCAAAGCATGAGCATCCTTGGGAGCACGAAGTGCTAATACTCAGCGGTATGGGAGAAGTGGAATGTGATGGCGAGGTTGTTTCAATATCTAGTGGGGATGGTCTCTTCATTCCTTCAAATGATTTGCATCAATTCAGAAATTTGGGCGAAGAGCCATTAGAATTTTTGTGCATTGTGCCTGTAGAATCAGATTGTGGAGAGCCAGTGCCAGGGAGTTGATGTTTCACGATGAATAAAATAATAAACAAGTTTCATTTTTTCCTTTTTCTCGCGGTAATTTCATTTTTACTTTTAACATCTAGTATGTGGGGTTTAGTTTTTGCGAGTTCGATGTCAATGGTTGCATACTGTGCAGTTTTGTCCATAGTTCTTTTTGTATCGCTTGCGACCATTTCTGCAATTAGGAAGAATAGCGCAGAAAAATATCAGAGTGAGATTAATAAAAAACTTGATTTAATACATGAAGCGATGCAACTTTCTGAAAATGCAAAGAGAATACTATTTCGAGATCGAGAGTTATTGCTACTTCGCAATACAGTCCATGATGATATTGAGAAAGGCGATTTCCATGCTGCATTAATCCTTTGCGATCAGATGGCAAATGTCTTTGGCGCAGTAGAGGAATCCGAAGAAATGCGCTCGCGTGTTCAAGAAATTATTCATCAGCATCACCAGGACCGTATACAGCAAGAGATGGTCCAATTGAAACAACTTCTCGAAAAACATCAGTGGGTGGAGGCTTATCAATACGCAGCAAAATTAAGAAGGTTATTTCCCGAATCGCCACTCCTTCATGGCCTTGAACAGCAGATAGCAAATGTTAGGACTCAATATCGTCATTCACTAGAAGAAAACTTTTTGCAATCAGCAAAAAATGATGAGGTTGAAAACGCTATGTGTCTTCTTCAAGAACTTGATGGTTATCTCACTCCTGAGGAAGCACGTCGTTTTAGAGATACTGCTGCTTCGGTCATTGAAACCTATCGTGAAAGTTTGACTGTTAAATTTAAAATGGCTGTAAAAGATCATCGTTGGAAAGAGTCGATTGATTTTGGGGAAGAGATTATTCGACAATTCCCTAATAGCCAAATGTCAGTTGAAGTTACTGAAATACTTGAACCAGTACGCGCTCGCGTATTAGGGAGTGAGGCTACATCATGATGAAGCATGCCATATTGATTTTATCCTTTGTATTCATATTATTGCTTTTTGGATGTGTTTCAGATGACTTTAATAATATTGCAGATGGTTTTTCGCCTCCTACTCCTAGGCAGGCCGCCTTAATGGCTGTTGACCAATATGATCCAGATGAACGTAGGACTGGAATTACACTGCTTGCCAATTCTCCATTTGGTGGCGCTCCAGAATACTTGAAGCTCTATAGGGATTATGTTGTTGAAGATCGCGATCCGCTAGTAAGAGCAGCTGCAATCAAAGCGCTTTCTCGTTTTGGTGATTCAACTGATGCCATGCTTATTATTCCTTGGTTGAATAGAAGTAATGAAGGAAGTGCTCAGGTGCGCAGGGCTGCAGCAATGTCTCTGCAGCGGCTGCATAATCCAGAAGTTGTTGCATCGATGTTACGTGCTCTGCGAGATCAAGACGAAGAGAATCAAGTTCGTGCTTCCGTAGCAACTGCACTTGGTCAATATCCTGAAAATCAGGTTTTCCTAGGGTTGATAGCAGCTCTTCAAGCAAATGATTTAGCAATTAATCTATCTGCAGCCGATTCCCTGCACATTTTAACAGGTCAGGTTTTTGGTACAGATTGGGATGCTTGGTTCGAATGGAGGGAACTTGTTCTAGACAATGATGGTGATTTGTTTGCAAATATGTCTACCTATGAATATCCAACTTACCAGCATGAGGAGCGATGGTACGATCGACTAACATTCTGGGAGCATCGGATTCATGAAAAGCCAAGTATTCCTTCTGGTCTTCGAGAAGAAAGCAGACGTTCAACCTACGAAGAAGAGACTGAAACAGAGCAGTGACTTCTGAAAAGAAATCTTCTTCCGAAAATTTGCCAGATAAAATGGACGATTCTAGGGGCTCAATCCAGAGTGGATCACTCGCAGGTAAAACAATGTGGGGAGCTATTTGGTTTCTTGCGATACCAATTCTTATACAACAGATATTAGTGGCTTTTGTTGGAATGGCGGACAAAGTTTTTGCAGGAGCTTTGCCAGATGAAGTAGTTTTGCCAGCGATGGATGCCATTGGAATCGGTTCCTACATTGGATGGTTCATTTCGATTGCAGTTTCAGGGGTTGGTATCGGTGCCCAGGCTCTGATTTCAAGGGCAATGGGTAGTGGCAATATTGATATGGGTGGTAAAGTCTTGGGTCAGTCAATGGTTCTAGCATTCTTTTGGGGCGGTATTGTAGGAGTAGGTCTTTGGTTTGGTTCAAAGCCGCTTGCTGAACTTTGTAACTTGTCATCAGAAGCGACTGTTTATCTGGTTCAATATATACGTGTAGTGGCGGTAGGCATGCCGGCATGCAGTCTGATGATGACAGGATCGATGGCTTTGCATGGGAGTGGAGACACTGTTCGGCCAGCGGTAGTAGCCGTAGTAGTAAATATTGTAAACATATTCTTATCTTGGACACTAAGCGGAACAAATGTTCGGTTTGGTGAATCAACATTATTTAATCCATTCGATTGGGATTTGCATGTTGTTGGCATAGCAATAGGCACAGCGCTCGCATATTTTGTAGGTGCATCTTTAATTGTTCTTGTGTTAATTCGCGGTGTTAAAGATTTGAAATTATCTTTCGAGGATCTCGTTCCAGATTTTTCTCTCTTTAGCAGAATCGCAAAAATTGGTATACCTAATTTCTTTGAAGGTTTATCAATGTGGACCGCAAATCTTTTTGTGCTTCAGTTAATTGGTCAAATCGCTGTGAAAATGGCACATAAAGCAAATCTTGATACTCCTGTCGTGCAAGGTTTGCAGGGGGCTCACGTCATTGGTGTTCAGTGGGAATCTTTTAGTTTTTTGCCTGGTTTTGCAATTGGAATTGCAGCAGGCACGCTCGCTGGTCAGTATTTAGGTGCAAAGAATGTTATTCAGGCAAGAAAAGTTGTTCTTGCATGTGTACTAATGGCTTCAATATTTATGGGGATACTTGGGCTTGTTATGGTATTTTTTGGAGAACAATTAACCGGATTTATTTCAAAAGAAAGTATACATTTAGCGCTTGTTCCTCGTTTGTTATTCATTGCTGGTATCACTCAGGTTGGCTTCGCAATCATGATGGTAATACGGCAAGCGCTCAAGGGTGTAGGTGATACTTTTTGGACAATGGTCATTACATCATTTTCAAGTTGGTGCATCAGATTGCCTGCAGCGTGGTATTTAGGTGTTTATCTGGACTTAGGACTTGTTGGAATCTGGTATGCATTATGCGGTGAGATGCTTATTCGCGCATCGCTTTTTGTTTGGCGTTTCTGCAACGGTGGTTGGATAAAGTCTATCTGACCAATTGTCGATGTAGCATCTAATCACTTCAGTGGCATTCAGTTATTGAGTAGAACAGTAGTGGGAAGCTGCGGGCTATCCCCTTAACATCCAATCTCCAGCCGATCAGCGAGAATAGTTGGAAGGCCAACCGAGTGCGTCTCATTTTGAGCGCCTTTAATGTCATATTCAGTTCTGTAGACGGTGAATGTTGATTCAGCGTCTGGTGAGGTGTATTCAAGAACAGCGTAGCTTGCGCGAGGGTCTGAATCTCTTGGCTGCCCAACAGAACCTGGGTTGCAGAGATAGCGGTCGTGAGGTTGTAAAATGTTAATTTCGCCGGGAGTAGGAATTTGTAGTGAAACTTCGCCTGAGTCCTGAGCTCTAAAAATAGTGGGCAGGTGGGTATGGCCATGTAGACAAATGCCTTGATCTAAACTTTTAAATGCTTCAATGGCATGAGGTAGTTCATGAATATAAGCAGAATCATGAAGAACTGGAGTGTCATGGACAAGTAGGAGTGAATCTCCCAGTCTAATTCGAGTTTTCATATGGCTTAAGGCATGAAGATGATAAGGTCCTAGTTGGTCTCTCGTCCAATTTAGCGCCATCAAAGCCGAGCTGTTAAAGTAGCGCCCTAAGTCTGGGTCTAAAATTGCTTCATCATGGTTTCCCTTGACGACTTCGTGGCAATAGCTCAGTACGAGATCAAGACATTTCGTTGGCGATGGCCCGTATCCGACTATATCTCCAAGACAAATAATACGATCTACTTCAAGATCGCCGAGTTTTTCATACACAGCTTCTAGTGCGTGTGCATTTCCATGTATGTCAGAAATGATTCCATATCTAGACATGATGTGTCAAATCTCGTCATTCGTCTCTTCAGCTACTGGCTCTTGTATTCCACTTGCTTGACTATCTTTATACGATTTTATTTTTATTTTATTT
>Ga0163179_10003087_pt1 | contig 11393 bp, 12 predicted proteins | sample AtlANTMetagenome_FD_109643 | JGI IMG/M metagenome (GOLD analysis project Ga0163179, IMG submission 109643) | Marine eukaryotic phytoplankton communities from the Atlantic Ocean - Atlantic ANT 2 Metagenome | ecosystem: Environmental > Aquatic > Marine > Oceanic | place: North Atlantic Ocean... | reverse complement strand
TTTTGACAAACCCATCTCTCTAGCTGAACTGACAGCATTCAAACAGAAAAAACCCTTATTCTAATTGATAATTTTTATTTCTTTTCCCAATAATCCTCAGCGTACTCTTTCTCAAATGCATCTTGTATCTGTTTTAACTCTGAAAGGGCGGCTCTTATGTCAGAACTATCAATAACGTTTATTTCCACCCTTTTACCTGCTCGGGAAAGTTTTCTATTTAACTTTCTATGCTCTGTTTTCTTAAAACCTCCCACTTTAAATGTATTTATTGGCCTGACAAAGCCTTTAGGGGTAAAGGTTTTGTGTTTAATAACATCCAATTCTTCCCCTACAAGATTCTGGGTAGTTTCATCTATGACAATTTCTCCAGGCTCTGCCATCCCTTGCAATCGTGCAGCCAAGTTAACTGGGCTACCCAATACAGTATAATCCAATCTTAAATCTGAACCAAAATTTCCTACGGTACAAAAACCGGTGGAGATACCCATTCTTACTGTTAGTCCATTTGTTAAGCCCAATTTTTTCCAGCTTTTCTGAAGTTCCACTACTCGTTTTTGCATTCTTATAGACATTTCAATAGCGCTTAGGGCATCTTCCACATCGCCTTTAGTTTCAGGATCACCAAAGAAGATAAGAATCGCATCACCAATAAATTTATCTATTGTGCCTCCATACTCCAAAGCTATAGCGGACATTTCAGACAAATAAGAATTAACAATAGTAGCTAATCTCTCTGGCTCAGTAGAATCTGTAATATCAGTAAATTTTACAATATCAGAAAAGAAAATGGTGAGATTTTTTCTAGAGTGCTTGGACTCTACCGTTTGCTTGTCCTCAAAAATACTTTGATAGATTTGAGGAGAAAGGTACTTTGCCAACCGCGTAGCTAAATTTTCTAGTTGAAGACTTTTCTCTTTAATTAACTCACTGTCACGCTCCTTTTGAGCGATTAATTCTTCTCTTTCTTTTCTAAGAGCCCACTCGTTCGTTCTATCAACGAACTGACCCTGTACCCCTTTAAGAAAAGAGAAATCGTCATTTCTTGTCTTGGCAGACAGTAAGGAGAACATCCGTTCTTGACCATCAATAATTATTTTAATCTGTGGTATTAAGACAGATCCCTTCTCTTCGATTTGTGATTTAAACTGTAAAATCTGTTCTTCGGGAATTCCGAGTTGTTCCAGCACATTTGGAAAATAAGCATTGGTAACATTTCCCAGGATCGGAAAAAATCTCTCAAAATTCTTATTAGTTTTCTGTATTTCGAGCTTTTCATTAGCATAATAGGCAGCAGTTATTGCATTCTCAAAATTAAAGAAGCTTAGATCTACTATTCGTTCTTTGTTAATAAAATCTTCAACGTCCAATATAAAACCTCAATTCAAATTATCGCCTTATGACTCAAGTAACTTCGCTTTTTCCCTAAATTGAACCCCAGATTGTGAATATATAAAGCATTAAATAAGTGAGAATTGTTCCGATAACTATAGCTTTAAAAAATGCTTTTCTTGGGGTTTCATTAACAACAGCTAGTTGGATAGTATTAAACATCTCTAAAAAGCTTTCTACAATTTAGGTCAATATAAAAAATGAGCATGTAACCCTTTTGAAACAATTCATTTCCATGTAGAATTAGCCTAACCAACCAAAGAACAAAATAAACAAGTCGCCCCATAAGCCGTTTTACCTTAAGCCAACAATGTGACATATAACCATTTAATGATTAAATCCTCAAGCAAGTTAAGATAATGAATTATTTAATGTTAACACTTTTCGGAATTTCTATGGCTTCAGGCCAACCACATGAAGTACGTGGAACAATGGTTGATCTAGACACAGGCGAAGTTTTGTTAGTTTTTCCGGAGAAGAAAAAATTAATAGACCTAAACGCGGCTATTTTAGATGTATGGGGAAAAGAAAAAGACTTTGGCACTGGACCGGCTTCCATCACTGGATCAAGTATATCGAATATAAAAACATTTGAGGGCGTGGCAAACCAATCACAAAAAGATTCTATTTCTTGTAGTTCCGATGGCTCTTGCGACGGCGGTGTTTCTTTGGAAAAAAGCACCAACAACAATTATTAATTTTTCTCAATAATCTTGAAATTGATCAGATAACACCCATCTCTATAATGTAGTCGCTTTAACAGGGCTACAAAAAAACTTAGGTTTAGTTGCTTTAAGGACTGAATCTTATCTTGCTTAAAAAAGGAGAAAACCATGACTTTTATAACTAGTCCATTAATGAAATCATTTGTCGGATTTGATAATTTGTTTGATGAATTTGATCGAATATCAAATTTTAAAGACCAATCCTACCCAGCTTATGACATCAAGAAAGTTAGTGACACGGATTATAAGATCTCGCTAGCACTTGCTGGATTCTCAGAGAACGATATCAATGCTGAAATGAAGGATGGGATATTAACTGTAACGGCCTCTTCAAATGAGGATGATTACGAAGCAAACACCTACATACATCGGGGAATAGCAAAGCGACCGTTCAATAGGCAATTTCGCCTAGCTGAAAATATTGAAGTTGTAGATGCAGAATTGACAAATGGTATGCTAATCATTTCTCTGCATAAGAATATTCCCGAAGCTGAGAAACCTAAACAGATTACCATTAGGAATTCAGTAAAATCCTTGTCTAAAAAGGCAGCCTGACTGAAAAGGGCTTTCTCAAGATTAAAAAACAAATTTGTCTATTAAAATTTAAAGGAGGGCAGAGTTGTGCCCTCTTTGCCTTTTTCGCAAAACGTTTTTATACCGAATGGGAGAATGAACTTTGATCAGAAAGTCTAGTCTCGTAAAATTTCTCACATAAGTAAGCAGAAATGTTAATTTATGTAAGCTTGATACAAATGCCAAAAACATCCAAGAGAAATATTACCATTAAGCTAATTGATTTATTTTGTTTGCAAATTCTTCAACCTTTTCCCAATCGGTGAATTCATAAGTCCCATTAATATCTGTAGGACCTTTTGTCATATACATTATAAAACGAATAACATGTCTATCAAAAAATCCATATTTGGGATAATCAATTTTACCAGCAAACACGCCCAAAATATCAGGTTCCCAGACAGTAGCATCAAGAAATTTCTTTAGATATGGGTTTGTTTCAGGACTATTTTTGTTTGGCTTTCTGGCTACGACATTTACCGTAAAAAATGCTGTTTTTTTCTCTTGTAGAATTTTTCTATTTAATTCTACAAATTTATGAACTGAAGGTTTATGTTTTCCATATCTAATACTAGCACCAAGTATTATTTGGTCATAGTTTTCTAAATCATTTGCTCCACATTTGGGCAAAGCTACCAACGAAACTTCTGCATTTTCAATCAAAATTTCCTTTATTTTCTTGCAAATCAATAAAGTTTGCCCATCAGTAGTAGAATAGATTATTAAATTTTTCTTCATATTATATACGTTCTTATGTGGCCAGCTACATTACCTTAGGCCAATTTATTATACCAATTGATACCTGTTTCTTTAGTTGAAATTATCTCACGTTAGAGAAACCTTCAATTGGTAAAAAAAGAATTACTTATTCTTTTGTAGAGCTCTGACCCTTGACGACAAAATTCTTATCAATCCCCTTATGAACGGGTCGGAACTTTCTATTTTTTTTTCGAATTGGTCCTTTGAAATTGCCATGATCGTTGCCGAGGATAAACACCTAGCATCAGCCATACGAAGTTTACCCTCTATGACACCCATTTCCCCAAAGATCTCATTGATTTCTATCTTATGGTTTGGATTCTGGGTTTCATTAGTTGGTAAAAAAATTCCGACCTCCCCTTCCATTAACAGAAACACTCTATCAGACTTGTCACCGGCTTTAAAAACATATTGGCCAGTATTATAATTATTTTTTTCCATTCTTGCCTCTTTAATTTAAAATCCAATTACAAAATTTCGAACTTTTCATTTTCCTTAGCAAACCTAACCCTACTTGGCAGCAAATCTTGGGCTAACTGATTGAGCTCACGATCTTCTCTTTGAGGAGAATGATGAGTGATAAAAAGCGCCTTAGGGTTAGCGGAAGATGAAAATGCTACTGCTTGTTCTATGCTACTATGTCCCCATCCCTGCTTGTCCGTGAGCTCCGAATTAGTAAACATACCATCCCAAATCACTAAATCGGAATTATACGATGCTTTATGAAAATTAACATCTTGCTCTTTGTTCAATCCATACTCATGATCTAAACCGCAAACTATGGATCTATTTCCAATTAATATCTTATACCCCGAAGCGCCCCCAGGATGGCAAAGGGGAAATTTTTCTATAGAAAAAAAATCTATTGCCGCTGCCTGAAAAGTTTCAAAATTCATAATGTTAAAAGCGAGATTGTGGTTGACCAAATCTAGAGGGAATAGGGGGGGAGTGAACGCAGTTGATAAGGCCTCCTTAAGTCCTGTTCTATCTACTAAACCAGAGCCAACATGAATTTGATTTTTTTTAGAAAAGAGCGCCGAGTTAAACGGTAATCCTTGGAGATGGTCGTGATGAAAGTGAGAAAAAAGCAAAAAGGTTGGGGTCTCCTCTCTGATTTGGATATTCCTAAATCCCGATCCGGCATCAATTATTAGCTGAAAATCTTTAGAGCTTATTTCTATACTCGTAGTATTTCCCCCATACTCCAAAAAGTTTTTTGCTGGGATTGGAAGTGATCCTCTAACACCATGAAATTCTACTTTCATAAAAAGAACCTTGCATTTAGCCAAATCATTTAAGAGAATTCCCTACGCAATTATTTAGCTTCTCTATACCATTGTCATGTCAAAAGTGAAAAGCTTAATTTTTATCAACTAATTAGGATAATGTATTTTTATTCGAGTGATAGTGACATACAAAAAAAACAGTCCACCATAAGGGCTCAGACAGATGAGTAAGAAATTTTCCTCCTGGAAATCAACGACACTGGGAAATGTGATCAAATGGATGATACGGCTACTCGTAACCCTAATAATTGCTTTATTAGGCGCTATAATACTACTTAGATGGATTAATCCCCCCACAACAGCAGTAATTATGTCAGAAACAAGAAATTTAAAAAATAGTGTGAATCAAGAGTGGACACCTTTAGAATCTTTAGGAAATAATATTTCGTTGGCAGTCGTGGCATCGGAGGATGCAAATTTTTGTAATCACCATGGATTTGACTTGTCTGAGATCCTGAAAGTTAGGAAAAAAGGCTTAATGAGAGGCGCTTCCACGATCAGCCAACAGGTTACCAAAAATCTTTTCCTATGGCGCAATAGATCCTGGGTGAGAAAAGGAATGGAAGCAGTTATAACATTGTTGATTGAGAGCTTTTGGCCAAAGAAAAGAATTCTTGAGGTTTATTTAAATATTGCTGAAACGGGAAGAGGCTATTTTGGAATGCCAACCATTGCAAAAAAGCGGTTCAATAAAAAGGTAGGTGAATTATCCTTGAGACAGGCATCCTACATAGCTGTAACACTTCCAAATCCTAAGAAAAGAAATGCTGCAAATCTGACTCAAAAACTTAAAAATCAAGCTAAAAAGGTTCGAATAGGAGCCACGACTCTCAAGATGGATGGCAGAGCTTCATGCTTTCTAAATCAATAAAGATTCACTTAACTCTCTTACGTGACAACCCTTAGATAGACATAATAAAAGATAAAGTAATGACAAATGCTATAAGGAAAACTGTTTTTAAATGGGTAGCTGACAATGCCAAAAACCTTTCTCAGTGGAACCAAATTATCTGGAATCTGGCTGAACCAGCCTGGCGAGAATATGAATCAGCAAGATTTTATATCCGTATCTTGAGGGAAAATGGTTTTATAGTTGAAGAGAAATCCGCTGGTATGCCAACTGCATTTTCTGCAGCATGGCATAATGGTTCTGGGCCGAATTTGGCAACCTATGCTGAGTATGATGCTGTTCCGGGACAGTGCCAAGCAGCTACTACATTTCAATCACCTAGACAAGGTTTCTCCAAACACGCCAGTGGGCATACAGATCCCCACTCCGCCCTAGGAATTAGTGCTCTTGGTGGTCTATTAGCCACCAAGGCAGCCATGGAAAAACATAACCTTGAAGGCACATTGCATTTTACGGGTGAACCAGCCGAAAAGCTGCGAGGGTCTAAACCAATACATGCCGTCCATGGATATTATGATGATTTAGATGCTATGGTGAGTTTTCATCCATGCTATATGTTACCATGGTGCAATACAGTTCGATGGGACATACATTGTGGGGCGGCATTTGCACTAATTTATCGCTTCGAAAACCTTGGACCTGAGAATTGGCTAAGAAATGAACCTAATCAGAACACCCCAATCCCACAATCTCATGCGGAGGTAAGAGCACCAGGAGCTAATGATGCACTCTTCCTAATGTATTCTAGCTCTCGTACCCTTAGAGACTCTATGTTACCCCATGCTGGTAATTGGTCCATGAATGAGGTGATTTTGAGTTCAGGTCAGGCTACTGCTGATAATTTAGCTCCACAATTATCAGAATTGCAGTACATGATTAGAGTCCCAACTATCGAGCAAGCCGAAAAAGTGGTGACATTTCTTGATAATGCCGCCTCAGCAGCTGCAAAGATGACTAACTGTAAATTTAGCAAGCATTGGGTTTCGAAATCACGTCCTGGCCTGCCCAATCATACTATTTCTGCACTAGTTTTTAATGCTTTAAAAGAAGTTGGCCCCCCGATTTGGGGAGAAAAAGCAAAGACAATAGCGAATGACCTAAGAACCAATCTTGGTTTATCCAAAATCAAAAAGCCTTTTTTAAAGGAGTCTGAAGAGATCATAAATCCAGAAGTTGCTGATAATATTGTCAGAAGAAATCTACCCCCCTCTCAATCAAATTTCACATCAGATGATTATACAGAAATGTGCTGGCACGTTCCCACCGCCAGATTATATATAGCAAGACCCATGCTGGCTCCAGTCAGGAATTTTTCATATCCAAATTGGGTTCTAAACGCCCTAGGTGGCATTTCTGACACAATTGATCCAATGATAATGACTGCCGCAAAGACGGTAGGTTTGTCATTCATAGAAATGTTAACAAACCCGAATGCAATAAAGAAAGCCAAGGAGGAATTTGTTGATAGAACAGGCGGGGGCATAAATGGGTCCAAATGGATCCAACCACTATGTGATTATGAACCACCAATCCACTTCGCATGGCCAGACTATATCCAAAGAAACACTGGTAGGGACTGGAGATTATCGAATAAATGTTATTGATTACATCCTTTTATTTAATAAAATTGAATAATAAATATAATTAATGTATCGATTTACTCATGGCCTTTGCTACGAAGAATATAAACTGGAAACCCTACGAGGTGATTTACTCGGCCGGCGATGATCCAGATGCAGTTTACTTGATCAAGGAAGGGACAGTTATCCTTTATACCCCCGATGGCCTCAAATTAAATGAAATTGGCGAAAAGGAGATCTTTGGTGAGTCATCAATCATCCTAAATACCAAAAGAACCGTTACGGCAAAAACAGGTAAATTTGCAGTCTTCGCAAGTTGTATTCCTAGAAAAAATTTCTTGCAGCTGATGGAAAATGATGCAGCACTCTCTGCTATACTAAGAAAAACCCAACTTAGACTAATGGACTCAAATGCTCAAAGCCAAGATTTATCTGATGAAATAGAAAAGTTAGCCACCTTAATTGAAAAAACAAAATCAGATACAAAACAAGTTGATAAAATAATAGAAAGTATAAAAACTAAATTAAGCGCGAATAAATATACGGATTAATATATGGCATTCGAAACTGCTGGATGCACAAATATTATAGACAACTAAAGATAATGTTAAAACTTTCCAATTTCAAAATTCAGGGTCAGGATACCTTTGGAGAATACTACGAAGGGAAAGTTTATCCCGTTTCCGATAAATTTAGAGCAAAGTACCGATGTATTAGGTCCATTATAGAAAATAATGCCATCGATGATTTAAAGCGTGACCTCGAAGAAAATAAAGAGGTATATCCCGTTAAGGCTGTCCGCATGCTACCTCCCATCTCCCCCGGTAGTAGAATTTTCTGTGTGGGTTTAAACTACCCCAAAAAATATATGCTGGATTCCTCAATGAATGAACGAGATGAAATGATTCTCTTTTCTAAAGAGTTAGATAGTTTTGTAGGATCGGATTGTCCAATAAGAGTGCCAACAGGACCTGCTGGAAAATCTCTGGATTACGAGGGTGAATTAGGTATAATTATTGGAAAAGCAGGCAAAGATATAAAGCCTGAAGAGGTTCAAAGCCATATTTTTGGCTTTACTATTGTGAATGATGGCTCCATTCGGGATTGGCAAAAACATGGTATTTTTGCTGGTAAGAATTTTGAATGTTCTAGCTCCTGTGGCCCATGTATCCTAGTTAACCATGAAGAACTTCGACCAGAAACGTTCCTGCTTACTACAAAACTAAACGACCAAGTGGTTCAAAAAGCAAAAATTGAAACTATGATATTTAAATGCGAGGAAATTATTGCTTATATGTCCACTATTTTAACATTGAAACCTGGTGATGTTATTGCGACTGGATCTCCGGAAGGATCTGGGATGAGCCAAGATCCTTATCGTTTCCTACAAGACGGAGATTCTTTAGAAATAGCCATTTCTAATATTGGTGTATTAAGAAATAATGTTGTGAGCTTTGGATAAAGTAATTCTTGTTTTTCCAAAGAATACTTTCTCAGGCATAAAGAAATTTAGCTAAATGAATTTGTGCATCTGCCCTAAATTAATCTCTCCTGGTTCTTGAATTATTTTATCATGCAAACTTTGCATACCAGCTATCCATCGATCATAATCTTTGCACTTGCGCTCAAAGAATTTAATGGCGTCAGTATCTGTAACTATTAAGAACTTGCCTTGGAGTACCCCATCAATAATTTGAAGTGCTGCTTCATCAGGAGAAATCAAATTATTAATATCTCTTGATGCCTTTGGATCGTTAAAACCGAGCATTGGTGTTGCCACATATTGGGGGCATACGGCAGAGACTTGAATACCATTTAGGCCATTACTTATGGCCAATGATTCAGCAAAACTTAATGCAGCGCTTTTGGTTGCGGAATAAGCTGAAGCTCCTATTTGTGATAACAGTGCTGCGGCTGAAATTATCTGAAGAAAATACCCCGATCGCCTTTGAATCATTTGAGGTAAAACATGACGAGCTGCATATACGTGAGACATAACATTGATATGCCATGATTCTGTCCAATACTGGTTATCTAGTTCTGAAGAAATAAATTCATCTTTAAAAAAGATGCCCGCATTAGAGCAAAACAGGTCTATGTGGCCTAAATCGGCATTTGCCTGCTTTACTAGCGTGAGGATATCTTCCTCCTTGCCTACATCGCATACATGGTGAGCACAACCCAGCTTCTCTGCAACAAAACCTAATTTTTTTTGATTTCTATCAGATAAAAAAACATTTGCTTTCAGCCTCAGAAAGTGCCTAGCTAACGCCTCACCTATCCCACTAGCAGCTCCAGTTATGACGATGTTTTTGTTTAATAATTCCACACATAATCCTGACTATCTTGGATGGCAATATTTAGTTACACATTTTTGGTAATTCAAAATCCAGCGTTTGAAGGGAAAACCTAAGAATGTAATCTGATCTAAACTAACTTTTGGTAACGATCGTAAGAAATGTTTGAACCACATGCTATAATGGAAATCGACTTCGCTTGCACCATTTCTTTCAATGGCCCCAGTAACCCAGCTAAAGAAGCCGCACAAGCCGGTTCAACCATTAGATTCAAATTTTCCCGCATTAAGTGCATTGCACGTACAAGCTCTTCATCTTTAACCCGCACGATGGCATCAACAAAATTTTGGGCTATTCCAAAGGAATAAGTCATTGCCATCGGCGAACCAAGACTGTCGGCAATGGTATTGACCTTTTTTAGCTTCACTGCCTTTTGCCTATGGAAACTTTGATACATAGAGTCGGCGCCCTCAGGTTCCACACCATAAATAATAACTGACGGTTTTGACTGTTTGATTGCAGCCGCAATTCCTGAAATTAACCCACCACCACCAATTGGTACTATTGCAACTTCAAGTTCAGGACAATCTTCAATAATTTCAAGACCGCAAGAAGCTGAACCAAGGATCATTTCTTCCGAGTCGAAAGGTTGCAGAATAGCTCTTCCTTCTGACTTAGCAATTTCCTCCATTGATAGAAAAGCATCTCCAACATCGGAACACAAAATTACCTCAGCTCCAAAATCTCTACAGCCCTGTATACGAATAGGATCTGATTTCTCAAGCATAACCACTTTTGCATGCACGTTAGCAGATTTAGCAGCCCACGAAACAGCTAACGCATGGTTCCCTGCACTAACTGCAACTACACCAGCCTTTTTCTGTTCCGCTGTTAACTTATCCAAAGCCAGTAGTACCCCTCTGCTTTTAAACGATCCTGTCTGCTGAAATAATTCCAACTTCATTCTGACATTGGAGTCTTTGGGCATAAAATTCTTTATTTTGGTACTAGAAAGTTCCAAAACGGGTGTCTTGACTATTTTGCCTACGAGAAACTGTCTGGCTTCCTGCATTGACCTTAAATTTGGACCTTCACTCAAGACTCTTTACCACCATATATGCTGCCTTTAACTGTCCCTTATACATCATCAAGTAGTACCTGACAAATTGAAAATAATCTAGCCCTTATTAAAACTAGACTTTTAATTTAGTTTAATGTTAAACTAAATTCCTGATATCGTATCATTGCAATCATTACTAATCGATATCCAAATCAAGTTAAGTACAGCTATTCATGTTCGGAGAAAAAATATTATATGAATGATATATGAACTTTTCTAATGCCAATTTTTCTAGCTTATTATATTTGTCAGTAATATTAGTAGTTTTACTATTTGTATTAGCATTATCTACAAAAAAACACCTAAATAACAACTTACAAAATTTAGCAATCTGGTTTTTGATCTTTTTTGGTGCTGTCTCTTGCTATTACATTTGGGTTGATGATCACTTCAATATTCATCGTTGGAAAGATGAACCTCAAGCTTTCTCTAACGGCGCACTGCTCATTGCAAAAGAGAGCGATGGTCATTTTTATTTGACCTTACATTTAAACGAAAAACCGTTTAAATTTCTCGTCGATACAGGAGCAACTCGAACCCTGCTTTCTAAAGAAGACTTTGCCCATTTGGGACAAAACATAAAAACTCTGCCTCAGATAAGACGACTTGAGACAGCGAACGGTATCATTTTTGCGGATGAGATAAAGGTTGCAAATGTGGCTGCATATGGCCACCAACTAGGCCCCTCAGAATTACTTGTTGTATCTGAAGATTTTGAAGGTCCCCGAAAATCCCTTTTAGGCCTGGATTTATT
>Ga0163179_10003086_pt1 | contig 11394 bp, 5 predicted proteins | sample AtlANTMetagenome_FD_109643 | JGI IMG/M metagenome (GOLD analysis project Ga0163179, IMG submission 109643) | Marine eukaryotic phytoplankton communities from the Atlantic Ocean - Atlantic ANT 2 Metagenome | ecosystem: Environmental > Aquatic > Marine > Oceanic | place: North Atlantic Ocean... | reverse complement strand
CATTTTAAACGAGGCAGTCGTTAATTTTGTCGGAGATTTGATCAGGAAGGACAAAAAACTCTCAGCCCAGCAACTTGTAACCTTGCTACAGCAAGTTAAGGGCATTGAGGGTGAAATGACGCAAATAAAAAAACTTTTAGGAGATGAACAATAAAATAGAACTTAAAATTAATCGTTTACTAAAAACGCTAAGTAGTTACGACAGAGAGGACATTTTAAAAAAAACACTTAATTGTTATCGAATGCATTGCGTTCGAGATCGCTGCATTCAATCAGCAGAAAAGTCTCGAGAGGTTGCCGATAGAGCTAAACTTGAACTTTTTTAAATTATGGAAGATACAGATTTAGTAACGTCGATAAATGCACTCGCCGAGGCTCAAGACAATGCGTTAGCGGCAGCCGAAGCTCGGCATAAAACAGAAATTAACATTTTAACAGAAAAGCTCGAAGAACAAGACAACCGAGTTAAAAAAAGGATTTGGCGAACGAATTTGATTTGGATAATAATATGGGTCATTTCAATCGTTGGCTTTGATAAAATTAGTTCTTATTTAAGACCGGCGGAAAAAATTTTTGAGGTCGCAAATCACGCCATCGTTTGGGACGATGCAGAAGTAATTAAAAATTATTGGGATGAAGCGGGTATATCCGCGCAAACCTTATTTATAGAACGAACTCTCGCTCGAGACTGCAAAATGATTCTTCAACTTTTAAAGGATGAAAAATTTCAATTAAAATTAACAGACTCACAAAAAAAATTAATTACAGCACACACTCGGAAAAAGAAAGCGTTTTTGCATAAATGGGAGGCTCAAGTGTTTAACGAAGGTTTTGCGAGTGCGATGCGTGGGGAAGTGCAATAAGTTAAAAAGACTCACCCAAGTTGAATTTAAATGCCAATATCCACATCTAGCACTTCTCTCCCCTTGAAGTGATCGATATAAAAATCTTTGGTGGTCTTAGCAGTTGAATGCCTCAAATACACCCTAGCGTGTTCTAGGGTTGCTGCCTCGTAAATCTTAAATCCGATATAGGCTCGCAGTTGGTGGATCAGTTTATCCGTCTGCCAACCCCAACTCCTCATTAACTGCCGGAGCAATTTTGGCACGGTGTTGTAACGGTAGTTCCAGTTTCCCCCGAGGACATATTCAGAGTCATCGAGATCGAGAAACTCCTTCACTCGAGCCGCAGCGCGTTTCTGCATGGTCATCACGGCGAGCTTATGCCCTTTGCCCATGAATTCCAAAGTCATGCGCCCATTGACGAACGTAATCTGATCCTTGCGAAGCTGCGCGATTTCCTTGGTACGAAGCCCTGCCCCAGCCGCAAACCAAAACAGCAAATAGATGTGAGCATTTAGCACATCGTTAATCGTGTATGTTACCTTGCTCTTTGTCCTGCTCCAAGATTTACCGACCACTCGAGAATGGGTTTCCCCCTTTCTTACATACGTTGTCCCTTTAAGATCAAAAGGATCGGTGTTGGCATACTTCTCAATCTCCTCGAAGGTTTTGGAAACCGTTGCATCCGTGGGAGGGACATACTTCTCCCAAGCGGCGTTGTAGCCTACGATCCGGTACTCACGAAACTCGAAGCATTCTTGCGGCAAAATGACTCCGCGCTTTTCGTATTCGCGTTTTAAAGGGTTACGTTCCTTAGCCATGAGATTCTTCATCTGTTTCAGCGCGGCGGCCGCGCCTCCTCGAGCTTTCGCCTCGGCATATTCAATCGCCTGATGATTCTCCCGTCCATGCTCCTTGATTGCTTTTTTCCTCGCCTCCTTGATCCGCTTGGCCGGAAAGTCGATGATGGTCGAGTGATCGTAAAGGGCGGCAACTGATACCTTTGATTCTGGCGTACCCGGCCAAAGGGTCTTGATCACTCTCCGACAACTGGCGATATTGCCTCGCACATTGCCGCTCGCGTCATCCCAATCGTCAAAGCCCATAACGAGAATGTAGGTTTCAAATAGCTTGTCACACTTGAGATCGAGCGCCACCTCCTCGCTGGATCGGCGTAACCCCTGTTTTTTGGCCTCAGTTGGATCAGCTTCCTTTAGCCATGAGGAAACCGCATTATCGACAGCCTTGGTTTCCAAATTGGAATTGGTGGATTTGTTGATTTGACCGGCCCGAGGAATCCGGCCCTTAAAGTACCACGGCGCTCCGGCGCTATCTTTCTTTTTGTAGATAACCCACAGTCGAGCGTTGTAGAAAAAGAAGCGCTTCCATTTAATCCGGTTCCCGCCCTCATCGATGGCGGCAATGATCTGCTTGGATTCAAATGCTGCACCGGCAGGGATGACAGCCTTGTGCAGTTCTTTAATTTTAGCCTGTTTCTTTTGAGAGGGAAACTCGGTGATGTTGTCTGGTTTTAATGCTGCGTTTGTTTTCATAATCCGCTCCGATTTGGGTCACAGTTAGGTCACACTAACCGGGTTTTAAGATGTTCACCTCTGTTCACCTCTGTACGCCAAGGTGGACTCAATCGGACGGGAGAGAGTGAATATTAAACAGAAGCTCTACGCAAGTTTAATACTGCGTTTATTGGGTAAAAGATGAAAACCTTGCGATTTACTGAGGAAAAACGTACAATTAAAACTGCATCGCGAAGGCGTTGCCCCGGTAGCTCAATTGGATAGAGCGTCTGCCTTCTAAGCTAAATTGCTATTTCTTTGCGCCCTTTAAAATCAACCTAAAATTGAGTTTAAGATTTAAAGGGTCACAGTTAGGTCACACTTTCCGACACTAACGAACCCTTTGGAGATCGTATGGTTCAAAGAGTTTAATATATGTTTCTGCCAATTTATCTCGCTGATTTTTAAACTGAATCAGTTGCTTTGTTTTCTCTTCGGGAGTCATGTTTCTGTCCGTCTGCACCCTCTGCATGGCTTTGGAAAAATTACTCAACATCGTGCGAGCTTTGCGCAGCATTGTCATGCGGTTTGCTCCCTCAAGATTCCCCCCCATTGGTAAGAGATAAGGCGCTGCCCTTTGTGCCTCTTTCGTGTTCTGCTTTGTGGCGGCGCTGATGTCAGCGGCCCGCAGTCCCGCCATACGTTGCTCGACTAACTTTGTCGCTTCATAAAACTGCCTAATTTTGTCGCTCGGCTCATACGGAGAAACCGTGAACGCTCGAACACCGGGATATTCTGCTACCGTCAGTTTCGGCGCTGGAGGCACATCTGCTAATCCCCATTTCACAAGAAAGAAGTCAGCGATGTTTACACCCTCACGCCCCAGCCCTCCAAGCCACGCACGAACAAAGTTATCGAGCTTGATCGGTGATAGATTAACTCCGTTATCCGTTAAATTATTAGCAGTTGATGCCACCAGTTTCATTAACTCTGAGGTGTTTGGATGATACCGCATATGAGTTGGCAATTGCTTCAATGCCATGCTTTCGAGGGGCCGCTTCGTGTGAATATTATAATCGGCAGTCGCTTCATATATCGGCCGCGCAATTGTCGGCGTGTAGGTCGATACGTTAAAGCCGTACGTTTTTTCAAGGTCAAATGGTGTCCACGGAAGAGGACTTTCCTTCACTAAATCGACAAACCATTTTTTTAATGCGTTCGGATCACGGTCGTTTGCGTAGTCTAGGGCAGACTCAAAAGAAGTCCCATAGAGATGAGCCAGCAAAAAAGGTTTCGGCAAAGAAAACACAAAGTCAGAATCAGTTTCATTTCCCGCCATTCGAGCGATCTGCCCCATGTTGATATTCCAGAAACCTTTCTTCCTCCACCAAGGCAAATTTTGAATGCGCTCATCGTCGTGACCCAACCACCATGTAAATATCGAGGGCATTGTGATATACATAAAACTTTTCATCATCACTTTACCACGATTCGGCCCCATATGTTCCCGGCGCAATTTATCCCAGTCCTGCACATTGGCGTTGTAGAACGCAAACAATTGATTAAACGCTTTACCATGCCAACCAAACCGGGAGAAATTTAGCGTAACGTCTTTAGCCGCATTTGCCGCTATTAATTCAGACTTACCTTGTGACCTTGCAAGTTTATATTCCTGCACCCTAGTGGCAGTTTCCATTAATTCAGACATTGCTTGTAATGTCCTAATTGGATTTAACCACTTTTTCATATTTGCCATTTTATTATCGGGAGCAACATCAGATAACTTTTGCACAATGTCATCACGCCGATCCGTAGCCACAAAATCTGAATACCGGCCGCCCGATTTAATCCATTCCCAATAATACTTATCTTTACCCAGAACACTTAGCATTCCCCTAAACCCGTCAAAGAAAGGAATGAAGCCATGTTTGGAATACACGGCGGCTTGCAATTGATCTCGAAACGGATTGCGCTGAATAAAATCAATTGTAAGAGTTGCCCCTGCCCTTAATGTTCGAGTGAATTTACTGGCGGTTGCAAAACCCGGCCAACGTGATGTGATTTCAGCGGCCGTGCTATCTTGCAGTTGCAGCGCCTTATATAATTCTGGATCGTCTACCTGATAATACTGACGCTTTCCATCAAACCAAACAGAGAACTTACCTGATTTTGCATCTTCTGTTTTTGTTGCTCTCCAAATTGTAAAAGCAAAGTGATCGGGATTCATTACTTCGCCCGTTTCAGCGTTAGTGTAAATATATTCCCTTTCTTCTATTGGCAAACTTTTTGTTTCTTCAGTAGCAGTTATTTTAATAAGACCCAGTTTTTTCATCTGAAGCGCCACCTCGTGTGTGCGAACTTCTGTAGGAGCAATTTTTGTTACTATCTGATCTGCTACCTTACCTCCCCCAAATGTACTATTGATGTTATTTATGAACGCTTGGCCAACACGGTTTCGTTCAACAAGATCACGTTGGACATAGAGATTTTTGACTACACTTTCCAACGGAGGAACAATTTGCCCACCGCCGCCGTGATACCCTTTTAACCCACCTTTCGATAAATCAATAAACCCTTTACCGGCCCCTCCACCAATTGAACCCACTCGATCATGCACTCGATGAAACGGCACATAAAATTCGTTCTTCTCTTTTATCCGCTGAAACTCACCATGAGTAATAAAACCCGCATTAGCTAAAATGATTAATTCATTTGTTAAAAACTTATCTAGCTTTTGCCGATGCGATTCATACTTGTCCTTGTTTTCCTCAATGAAGTTTTTGAATTTCTCAATTAAATCATTTGTATCTTCATCCCGATGCGAAGCAGTTAAACCACTTTCTTTTCCTTGCCAAGTTTTCTCAACTGCTCTGAGAGCAACTAGGTACACTTGAAATTCAGTAAGGTTTTCAACACCACTCAGTACGTCCTCGAGGGACGGCCCCATGTCATTGCCTTCATGGTCTATTTGGCGCTGCTTCAAAGTATGCTCAACTTTACCTAACCATCCTCCCATGTAGTTAATCGCTAATTGATCTGCTAACTGATCATTAGGCGCTTTCAATCCATAGCGCTCTAATTGCTTAATTGTCCTTTCCAGAGGCGCTAGTTCATTTACCCATCTAGTGTATAGCTTTCTTAAAGTCTGCCTCGCATTACCCTTTTCACCGGGCATTTGATGCCCGTCTATCTGCATCATTGACAGGATCGAGTCGTAACCTGATTGGTTCACCAAGGTTTCGATCATGGCAGTCGCTTGCTCGAGAATCTTGTTTATCTCGGGGAAGTTGTTTTCAAGTGTATCAACAAAATACTGATGAAACTTAGGCGCTCTCTTTATAGCATTGGGCCGATCTGTCAGAAACTCACGGACAAATTCAGCCACTCCCTCTTTTCTGACCTGATTCTCATCGTAGCTAGGACGCGATGTTGCCCTACCAAGTTCCTTTAGTTCACCATCAAATTCTCGGGCAAAATCAAACGCATCCCCTTCTATTCTGCTGGTAGGATCAACTAATTGACCCATCCAATTCATACGGGGAAACATAATAAAATGAAGATAATGTCCTACCTCATGTGCAATGGTAGGAATGTTATCAATGAGCTTCATCCGTATGACCTCCCTCCTTGGAAAGAACACTCCATGCGCTCTCATCCGGTTTACTCCCAACCGAATTGGAATATCCAACGAGTGAGAAAGAAACTTGCGAATCTCGGTAAACGAAACAGGCTGCCCGGTTTTGTAATGGGGCGCTTCAATTCCTCGAGGAAGCGTTGCCTTTTCCACGCTCGCTAATGGGGCTGATCCAATATCAGTAACGGCAGATCGTTTTACAGTTGGAAGGTTATCTCCCGTAAGAGGCATAATTACCGCTTGTAAATTTTTGCCTTTAATAACAATGGGATTACCATCGACTACGTCTGTTTCCGACTTTTCTGGCAAATGTAATGAAAGATGTTGCTCCCCTGATTTTCGGGCCGCCTCAACTAACAGTTTAAACTGCCCTAACCCCAACGAAACAACGTAATCCCCTTCTGTGCCTTGCCTAAAATAATTTGATTGGTTCTCGGTTTTAGAATCATATGATCCGTCTACTTTAACTTGACTAAATATTTCAGACTCAACACTCCAACCTTTTTCATTGGCATAAAATTTTATGCTAGGAAATTCTTGCGGTGTTTCTGTTTTAGTTTGAGCTTGTAGCGCTGCAATCTTATTTAAAATTCCAAGCATTTCAGCAGTATCAAAACCGGCAAACTTAGTCGCAGGGTTTTGAAAATGCTTCATCCATGCTTTTTCATTATCCAATTTGTAGGCTTTGTATTTCTTTCCTGTTTTCGGATCATAGCTGGATTTAGCAGGAACATTTGTGTTTTTAATTAAAACTACAATTGCACCATTACTTGCGACAATTTCACCTGCATTAATCGTATGAACAAAACCTTTTGAGTTGGACTGATCTACGCTCGTAATCCCTTGCAGCGCTTTTACTGCTTTAACAATGGGTTGGTTGAATGTGCCTAAAGAAGAAATACTTTTAGGTTTACCTGACCCTTTTGACAGTTTCCTAGCCCTTGCTGTTGCTGTAGGAAATTTCTCAATTCTTTTCTTAAAATCCTCAAGCGCTTCCTTCGTGTTTAATATTCTGTAAATACCATCTCCCGGCACATCAAACGTGATAAGCATTCCATACTGATCCAGTTTATCCATTGCCTCTCTGATATCTTGATGAATTTGCTGCCTACTCCCAAATTGTTTGCTGTAAACATTTTTAAACTCCTCTACTGCCTTAGCTTGTCTATCATTAAGCGTGTCAAGATCAGGAACATTATTGATCGCTTCATCCACATACACCTCGAGCCACGCCTTCTGAGCTTTTAGATCATCCTTTCCAATCGTACTCGGCGCTTCCACCGGAGGCTTTTCATCGACCACCTCATCCTCAAAAGCATCATCTGCTTCCTCCGGCGCTTCATCAATTTCCTCAATTATAACAGATTCACCCTCTTCCGGTAACGGGCCTAAACCGTGTGCTTTTCTAGCCCAGTTTTGAACATAAATTAGATTTTCTTGATACTGATCTTTATTACCTCGAGGCAAACCAAAAGGCGCTCTATCTTGTAACTTCTTTAATTCTTTTAATTTCAGATTAAAAAAGGCTTCGCTTGTTATGGACTCATCATAATACGATTTTGCATTCTCGATTAACCTGTCTTTAATTTTCTGAGTTCCAAACTTAGCAGGATTTACATCCCAATGATACCGGAGGATAAAATCCTCAAGAACCTGAAGCGCTTCCTCTTCTGATGAATGCTCTCCCGGCGCTGACGGTACTGCGTTCCAGTTTAGCGCTTTGGTATCTGACGAAACAACTCGATAGGTTGTGCCGGTACGCTTCTCAGTTTTTTTAATTCCAATTAATTGCGTTCTGTACTCACCAATAAGTTGCCCCGGAATTTTGGCTACTTGAATTTTCTTTTTACCACTCCCATCGAGTTTTTCTTCATAAACTAAATTTAATCCGGTTGGGGCTTCCTCTTCCTCCTTGGGCTTAACCGTCTTGGTTAATTTTTTACCCAGTAAAGCGTTTACTTGCTTTTGCGCCTCCTTCTTCACCCCTATCTGGATCGGCGTAAATCCTTCTGCATTCCTTTCCTTTAATTCAGCCTTAGTCGGAGCATTAATCACCTCCAACAATTGAGCTTTGTAATCCTCTCCACTTATCTCTTTATTCTTCCAGCTTTCTTTTAAACCCTTTAAGTCATCAATCCGATCCTGCGCGTTTACCGTGCTGCCGAATTGCCGTTCAAATACTCGGGGGGGATTGTATGCCGGTTGCTCAGTTTGCTTTTTAAATTGAATGATTTGTGAATGCCCAAATAAACGAGCAATTCCTTTTACATCATTACCATATTCATCAACGTCAAACTTTGATACATTAACGACTACCCCATCAAACCCTAGCGAATCCATTTCTTCACGGATTCTTTCCATCATTGTGTTAATGGCAGAAATATCGTTAGGAATTTTGCCCCCATGAATTGGCGGTGCAAAATCCATCAAATCTTCCGTGTTACTTATGTATACGGGATTTTCTAAGGTAACGTTAACACGTTCAACTTTTGGCCCATAAATTTTAGCCTGATCTTCCGTTTGTGCATAATAACCTGCCTCTCCTAAAATTGGCCCTTTAGCACCTTCTGAATAAGCGGACGCTTTATCAGTCCTGCCTGTACCTTGGTATACCTCAAAAGTGTTTCCTTCCAGTTTAGGATTATCTGCCATCAACGCCGCTAATTTTCGGCCTTTTGACATATTAAGAGCATCAACAATATCTTGTACGGGAATGCTTTTTCCTTCTCCTGCCAACATTCCTAAATGATACCAAACCTCTTCTTCTGGTTTTAAATCTTCTAAATGACCCTCTTTTATTGATTGCCCCCACCAAGCTTGATTAGCTCGCCAGTATTCCCAAAAACCTTTTCCGTTTGGCGTGTCAGGATCAGGAACACTCATTCTTGTTCCATTGTGCGTTAAATGAACAAATGTACCCGGTTGAGACTTTGACTCCTTGGCCGTCCTCCCTGTCCAATTTTTTACATAATCTAAAACAGACTCGGCAGTAACTACGTCAGGAACTTCTGTAGGCAAACGTGGCGCTTCATCTGGCGCTTCCTCTTCCTCTTCTAATTCATCTGGCGCTTCCTCTTCCTCCTCTAACTCATCCGGCGCTTCCTCTTCTTCTTCAAACTCATCTGGCGCTTGTTCAGTAATAATTTCACCCTCACCCTCAAAACTCTGAGTCCACAACACATCCTCCTCAAAAGTCGTTGCTGATGTAACCAACCCTGTTGGTGTACCGGCAATTGGAAGGTCTTGCGGAGCATTCATTGCATTTGAAAAAGGATTGTTATCAATCTGCGCCACTCTTTCCCTCGTGTGTCGTGTTATTTTTCCATCAGTAATTTCGTATCTATGCCTTGTGATTATTCCATCTTCACTTTTGTGATGCACAATTTTAATATCAATATCCCTAAATATAGTTCCATCTGGATTTGTTACCGTATTTCTAAATTCACCACCCCCTAAGTCGGATGTTTTGGATACCTTCCCACTTTAGCTTGTCTTTTCTTTAATTAATACCCCTTCCGACTCTTCCGGCGCTTCCTCCTCCTCCTCGATGACATTTTCCTCTTGAATAGGCGGCGCTATTGATTCCTCTCGTTCTTCTATTTCCGCAAACGGATTTGGTATTGAAATTGGATCAGCAACATTATCCCCCGGTACATTTAAAGCTCCCCATTCTTCTTGTGGCGGCAGCGTCCCAAGTAGGGCAGCCGCATTTCCTGCTTCTTCGGAATAGGTTTGCATCACCCTATCGTACTCACGGGAATCAACATATTTACCAACCTTATCAATAACTGATCCGGTTGCCCCCGGCACACTAAAGGCAGCACCTTCAATCGATAATTGCTCAAGCCACTCTGCCAACGTGCGATCTGGATAGGTTTCTCGAGTCAATGCCGCACGACCCACTTCGGCAACACGCTCCTCTAACACTTCCCCAATGACACCACTCCATCCTGCACGTTTGGCAACTTCATCCATTAAGTCACCCGCACGACTAACGTCATTTAGCTTCATCCAGCGCCGAGAAATTGCCGCTTTTAAGCCCGGTGTAAATTTATCAACTACTGCTCCAGCCCCCTTGTTAAAAACTTTCCCCAGGACAAGTCCTGTTCGCTCAGAAGCAGTCTCTACAAATGTTTTCGCGTAGGCTTCATATAAAGCGCGGCCAAATGCCGGATCGTCCTCGGCTATAAACGCAGAGAGTCTATCCCGCTCATCCTTACTGACTTTAATTTTGTCTGACGCAAGAGTTTCAAAGAAGTTTTCAGAAACCATCTGCGGCATCACGACAGCCTGAGTCGCAGCGCCCCCAAGGAATCCAGTTAATTGCAATCCCCGCTTGGCAACGGAGTTAACCAGTTTGTTCTCAATCTTATCCTTAACAATTTTACTGGTTAATTTTTTAATTCCCGTTTCAACTGCTTTTTTACCCGCAAAATAACCACCGGCCGTGGTCATAAACTCAACACCAAAAGCCGGTATGTTGGTTGCAAGATCAGTTGTTTTCCTCAACCAACCCTTACCCTCTTCCCGTTCTAAATCTGCAAGATATTGACCAATTAATTCAGCATCCTCAATTTCGTGCTGCAACCGGAATGGCCCATTCTGATAATCATTACTATCGATGCGATAAGCCGCATCAGCAACCATTGCAAATTCAGTTGCCTTCATTTGCGCCCCGATAAAAGGCAGCCTTTCAACAAAGTATGCCCATCCACTTTCCCCTTCTGCTAAAGCCTTTTGCTTCTCTCGCTCAAACGTCTTTTGCAACCCTAGCATCCGTCGAGCTTTGTCCTGCTCTGATTCCCCCTCGATTACGTTAAATGATTCTAGCGCCATTTGTAGCGCTTGCTGACGCTTTCCTACGTCATCAGGACTCCCATCGTAGAGTTTTAAAAACTTACCTGATTGCTTAACGTAATCTTTAGAGGCATCAAAAAATGCACGTTTTGGCTTTTTACCAATGACTACGGGTTTACCAATTTCCCCTGCATCAATTTGCTCCTTAACCGGAGTAGGCTGAAACATTTTGCGATAGGAATCTGCAAACTCCTTTTCATCGCGCATTTCTGGATACTCTTCAAAAATGAATTCGGTTAACTCGCGATCCGAAACATCTTTTAAAGAGGGTTCTTCCTCCCTAAAAAATTCAAGAACATCATTAGCCATGATTAATTCCCTTTATTTTGCTGCTGCTGCTCTTTTAGTTTTCTTTCCTTAAATTTCAGCCAACGAGCTTTCGTAGAACCTTGTTGATTAGTATTAGAGGATGTTGACTTAGATTGCTTTTGTGATCGTTTAACAGGCATCCCAATGTAAGGCATACCGCTGTCATTTTTTTTGCCATCCATACTCAAAACCATCAAAGGATTCTTTTGAGCCATTTGAAATTTTAATTTTCATTTTT
>Ga0163179_10003084_pt1 | contig 11403 bp, 9 predicted proteins | sample AtlANTMetagenome_FD_109643 | JGI IMG/M metagenome (GOLD analysis project Ga0163179, IMG submission 109643) | Marine eukaryotic phytoplankton communities from the Atlantic Ocean - Atlantic ANT 2 Metagenome | ecosystem: Environmental > Aquatic > Marine > Oceanic | place: North Atlantic Ocean... | reverse complement strand
TTGAAGCAGACTGGTACTGCGAGCGTGGCTGCCATGCATCTTACGTGGGCCATCCGTACTTTGACGAGCTGGAACAGCATCGGGTGGACCACAGCTTTATTCAACGCATGAATAGCGACTCGTCACCGCTCATCACCCTCTTACCGGGTTCCCGTACTCAAGAGGTGACAAGTAATCTCAGTCAATTCATGCAAGTCGTCGAAAGAATTCAACAACGACAGCCCAACACTCGTTTTGCGATCGCCTCATTTAATGAGAAACAGGCTGATTTAGCGAAGCAAGCGATCTCGGCGGCAGATCAATCGGTAGAGGCATTCGTTGGGAAAACACCTGAATTGATTATGTCGGCAACGGCATGTGTAGCCTGTTCAGGCTCGGTATCGCTGGAACTTCTGTACCATCGCAAGCCGACCGTGATTGTTTATCAGGTCAGCCGCCTGGCTTTCCGTGTGCAACGGTATTTTCGCAAAGTACGCTACATCACGTTGGTCAATCTGCTCTACTCGGACAATCGTTATTGCTCAAACGGTGAGCTTTACGATCCGGACTTTGAAAAAGTGCCGTTTCCGGAATACCTCACGTGTGATGATCGGTCACCTGAGGTAGCACAACAGATCGGTCATTGGATCGAATCCGAGGAGTCCTATGCGGCCACAGTCGCAAACCTGGATGCCTTGCGATCTGAGTTTGCCCAACCGGGTGCAACCCAACGCGCAGCGCAATACATTCGGTCGAACGTGAAAAGCGCCCCAACGCCACGTGTTCACTATTTTCCGCCCAAACAAGCGGGAAGGTCGATGAAGCAAAGTTCCGAGGCCGCATAGCGACCAAACTTGCTAGAATTGGTCGCGCGAACACATCTCATCCGCCTTAAATCGGTCAGCAAATAGGAGTCGTGCGATTGTTACTTGGTGAGCCTGCAAGAACTCAACTGGATCTACAATTCAAACTCTTCGGATTTCCGATACGGATCACCGCATTTTTCTGGTTAGCGGCGGTTCTCCTGGGCTACGGGAGTACTCAGGGCGACCCGCAACTCCTTATATCATGGGCACTTGCGGTTCTGCTCTCGATCCTGATCCACGAACTCGGACATGCCTTTGCATTCCGTTATTTCGGCACCGAATCGCGTGTTGTCCTTTACCATTTTGGCGGCTTAGCCATTCCCGACGGTTACGGATCAGGCATCCAAGATCCGCGACGCCAGATCGCGATTTCTTTTGCAGGCCCAGTCGCACAGATCTTAGGAGCGTTAATCGTCATGGCACTCATCGCCGGAACGGGCCATCGAATCCCACCTGTTGGATTCCTCGGTCAATTGTTACCGGAAGTTGATGCGCCTGATATTGCGAATCCGCAACTGTTTTTTTTCACCGTCTTCTTCCTCTACGTGAGTGTTTATTGGGCGCTATTGAATTTGTTGCCGATATATCCACTTGATGGCGGACAAATAGCTCGCGAGCTATTTGTGATCTTCAATCGATCTGACGGAATAAAAAATTCACTATTCCTGTCGATCTGCACAGCAGGTGCTGTGGGTGTTTTCGCTTTGATGAACGGCGAGCTTTATATGGTCATGATGTTTGGAATGCTCGCCGCCTCAAGTTATCAAACCTTGCAGGCTTATCTGGGACGTGGAGGTGGTTTTGGAGGTCGATGGTAAAACGTCAGTGCGCAAAATGCCCCTATAAATAAAGGGGTAAAAGCAACCATCGACATTTGATGAAGCTTCTTACAACTTACAACGCGTTCGCAAACGAAAAGGTGATGACGAAACAAACGAAAGTCGTTTCTGAAGGTCGTTGCGATACGAACTTTGTGTTGTTCGAATCTCCATGAAGAAAGAATTGTGTCACAAAAGATACAACACAGACCGAAAAGATTTGTTATAAATGGCGTAACTTGGGGTTGACGAACGTTTACTGGATTTTAAAGATTACGAAAAATACAGAACGATATTAAACGTTGTTGAAACTTCTTCGTTTCGAGATCGACTTTAGAGCTGACTAACATTGATTTGATTGAAACGGATTTCGTTAATGTGAAAACCCGATATCGGGCTTACGATTGAAGGTGAGTAAAACTCGAAGGCTCTAGGCAATAATGGACGCCATTTGAGACGGAACTCGCCGGAACCTTTTCAACGGAGGACGAACTGTGGCCAAAAAAAAGAAGGCTGCCAAAAAGAAGGCCGTAAAGAAGAAGGCTGCTAAGAAGAAGGTCGCCAAGAAGAAGACCGCTAAGAAGAAGGTCGCTAAGAAGAAGACCGCCAAGAAGAAGGTAGCCAAGAAGAAGACGGCCAAGAAGAAGACGGCTAAGAAGAAGGCGGCCAAGAAGAAGACCGCTAAGAAGAAGGTAGCCAAGAAGAAGGCCGCCAAGAAGAAGACGGCCAAGAAAAAGGTCGCCAAGAAGAAGACCGCTAAGAAGAAGGTAGCCAAGAAGAAGAAGGCCGCCAAAAAGCGTCGTCGCTAGGCTTTATCGGCCATCTAGGTCGTATCAGCCCGATACAACGAGACAGAGCCGCTTGAGTTACTCAAGCGGCTCTAATCTTTTCTACTTGGCTTTTTTCGGCCGAATTGGCGACGAGACGCACCATCGAGGTCGCATCAGAACTCAGCACCACACGACTTCGGATCAAACTCGCGTCCAGCCAACCTGGGTAGCTTATAGCACGGTCAGGTTTGGCAGGGGTGGATCTTCCATCACCTTTGCCGAAAGATTCTTCGCCAACTGATGGATCAACTGTTGGAGATAGGGTGCTGTTGTTTCATCCTCAAAGACCGAACCCATTTGTCCCTTATCACCGCTGACCCGAATGCCCACGTTAATGGGAATTTCGCCAAGGAATGGAACATCCAATTCAGCAGCTCGCTGTTTGGCTCCACCACTTCCGAAGATGTCATAACGCTTGCCGTTATCGGGACAAATAAACCCACTCATGTTCTCGACCATTCCAAGAATTGGAATGTTGACCTTCCGGAACATTGCGATTGCTTTCACCGCATCCAATAAGGCAACTTCTTGCGGAGTACAAACGACGACCGACCCGGACAATGGCAACAGCTGCGACAGGGTCAATGCGATGTCACCGGTTCCCGGTGGCATGTCGATAATCAGATAATCGAGATCGCCCCAATCGGTATCACGAAGAAATTGGGTTATCGCTCCATGAAGCATCGGTCCGCGCCACACGACAGCCTCTCCGGGAGGGACGAGGAATCCCATGGACATCACACGGAGCCCATCTTTTTCGATTGGCTGAATACGATTGTTAATGATTTCCGGTCGCTGCTGGACTCCCAACAGCTGCGGAATACTCGGTCCGTACACATCGGCATCGACAAGACCGACAACACTACCCGCGCGTTGTAAACCGTAAGCAATCGCAGAGGCGACGGTACTTTTACCAACTCCCCCCTTCCCTGACCCCACGGCAATCACCGATTTGGTCGTGAGACCGATTTCGCCGATCTTTTCCGGTCGACGATCATACACCTTATGATGAACCGTAACCTGGGTCGCCTGGGGAAACTTGGACTCCAGCAGTTGCTTTGTATCGGCGATCGTATCGTCCCAGAGAGGCGCAGAGTGAGTCGTGAGCCCAAGCGTCAGGGAAACCTGGCCATCACTGACCGAAATATCGCTAACCTGGTCCATTGCGACGACACTGCGTCCAGTTTCGGGGTCCTTGATCGTTTCTAGCGCGGTCCGCACCGCATTCGCATCAAATTGGCCGTCGGCCATGGCAGGTACCTCTTAGAAATCGTGACTCATACTATGACGTCGGAGAGCTTTTCGACGGCCAGGGTAGATTGTTCCAAATTCGCTCCTCGAGCGACAGGGGCAGCTTAGGAAACCGTCGAATATGCCGGCAGACAACGCCTCTGAGGGCCGGTAAATCGCGGAAAGAGCTAACGCCGTGAAGGATGCCCGTCTCGCACAAAGGCCGCCAGATGGCCAATCTGGTGGATTCAGGAGCAATTACGATGACCAATAGATCGGGATAACGGCTTCGCATTTGATCACTGCCCCTCAAAAGGGCCTCCAACGAGCCACAGCGAACATCGAGCAGCACAATCCTGGGACTTTCAGCCTGAGCCACCTCGCGCCAACACTCGTCGAGGGAGCGGGTCTCTCGAACACCCCACGTTTCTCGACGAAGCAGAGTTGCCCATTCACCGTCGGGCTCGCAAATCACTATTGGAAACACAACACAACCTTTCTTCGCCTCAAGCGTCTTCGAGATGAAGTGATGCCAGACGTCGCAACAGACGGCCTCGAGAAATCCCCAAAAGCCGAGCGGTCATTGCCTTGTTGCCTTTTGCGACCTTAAGTGCACGTCGAATCAACTCTCTCTCAACTTCTTGCAGGTAGTTTTCCAAATCGATGGTTGTTTCGGGGCGGTAGGGATGACGCTCTGCTTCCAACGTCAGCGTAATCCAATCGGGGAGATCACGTTCCGTCACAAAGCGCCCCAAGGCCTGTTGATGAGATTCAGACATGCACTCGAATAACTCATCAAGGTTCCGAGTCCAGGGATGTCGGAGGAGCCGTTCTATCACTTGAGGGGCGGCTCCCTGCACCTGTTTTTCTCCCAAGGCGTTCTGACGTTCGATGGCGAGTTGGATCAACAAAGGCAGATCATCCAGACGTTCCGAGAGAGGTGGCAGACTGATCACTGACGTGCAAAGATAGTCGGCCAGATCGCTTCGAAATTCTGCCTTTTCAGACTTCGCAAGCATGATTGGATCGGCAGACGAAGTGGCATAAACCACAGACGGTTCGGGATGCTCCTGCAACAGCTGGTAGAGGGTTGCTTGAGCATCTCGCGGCAGCTGATCAATCTCCAACAACAACAAAGCCGTTTTCGTGACTGAGCCTTCAACGACCATCCTCAAATCATTGATGACTGAGGCAAGGGTATCCGCATCGAAGAGTGGGCAATCAATTTCGATTAAGGGCACGTCCGACTTCGAGTATCGTGCAGTGTGAATCGTTCGAATCAAATGAGCACGCCCGGTACCGGACATACCAACGGTCACCACAGGACAATCTCCGCGGACCGCCAGGCTCACCTGCTCGCGAACTCTTCTCATCTGTGAGCTTTCGCCAACTAGTTGATCAAGTTGATACAACGCGGCCTGTTGTTGACGTCTTTCGAAAAGCAATTCATGGAGTCGCTGAGAGTCGAATTCTCTGAATGGTATGTCTTCGGCAGGGGTGGTTGAGGCGAGACCAACGATGACGAGTACTGCACTCTCTTCGAGGCCCAGCGGAATAAACTCGGCAGATTGCCCCTCCGGTACGCCATTTGCGTAAACCAAGCCGGTCGCCCGCTCCCCCGCAAAAACGACAGGTGGCGGACAGAGCCCGATCGCCAAAGGGGGCCTGTCATGGTCCGGCTCGACTAGCTCGGAATGATAATCGCACTGCATTCCCATCAATTCATCTTGCTCAACCTGTAGCCAACGACAACAGGCCGAATTGCAGTATCGAATCTTCCGTTCACGATCTAGCAGGTACATGGGTAGATCGGATTCGTCACACCAGTCGACGACGTGTTTCTTTCGGGTTCTTGGCATCGAATTTCTGAAGGTGGTCAGCGAAGAATGAGTGTTCGAGTTTGGAGGTTTGTGAGTATGAGGTACCTTCAAGGCTGCAGTGGCTCCATCTCAAAGGCTCACTCTCTCTCTTCTCATAAGTTAGCAGCTTTTGGGAGATGGATCGCGCAGAACGAGTGGCAGCCGCATCTAATCGACGACCGATTCTTGAAAACAGGCAGCTTGAGTATTCTTCCAACGAAGAAAACTCGTGTGAAAGGATTTTGACAGGAAGCTTGAAATTGCGGGCTGTCTGTTTTTAGGGCTTCTTTGCCTCTCATCCGCTTGACACAACCCTGTTAGCGCGACCCCAATAGAGCCTTGACGATCTCCTGATCGGCCGAAGTAATGAGAGAGCATCGTTCACTCTCAAGTTGCCAAGCCAGGAGTTGGTCGGCAGGAATGATAGATCAACAGAACGAAGACCTTCATGATGGGAGTCACTGGGTGGCAGAAACCCCTTTCCTGGACGTGGTGCAAACAGCTCAAGAGCTGGTAAGAATTCCCAGCGTTAATCCGATGGGCCGAGAGGTAACTGGTGAGATTTTTTTTGAGCACCGGCTCACGGACTATTTGGAAAACCAATGGAAGGTGATGGGCTTGCCCTACGAACGATGCGAGGTTTTCCCCGGCCGTGACAATCTGGTGACTCGGCTAGACGGTGATGAAAACGCCGAGACCATCCTGCTCGAGGTTCATCAGGACACCGTTCCTGTCGACGGTATGACGGTAGCACCCTTTGCTGCCGATCTCAGAGACGGTCGCATTTATGGGCGTGGAGCTTGCGACATCAAGGGCGGGATGGCATCGATGCTGAACGCCCTTGCTCGACTGAGCCGCGACGCGAAATCATCCCGCTCCAATGTTGTCTTAGCTTGCACCATCAATGAAGAAAATGGATTCGACGGCGCCAAGAAGCTACGCCAGCACTGGCAGTCCGGAGCGTCGAAGTTACTGCCGAAGGCGCCGGACAAAATCATTGTCGCCGAACCCACCAATCTAAACGTGGTCACAGCCCACAAGGGAACGATTCGTTGGCAGTGTTATGTTGAGGGTCGCGCCGCTCATAGTTCGATGCCGGAATTAGGCGACAATGCCATTTATCGCATGGGCCCCATTCTGAATCGGCTTGAAACTTATGGACTTCAGATTGTTCCGTCGCTGGCCTCTCATCCACTCGTCGGCAAACCAACATTGAGTGTTGGCATGATCGAAGGCGGCATCAGCGTCAACACAGTCCCAGATCGCTGCACGCTGACCATCGATCGTCGTTTGCTACCGAACGAATCTGCAGAGGAGGCCTTCGCCAATCTCCAGGACTATCTGGCGAGCCACGGTCTCGGCGATGCGTTGATCCACGAGACGCCGTTCCTGTCGACTCCCGGACTTTCCGATCAGATCAATGGTGACCTGGCGGAATCACTCTTACAGACCATTCGAGAGTGCGGGCATGAAGCGGATTGCATGGGAGTTCCCTACGGAACAGATGCCGATACGCTTTCCGGAGGCGAAATACCCGCGGTGGTATTCGGCCCTGGTGATATCGCGCAAGCCCATACGAAAGACGAATGGGTTGAGACAGAACAACTCAAATCCGCCGCCGAAATCTTATACCACTACTGCAGTCGCAGTTAGCGAAACCAACCGTACAGCGACCGTCGCCTGTACGAGCGGTCGCTTTCTTGTGCGGAATGATCGCTTTAGAAGACGTCGAGAATAAAGTGATGTCCGCTGTGGTACAGCCGAGAGCTCGGATAATAGTTGTGCCACTTCTTGTTGTAGACCGGAATTCGCATTTCCGCTGGATAGCGGTGGTACAGACTATTGCTGCTGCGATAGTACTGATCCGTCCAGAAATTCTGTGGATAGTACACATAAGGGTAGTGGTAAAAGCGGTCCCAATTATGAATGGGTCGCGCGTTTCCCCAAGATTGGCCAAACGCTTGTTGCGCCTGACATGTATCACTGCCAGCGATAAAAACGACCGCTGACACAACGATTAGCAATGCAATGCGACGGATCATTTGCGTCAATCCCCCCTGAGTCTGCCATGTGTGTCGATACCCGACACCGGGTGCTTGGGTCGCGAATGCGAACACCCTCAGACAGATAGATCGGCAAAACTCGCCTCGAACATTCGGTAGAATCGATATAACCACCGAGAGTCGCATGCCATCAGTGCAAGCGATTCGAGTAGCAGCACGCCGGTTTTACTCAGGAAACTTTCCGCTGGCTAACTCGTCTTCCCATTCATCCATCAACGGCCAGTCGACGGCACAGGTCCCGAAGTCCGCCATGTGTTGATAGCCTTCAAGCCTGGAGATGGTGCTATCCAACAGATCGTTATCCTTCCGGAAAATCGGCCCGTGACTGGGGAGCAGCCATTCGACGTCACTGTTACGAATCCGTTGCAGCGACTTGATGAAGTCAGGAATGTTACTTCCATGATGAGCGTCGATCGCACCGACACACCCGTCTCGGTAGATGTTGTCGCCACTGAAAAGCAAATTACCAAGTCGAAAAGACAACTGGCTGTCGGTGTGCCCCGGAGTATGCCACACCTCAAGTTCCAATCCGCCAACGTTGATCACATCACTATTGTTGATCAAAGTATCCACCTTGACCGGAGGCATTTCGAGATGAATGCCCTGTGCCTCGATTTCGGCATAAGTCTTGAGCTTGTCACCATCCTCCAACGGAGCAACTGCTAACGGGTGAGCAGAAACGGTTGTACGCAGCATCTGTTTGACCTTCGCCAAACCTTGAATGTGGTCGGCATCGGCATGGGTCGCGATCACCGTCTTGCATTGCGATAACGGAAAATCAAGCTGCCGAATCAATTCAACGATCTCGTCTACGGTGTCCTGGTAGCCAATGTCGATCATGACCCATTCTTGATCGTCGTAGATCAAGTAGACATTACAACCGAGAACTTGTCGCAGTTGATAATTGACTTCGATCACGTTTGCAAAAACGGGCTTCTTCTCAAGCATTGAAATACGGCCTTCCAGGTTTCATCATGGGAATCAACCGGCCTGAACGAAGACAGCACGGTGATTGCGAGTACAGATTGTAGGAGCAGCCCTGGCAAGCTTCAACCACGGCACAAATTCAAACCGTTAACCAGCGTCGGGAACAACCAAAATCTGCTCCAAACCCTTTTGGTAACAGGAATATTCGAGCTGCACCTCCAGCTGATCCAACATCGTTGCGTTGGAAACTCTCTTACTACCGAGCGATCGCGCGGCACGCGAGCTGTCGGGATTCACGGGAGCATAACTCACCGTTAAACCCAGTAAACGTCCGATCTCGTCGTAATAATCTTTTCTGCGGACGGGATGCCCATCCGAAACTGTGAAAATTTGCGGAGACTCAATCTCAATTGGACAGGCCTGGACGACACGGACTGCGTCATCAACATGAATCAGGTTGAGAAAGCCTTCGGTTGCAACCGGCAACGGTTCACCCGCTCGTAGCTTGTCCAGATAGGGAACACGTTCCGGACCGTAGATACCAGCGAGGCGCAGAATCAATCCGTGTCGAGCTCTAGGGTGGCTCAAAACACTCGCCTCAGCTGCCAAACAACATTTCCCCCCAGGTCGGGTCGGTTCGGTTGGCGATGTCTCATCCACCCATTCCCCATCGGTTTGCCCGTAGACGCCGGTGGAACTGATATAGATAAATTGACGGGGAGAAACGACGAGTCCCGCCAAAAGGTGTCGGATACCAGCGACGTAGACCTGATCCTGCGTGTAGGGTCCGCTTCGGTCAAAGCCGACTGCAAACAGCACTCGATCAACCTTCGGCAATCGCCCCGGAGCCACGGGTTCGGCGACATCGAGAATCACCGGCTCAATTCCGTTGGCCGCCAATTCTTCGGCGCGGGCGTTCGATCGCGTAGTCGCCCAGACAGAGAAACCTTCCTCTCGCCATGCCTGAGCAACTCGGCGTCCCAGATAGCCACAGCCCACCACGAGGCAATTTGTCGATCCCATTGTCAATTCGCGTTAACAGTCGAGAAGAAAATCAAAATGAATCATCGCATCCGGTAGCGTTTTGCCAGTTTAGCGTTTGAAAAGGTACAGGAACACCAATGGGCGGATTCACTCGATTATGCGGGGCCGAAAGCAGCCGACAGGCTGTGCAAAACAACCCTATAGTCCTAATAAATGGACGGATAAGAGACGCCTGCTTGCACGAATTGGCAGCAGAAGTGGCCGCTTTCGATTATGATAAGGACTATGGACGCGGAATCACTGCGGCTATCGAAAAAGATGAGAATCAACGGAGTAGTATGCAGCATTTAGCGATCACCACTCGATGGATAGTCGTTGCTCTGGCGTTTTTTCTGGTCAACTCGATCGGACTCGCTCAGGAAGACCCGACGACGACTTCTTTGGCCCGTGTCAAGAACGGCAAGGCCCCCGCAGATCTTGAAGAATTGCGAGCTTTGCAGGCCAAGATCAAAGAGCTCACGGACGAGATTTTAACTTCAACGGTTGCTGTCCAGGTTGGACGTGCAAACGGCAGCGGAGTCATTGTCAGCGAGGATGGATACGTTCTTACGGCAGCTCACGTTGCAGGGGCTCCCCACCGTTCCGCGCTCGTATTTCTTTCGGATGGCCGCATGAAGCGAGGAATCACGTTGGGGATGAACCAGGAGCTCGACGCGGGCTTAATCAAGATTACCGAACCGGGCGACTGGTCGCACGCCGAACTCGGCGAATCGTCGAGCATAAAACCGGGTCAATGGTGTTTAGCAACGGGTCATCCGGGGGGCTATGATCGGGACCGACTGCCAGTCCTACGCTGGGGTCGCATTTTGAAAGCCGAGAAGTCGGCATTGCTAACCGACTGTACGCTCGTCGGCGGTGATTCCGGTGGTCCACTGTTCGACCTTGACGGGAAAGTGATCGGCATCCACAGCCGCATTGGTAAAAATCTAACCATCAACGTACACGTTCCTGTCGATCCCTTCCGAGATTCGTGGACACGTTTGACGAAGGGAGAAGTTTGGGGGCTGTTGGGTCCACCTCAGCGAGGGTGGCTTGGTGTTACGGAAGATTCAACGACTGATGACGCAAGAATCGCGCGTGTCGTCGAGGGATCCCCCGCCGAACTAGCCGGCTTGCGTTCAGGGGACGTCATCCTTCGCGTGGGCGAGAGTGAAGTTAACTCATTTAACGATCTCCAAAACGAGATCGGTCGCATGCGTCCGGAAGACGAGATTGTCATTCAGATTCGACGTGACGGAGAAACCAAGGACATTTCAGTGAAACTCGGGAGACGACCACGTCGGCGGGCTTAACCGCGGGCTGATTCAAAAACGTTCCTTCAGGATCAACAAGGGCGAATCATGTTAGGTTATCGACGATTCCTCGCCATCGCACTTACCGCCGCGACAACCGTTTCGGTTGGAATTGCTATTCACCGTGCCTGCGAGCCTGAGTCGCGATTCAATCCACTACGACTCGTCCAGCGGCACACGAGCGTTCAAACGCGCGACGACGCCGCGTTGCTCAGTGGCTGGCTGGAAAAGGTCGACAATGGTTGGGAAGTCGGCAAGAATCATCAAAAGGTCAAATCGGCTTTCAGCGAAGCCATCGCTGACGCTCGACTCGCGACCGTTCGCATTTTCCGAGATGGCAAACCGGTTGCCATGGGCACTGTCGTCCACCAATCCGGTTTAATCTTGAGCAAGGCGAGTGAGGTAACGAAGCCAGGCCGATTGAGTTGCCAATTTTCAAATCGGTCTCGAAAAACAGCGAAAGTAGTCGAACTTCGCCCCAGTCATGACCTGGCA
>Ga0163179_10003081_pt1 | contig 11408 bp, 9 predicted proteins | sample AtlANTMetagenome_FD_109643 | JGI IMG/M metagenome (GOLD analysis project Ga0163179, IMG submission 109643) | Marine eukaryotic phytoplankton communities from the Atlantic Ocean - Atlantic ANT 2 Metagenome | ecosystem: Environmental > Aquatic > Marine > Oceanic | place: North Atlantic Ocean... | reverse complement strand
ATGAAGTTCTATAGCGATGTCTGTTCCTTGGTGTAGTGTGATGTCTTCGTAGTTATTTGCCATGCGTCAACCCATATAAGTAAAGTCTTTCATGTCTTTATTTATATGAATTAACTTTTAAGACGGGGTATTTATTTAAATTTTATCTCTTCAATTACATCTTCTTGAAGACCAATAGATATTTCCTCTCGATTAAACAGATATGCAACTGTTATTCTCCAACAGTCAGTAGACGCACTATGGTAGAGTAATTTTTCAGGTTCTTCATCGTATGCACCAAAGTATCCTGCTTTGCATTGCCATCCTTTTCTATCTTGAATAGTTATTTCTTTTCCAGTATAACCATCAATGTATTTGAAATATCCGTCTCCAGTTTCAGACCAAGTAAATATAAGATTATATGCAGATGCATTTGCGTTATTGTGCCATGAAATAAATCCTTTAGGTGGGTACATTGCACATAAACCGTTGCCTCTTGTACACAATTTTACTTGTAATTCTTCATTAAATTTGGTATAATTTTCTATAACTTTTGTAGTAAGTGCTTTACTAGAATTCTTATGGTCAGTTTTAAAACTATAATAATTACCGTTTTCAGGAAAACCGTTATGAATAGAACCTCTAGACATTATACTGTCTCGATGTTTATCTCCCGTATAATGTTCTCGTTCTTTACTATTACACCATAGTCTACACTTAGAAATTTCTTTATTTCTTTCATCATAGAACCACAAAAACTTATTTAAAGATTGCAGAATTTCAGGGTTGTTTATTGATATATCTAACATTTACTTAGGAGCTGCATGAGAATAGTGTTTTATAATTACTTCTTGTTTTGGAAACAATTTTACTTCCTCGTATCCATGGTAATAGTTCCAACGAAGATTATCCGCAAAATTTCCAACTTTTATATTATTATATTTAGGTTCTTTATTTAATAACCACCACAAAGTTGTCTGGTCAAATATTGCAAGTTTGTCCCAAGGTTGTATATTAGGTTTCCATGTTCGATTTACTTGTTTTAAATACAAGTCATACCAGTCTTTCATAAACTTTTTATTCGTATAAAGACAAACACCCCCGCAATAAGTAAAGTTTTCTGGTTTATCATCGCAAGTAAAATCATAAATTGCATAAAGTGATTTTGCTTTTATGGGTAAAGTATGAAATATCATATCATTATCATTCAGTTCGTCAAATACTGTTGCGATGTCTTCGTGAACTACTTCACAATCTGCATCAATATACATGGTAGTATCATAAGGACTTTGTGACATACCCCATAACTTTTCACGATAATGATTACCACAAAAAATTATATCATCTGCAATAGACTCTCTCCCGTCTAGAAATCTTTCTTCGGTGACAAGACAACATTTTGCATCTGGATAATAGTCTTTAAGAGATTCTAAACAATTGATTGCGAGTCGATAAAAACTTTCTTTTCTTGATGCAACTACTAGATAACCATTATTCACTATTCAAGTAATCGTCCAGAATTTTTAGAGCCCAAAGATTTACTTCTGGGATAGATTTTGCTCTTCTTAATTTACTTTTCAACTCACGATTTTTGGATAATTTTATTTCTTCAACTTCAAAAGTTTCTAGTTTATAATTAAATAAAAGTTCCATTTTCTTTGCTTTTTCTTTTGACTCTTGTAATTCTTTTCTTTTGTTTTGTTCTTCAAACTTACGGGCAACTCTTTGTTTAGTGTTTTCATCAATATGTTCTGGAGTGAGTGCGTCTACACACTCTTTAAAAAGTGGGTCACTATCAACTAGTTTATGGACTTGTCTTATCTTTTTATTTCCTTCTTCTTGCTCGGAAATACAATTTAATACAGTTTTCTTTGGTGTTTCCCAGAACGCATCTTTGTCCCATTGTCTTATCATAATATTGTCCTCATTATATTATATATTATTTTACTAAATATGTCAAGCAGTTCTTACATATAAAGTATAAGTTTCAATTGTCTCAGTTCCCGCATTAATTAATGCACCAATAAAGTTTCCAGTAAAAGTAGTTTCAAATGTACCCGTAAAAGTAGTTTCAAAGTTTTGTTCGAATGTACCAGTATATGTACCTGGCCCAACATAATCTCCTGGCCCAGCGAAGTTAGCCGGCCCAAGATAGTTTGTAGTATTGTCACCAAAATAGTTTACGGTATTATCTCCAAAATAGTTTACTGCTCCACTTGCTTCACCAAGATAGTTTACAGTATTATCACCAAAATAGTTTACAGTATTATCACCAAAATAATTTGCACCACCTAAATAATTTGCACCACCAAGATAGTTGACTGCACCACCAACCTCTCCAAGATAGTTTACTGAGTTGTAAGTGATTGCACCAGGCCCACTTATAAGATTAACTTCATTAGTTGTATTCCTTCCCGCATAGTTAGTTGGGCCTGCATAGTTTACGGTGTTATCTCCGAAATAGTTTACGGTGTTATCTCCGAAGTAGTTTGCACCCCCAAGATAATTCGCACCCCCTAAGTAGTTAGTCGGCCCAGCATAATTTGCACCCCCTAAAAAATCTGCACCCCCAAGGTAGTTAGCTTCTCCTTCATAGTTGACTGCACCACTAGCCTCTCCAGTATAAGTGACTGCACCACCCGCTTCACCCACAAAGTCTTGTTCAAATGTTCCAGTAAATGTACCCACAAAGTCTTGTTCAAAAGTTCCTACAAAGTCTTGCGTATAATCGGTGTCTGTGGTAGTGTGTCTCGTATCTGTTGCAGTTCCCTTTGCAACCCATGTACCCGTTTCACTTGGAGCTCCAGTTGTTGCACTATTTAATATATAAGTTCCAACACCTTTATTACCATTCATTATTCGAGTTTTTGCACGTTGTCCAAAGGTATATTTGATTTCTGCGTCCGACATTTCTTGAACACCTTGGAATGTACCAGTATCACCAGAACTTCTCTTCAATGCGACTGGACGGACTGCTGTGGGTGCAGAAAAAGTTTGTCTTTGATAGATATTATAAGTTGCAACGGTGACTGTACTTGGGCCCGCATCGGTTCGAGTATCCGTAAATACTCCAGCTAAATGAGTATCATAATCAGAACTTGGTGCAGAAGAACCTAATTGATATGTACCTGAGTAATCGTTTGCAAAAATAGTTGCAAGTAATCTATCGGTCAGAGTATCCATTTCTGCAGAAGTAAACTCATGTAGTTGTCTATTATGTGTATCTGTATCAGAACTTGCACTTTGATGTACTGCGTTTCTAAAGTCACCCCCATTTTCTGCAGCTGTTCCTTCGGTTTGATACAAAGTTGTGACGGTAGAAGTTGTTGTGATTGAACCGTGAGAGCCTGGGACTTGGTCAAAACGAGTATCAGTAAATGCACCAACAGTTTCGTTTCCACTTGATGCGTCAGTAATTGCACCGACTTCGGTCTTTGCAGATGCTTTTAATTGTTCTCCCGCCTGATATGCAAGATAGTTCTCTTCGGCGGTGGTCATTTCTTTTAAGTCACCGTTTGTACCTTCGAGTTTAAGTGGAGTTCCCATAATGTACTATTTATAACATATTTTATTCGGATTCACGCCATAAATTATTTGCCGAACCGAAACCTAGATTTCTAGGAAAAAATCTCATTCTTGCAATATTACCCGTTGCAGTTAAAGATGCTGTACTATTAGGTATAGGTCTAGACTCAGTTGCATAATCAGGGGGCATGTTCCCATGATTGGTAATTGCACATGAATATAGACCTCTCCAGACAGTTTGACCAAAATAACCATTATCTGCATGAGCACCCCTATACGCAACCTCGGCAAAATTACTTTGGGGATAAAAGTTAGCGTTTCCAAATCCATATTGGTCTGTACCAAAAAAATAATTACTATTAGAAGTGGAGTTTGGGTGAGTTCCATTACACCATTCTACTCTGCTTATCAAGCAATTTCTTATTCTACTTGAAAATCCTATTTCAAAAATATAATTCCCTACTGCTGTACCATAAGTACCCCCAGGCCAACTTGCGTTTGCGCTTAGTTGTCCAGTTTGACCAGCAAAATCTGCAGTGGTAAAAGTGGTATCGGTGTACCATATTATGTGTGTACATCTTCCATAATTAGCGATATCTACATATGGTTCTTTTGTATCTCTGTCAGATTCAGAAATTTTGCCGAAACCCTCAGCAGTTGTTCTTGAAGCTCTATGTTTTTGATGAAAATTTATATTTCCGTCAGTACTAGCATAATATTGTTTGTCAGTTGTAAATGCACTCATAATACCCATGCCACCACCAGAACTCGGAAGAGTTATTCCAGTCGGTGAAGTTTTTCCGCCAAAATCTGGGTGAACAAAACCATACGCATTTAAAGCAGTTCCCGCTGAATTAGTTCCACCAGAAAGAAACTGTCCATTAAAACCAACTTCAAAATAATCCCTATCCATAGAACCAACGTTAATATGACTTGACTGTCTTCCATATCCATAATATCCGTTATTATTATAACCGTGATTATCTCCTACAGTAGACTCGATTTTATATATTTGACTTTTACCTCGAAAATCAGAAAATCTTATTTCTCCAATACCTCTATTATCTTTAAGTTTGGGTGGTTCATTAAAATCAGTACCATTTGCTGATATATTATTATATGGGCCTGTTTTGCTTCTATCGTGAAGAAGTTGTAAAAATTGTGAATAACCAGCTGCACTAACAGCACTATCAGTAGGTATTTGGGTATTGAGCTCTTCGCCGAATAATTTAATTGAATTTATTCCATAATAGGCGTTACGAAAATTTTGGTTGGTTTCTGCTTCAGCGGCTTTTTTGATGCTTGCCCAATCTCTACCAACCTGATAATCCTGCTGATTTCTTTTTGAGTCATCTATATGAAATCGAGAAAAATGCATCGAACAATCAGAATCTATTCTTTGAGGTTGTCCATAACCAGAATTTGCCCCACCATAATATCCGTAAGTTATAAGACCCGAGTTAAATAAAGTTAGATTAAAACTAGTAAAATAACCCTTTGCAGGCGGTGGATAAGAAGCATCTAAAATAGAATAACCAACTCCACCTATCTGAGATTGATTATATCTCTCATTGACATTTTGGGCGGCACCAGAGAGATTTATTGGAGTAGCACTATTTGCATACTTACGGTAAGTGTTATTGTATCTATTTAATGTCTCAATAAGGCGGTCTCCACCGTCCGAATCATGTCGTGGATGGTTAGAGTGTCTGCGAACCCCATCAGGCGTTGCCATTAATCGAAGCGCATGGTCGTCAAAACTCATTTCTCTTGGCGAACTTATTGTAGTTGGATTTCCCGTCCAATCTATAGTTCCACTTTGTGCATCTGGATAACCTCTTGCTTCTCCTTGTATTTTTCCAGCTCTTATTTCACCAGTGAGAGGCACATAATGTGGGGTATCTCTAAACTGATTTGAGTGGTCTTGACTCATTATTTAACCCCTTTTTTTCTTAGTTCTCTAACTTCTTTATCTAATTGTTTTATACCTTCTATTAATAAACCAATTAAAGGCGTATAATTTAAACCCTTATACCAAATAGTTTTTTCTTTTCCTTCGCTGCTATCATATTCTATATGCTCATATGCATTTCTTACTAGGAAAGGGAAAACTTCTTCAACTTCTTGTGCAATTAAACCCATATCGGAGTCTCCAGCATGTCCACCAACTCTTGGATGTTTTCTTTTCCAATTATAATATCTACCACTTAATTGATTTATTTTTTCTATAGGATTATCAATTGTAATGATGTTCTCTTTCATTCTTTCATCAGATGCAGTTGTACCAGAAAATGCAATAATATCTTCATCAACATGTAAATCTCCAGTTCCAGTAAATCTAAATTTTTCTATTTGATTAAAAAATATTGACATTCTATCTGAGTCTGCAGCTGAGTCTGCAACATGAAATTTTAAAAAGTCTGAGTCACTACTTCCTATTTGACTTATAATTCCTCTTTGGTCTGCGTCTACATTAAAAGTTAAAGTTTCATCACCACTTTGGTTTGCAGTAAAATCACCACCCCCACTAAGACCATTACCCGCAGTTAGTGTTAGAGTATTATCATTTATAACTGGACTTGCACTTGCGATACCCGTGACATGACCATTTGCATCAATTGTTAAATCTTGAATAAAAGTATTACCAGAATTATTTACAGAAGATGCGGCTGCAACATCGTGGTCAATCTGTACAGTGTTTGCAAATCCAGTAGTTTTTAATGAACCCGCACCAAGTATTGTTAAAGTATCATTACTACTATCTGCACCAATACTGATAGAACCACTATCGGTTGCAATGTTTTGAAAAACATCGAGTGCGGCTATATCTGCTTCATGTTCGTTAATCGCACCTCGTAAGGTAGTTGCACTTGTGTTTAAAGATGCAGCTCCTATTTCTGCATCTAATTCATTAATTGCACCGAACAAAGTACTTGCAGTTGTTGTTAGTCTATCATCTCGGTTTACATTAGAGTCAAGTTTTCCAATATCCTGAGAAAGAGTATTTAATGCGGCTACCAAACTTGCTCTTTCTGAACTATCGTTAAATCCACCCAGTAATGTATCACTATCATTACCAACACTATCAAGTCCAATCGCATTAAATGATGTACCCGCATTTACCTTTGCATTTAAAGTATTAATTGTAGATACAAAATTAGAGTCACGAATATCCGCATCAAAATTACTTAATGCACCTACATCTGAGTCTAATTCATTAATTGCATTTACTATACTTGTTTTAACAGTAGTAGTCAAAGATGTTTTTGCACCCATGTTGCTATCAAGTTCATTGATTGCACCTACTATATCAGAGTCTACCGTAGTTGTCAATCTACCCGTTGCACCTACATCCTTTGATTGGTTATTAATATTATCAACTAACTGAGTAAAATTATCAGTTGTTGATGTACTTATGTATGTATTTCTTCCCATATCTCTATTTATATGTTTTTATTTTAGGTAAAGGTCAAAGTTATACTAGCACCGTGACGAAAATGATGTGCTCCAGTAGGATAATTATGCACTGTACCAGTTGCGTCATAACTAGAAGAATTTGCACTTTCAGCAGCTAAAAATTTTGCATAACTTGGATTGCTTGTAGAAAGTGTAGAGTAGTATGTTTGGGGTGTGCCAGGGTCGTCAGCTGATGCATGACCTCTATCTCTAGGAAAGTGATACAGAGTGTGGGCAGTTGAAGTATAAGTACTGTATAAACCAACTTTTAGGGTTTTAGCTGGTTCTTCTGCAACAAAAGTTCCATATGGGCCAGCTGGGTGTGACGTAGGCAAATCTAATCTATAATCAGGTTTACCACATTGAATCATAGCACCCCCTCTATTTGCACTTCTAGAAGTATACCTAGTTCCAGAAGTAAGAGTTGTTCCGATGACTCTATCAGTATAGGTACGAGTATCAAAATCAGAACCACCTCCAGCTATATAATTACCTACCATGTTAGTATTCATTTCTCCCCCCGAAGGGTCGGAGACTGGGTCACTTCCTTGTTTACAAACTGTATTAGCCTGCATTCTACCCGTACCACTACAACCTAAAGTTGTAGTAGGACCATTGGTTGTACCATGAGAACCTTTGACACCTATATACAATCCATGCATACTATACGTTGCTTGGGGATAAGCATTTTGTGTGGTAAAAGCAGATAAAATTTCTCTAATAGGCCCTCCGTTAATCCTTATTTGTTTATCACTACAAGAACCAAAATTTGTTTGATAATAGTAAGTATCTGTCTGATTTAGATAATAGATTGGAAAATCTGATGTAAAAGGCCCGTGGTCATCACCAAATGCATCATTATTACCAGTTGTGGTGATATTCCCAGCGCCTCCAGCTCCTTCGGTCATAAATCCTGTTAAGATTTTCAATGCTCCTCCTGAAGTGCCGTGATGAAATATTTTAGTATCGCAAGTAAAGGTTAATGTATTTTTATTCCAAAAGGTACTGTAGTATTCGTTAACACCTTTTGAGTCTGTAGGGTTTTTAAATATTAACGTAGAAATATCTGTATCACCAAGACTAACCTGAGTTCCCGAAGAACCACCTACCTCAGTGTGAAGGTCATTTAAACTAATTCCACCAGATGCTTGCAAAGTCATTATTTACTCTCTAGTTCTTTAATTGCTTCTACTAAAAGTCCTATAACGAGTCCATAATTTATTGCAAGATGTTCTTCTTTTGTTTCAATATCATTCGTAGTGTAAACTGCTTCTGGTAAAACTTTTTGTAAATCTTGTGCAATTAAACCAGTACTTCTTTTTCCATCTTTTTTATAATTAAAGTTTACACCTTTAAGTTCTTTTACTTTATCTAATGCATTAGGAATAACTTCTATGTTTTTCTTAAGTCTTTCATCTGATGCAGAACCATATGCTGTGACATTACCTTCAAATACTCCATTACCACTATTGTCTAGTGAAAATCTAGTAGTACCACTATTGTTTTGAGCATAAAAGTAAGTATCATACTTAACATAAGTTTCTCCAGCATTTGCAAAATAAAATCTATTTCTTCCATCAGTAGAGTTTAACCAAGCATTACTAATAAATCTATTACCAGCGGCAATAGTACCACTAAAAGTTCCAGTGGGTGAAAGTTTTCCAGAGTTTGCATTTATTTGAGTTTGCAATCCCGCAGAGTCAAAACTGATACCATCTATTTGGGTTTGAATTGCACTTGACACTCCATTCAAATAACTAAACTCAGTATTTGATACTGTTCCGTCATGAATTTTTTCTGCATTAATGGCTGCACCAGCGGCAATATCATTATTATTAATACCACTAATTGCAGTACTACCTATTGCGGTGACATGTCCCGCAGAATCCATAGTAATATCTTGTACATATGTTTTACCACTATTATCAACATCTGTTGCACCAATTACAGTATGGTCAATCAATAATCTATTTCCAGATATACTAGTTTGAATAATGCCGTCTCCAATAACTGCAATTGAACCACCCGCACTGTCAACAGTATCACTTCCAACATCCGCAGATATTGTAGTATACCTAAATGAGTTTGCAATATCTGTTCTTAATTCAGTCGATGCAGAGTCAAGATTTGAGTCAAGTTTATTTAATGCTCTTCTTACTGTCATACCAGTAAGATTACCAACTAACGCAGAGTCCCCAAGTTCTGCATCTAATTCATTTATACTACTAACAATATTTTTAGATGTTGTTGTTAATGTAGTTTTTGCACGAGTAGAACCTATATCTGAGTCTAATATTCTAACATCTGCAGATAAAGTATTAAGTGCATTAGTCGTGGTACTTCTTTCTGTGGTGGAATTAAAACCACCAAGTTTTCCAGAGCTATCTGCTGTTAATGCAGATAAAGAACCACCCCCCGCATTCAATTCATTAAGAGCACCCGTAATTGTTTTTGCAGTTGTTGTTAAATTAGTATGCGGTCTAGCACCAATGTCTGAGTCTAACTCATTAATCGCACCAACTAAATCAGAGTCTATGGTAGTTGTCAACCTACCCGTTGCACCTAGATTTTTACTAATAGTATTTGTATTATTAACAAACTGACTAAAGTTATCAGTTGTTGATGTGACTGTGTAATTACTATCAGGCATGTTTTTCTACCAGTTGTTTAACAAGGTCTTTTAATTCAGACACTTCTTCTTTTAGTTCTACTAATTCTTGTTCTTTTAACAAGTTTTTTCTTTTTATTTCTTTCTGTCTTTTTATTTCAGATACATCTGAATTTAAAATTGCACCACTTTCCCTATCTCTTACAAGACTTGGATTACCTTCAACTTGTATATATCTATTTTCATCCATTATGTTGCAAGTGCGATAATACGCAAGTCCTTAAAGACAGGCACTTTCGAAGAATTAGTTGAATTCATTACAATTTTAACTTGATATTGGTTAAAAGATGCGATTGCATTTTGTAATGATGCCATGTATCGGTACTCTTTGAAATTAGTATTATCAGCTGCAACTGGAGATTCTAGATTTGCAAGGACATAACTTTGTTCTGTAATATCTTGTCCTTCGGTTGCAGTTCTAAAATACACATCAAAACTTGCACTAGAAGGTTTTCTACATGCAAATAATATTTTTAAGTTAACCGCATCTTCGAGAAGTGTAATTGGTCTAGTTATATGTTTACTTAATGCACTACCACCAAATGGTTGTGTTTCTGCAACAAATAGTAGTGGAGTATTACTTACACCCGCAGACGCACCCCCAGATACTTGATTATCAATTCTGTGATGAACTGCAAGTAGTCCACTTCTTTGTGTATCGATTACTGGTGACACATCTGCACGAGTTGTATTCATATTTGCACGAATAGTTGTAGATTTTTCACCCGCACCTAATTGTGCAGTTTCATTAGCTGCAGTTGCAAGTAATCTTGGTGCATCAAAAGAATTATCAGTATTTAATACTAAGTCCGTTGAAAAACTTGCATCTTTTGAAAATCTTGTTTCATTACCCGCAAGTGAATTACCCGTAGTAAATTTACCAGAAAAACTTAAAGTTGTATCTTCTGGAACTATATTGTCCAAAGTTGGAACAGCAATATCCATTAAAATTTGTCTGGTTGATTTAACTCTAGAACCACCAACATAACCAGATGCAGTTGCAGAGTCATTTATATTTACTTGATAAGAGTTTCCGTCTACTCCAGTAATTGTGTGTGCTTTATTTACTGCACCCGCAGAGTCTATTCCGTTTAAAACTCCAGTTCCCGCAGAGTCAAAACCACTAATTGTGACTGCGTCCCCTACTTTAAATCCATGGTCTGGTGAAAGTACAGTAATACTTGTACTACCCGAGTCCGTTAAGATTGGGTTTGCAGACAATAAATTATCTGGTACTGGTGCATTTTCAAAAGTTGCAAAACCACCCGCAGTACTAAATTCTGCTTTAAACATAGTAAACGCAAGGTCTTTAGTTTGGTCAGGCTCCCATGTAGTTCCGTTCTGTGATTTAAATAAACTTCCTAATGATGGTTGTCTGTTAATTCTTCTTTCAGTACTTCCTAATTCAAATGCATAAGTTTCACCAACATATGCATTATATGAAGTACAATCTGCAAGTAATACAATTGCATATTCGGTATCTGCATTTAAAAATACTGGTTCAGTAAATTCAAATGTACTCGGTGCAGATAAAACTGCATCTTGAGTTTGACTAGCAGGTGTATTAACCGAAGCAGGATTTAAAAATACACTTGAGCCTGGAACTATATGGTCAGAACTAGGCGCACCATTTACAACTGGTCTTATTTGCAATTGCACTGGTATTGCAGTATCTTTAGTTGAAAAATAACATTGTACTTTAGTGACAAACATACCACTTGGTGCAGTCACCATAAAGGTTTGTGCAAGTGGGTCAGACCATGTGACTTGTTCCCATGTT
>Ga0163179_10003078_pt1 | contig 11415 bp, 18 predicted proteins | sample AtlANTMetagenome_FD_109643 | JGI IMG/M metagenome (GOLD analysis project Ga0163179, IMG submission 109643) | Marine eukaryotic phytoplankton communities from the Atlantic Ocean - Atlantic ANT 2 Metagenome | ecosystem: Environmental > Aquatic > Marine > Oceanic | place: North Atlantic Ocean... | reverse complement strand
TTGTTGGGATTGCGCGGTCGTAAATCAACGAGGTCAGTTGGTATCCCATCCCGTCAGGGAAGGAAGACTTCTTGACCAGATCGATCCACGGTGAAGTGTGTAAAATACTTTTGTGGACGTCAGAACCGATTCGGTTTGCTTCTTCGGTAAGAACCGTGTTAAGAACCGCGGCGCTGTCCGCCCATGAGCCTCCTATAGCCATTGTTTTAAAAAGTTAAGTTTGTAAAAATAAGGTTGTAGACCATACTCCCGTTGGAGTTGGCCCAGTTCAAAAAGTTAAGATGAACCTTGTTTCCTTAGAACTATTTGTGGCTAGAGCAACCGAACAAGAAATTCGAGTGTGTCTCAGGAGAACTGAACTATTTGATAAGGCTAGAGCAACCAATCTCCTGTTACGGGGTAAAGATACCGGGATTATCTGACAGGGTCAATAGCTAATTTGTGAGCTACTTCTGAGCCGCCCTGTCCCGCTTGTAAGACGGGCTCTTGTAGTCCGTGGCGTAAAAGCCCGGTCCCTTGAATATTATCCCGCCACCTGATCCTATCAGCCTCTCCAGTTCCCCGCCGCACGCGGAGTCGAGGCACTTCTTGAGCTTCGGGTCGTTCATGGACTGGAAGGCCTCGAACACGGTCGTGCAGGACTTGCACCTATAATCGTAGTGGGGCATCCTACTTCATCTGTGCTTCAACAGCCTCAAGAAAGGATTTGGCATCTGATACAGCTTCTTTAAAAGACATAGTGACCACCACCTTCTTGGGCTTGTCGTGATCATACCCCGCACTTTTCAAGGCAAGATGCTCCTCAACGGTATTAGCTTTTACAGCAACCCCATCCCTATACATATTGTGGGGTTTGAAAGGTTCGTCTTTCTTTTTCATACTAATAACCAGTCTTTGGTTTGGGCTTAGGTTTGCTAGTCTTCGGCTTCGGTTTTGGTCTACTTCTCATAATATTTTTCATCACCATTTAACTTTATTAGCCCAGTAAGCGGCTGAGCAAGGTCCTTTAGCTATGTTTTTTCTGTGTCTGCTTTTGAACGCTTTACGCTGTTTCGCGCTCTGATTTGTCTTGGCCCCCTGTTCCCCAAACCGGATCAGCTTAGGCTTACCGTTACAACCAGCGACCACTACATGGGATTTTGTTTTGTGCTTGGGCGTCCTCTTGGGTTTGTTCATACCGGAAACGCCAGCTTGTTTTAGCAGTCGCTTTCGTAACCTGTCTCTGTTGCTGGACTTGCTCATCAGTTTTTAGGGGGTGTATGACCATTGGATATCTTCTCAGCCAGCTTCTCCACATCCAACTCCAGCATGGATATTTTCAGGTTTTGCCTAACGTCATCTGGGAGACTTCCGCTCCCCCATTTGCCAGCAGGCCAGTCGCGGACAAAAATTGTGTGTTTCTCAACATCTTTCGCCATCATTTGGATTTGAAAGTCGTTGTGCTGGACAGAGCTTTGCAGGTTGCTTGCCCACCAAATGATTCCGGCGGCTTGTAGTGCCAACCCAACCCCTAAAGAAATAAGGAACTTAGGGTCTAGACTGCTTCTGGATTTGTTCTTGCACTCGCTCATCGATCAGATTCTTTGCCCCTTTTTGGGGTTTATCAAAGGTATCATCGATCAAGATAAGTGGCAATATCTCAGCCAGCCTGCCATTAGCCCTATCTATCTGAGCGGATAGGACATCCTGAGTAGCCTTTATCTCTACCAGATTAGACTCAATTCTAGAATCGATAGTCTGAACACCACTCCACAACTGGGCGGCGGCTCCTACAAACACAGAGGCAACTAAGACAGTAATGGCATTGCATACGATTTTATTCCAATCCAGTTTCATTCTGTTTACTTAGCCTTTCCCACACCACGCTATCAGACAAGTTACTGATGTTGGTATCGGAAGGTATGTCAGTGTGTTCCTTTAACCAGTCTAGGGCCTTTTCCAAGGCTGTCTTGTAATGGGAACACCGGAACTGTAGCTTGAGCTTTTGTATCTTTAACGACTCATAATCAATATAAAAGCCGTATTCCATGGTAGGAGTGCACTCCGTTTGATCATGGTAGTCTGTGTTAGAAACGTGGTCAGAAGGCATAATTTAACCCAGTGCGGCGTTAATTGCGTCAGCGAAGCTAATGTTGGAAGAAGGCTTACTGCCGTCAGCAGGTGACGCTCCGGAAACGGTAGGCTCCGCACTTTCATACTGCGCCAGTTGGTCCGTCAGGTGGTCGTTCTGCTTAGACGCTTCCACATACTGTTTAACGATGACGGGTAGTAGCTGTGAAGCTACTGAGCTGTAAGCGAAGTCAACCGGGTGGACCGTGGACGGGATCGTGTCAGCGGCCTTCGTCTGAATCGCGCTCATGTCCAGACCGTCTATCGCTTTCAAGAACGGTAACTTTTCCTGAATCCTATCCACTACGTTCTGGGTCACGTTAGACCTTAAACGTGACTCTTCCGCCGCGACCGCGTTCTGCTTCTGCTCGTCAAGATACTGGGCCTCTCGTAGAGCCTCTTCAGCGTTCTGGAACAGTTCTTCCCTTTTGTTTAGTATAGGCTTCAGGTCCTCAATGACCCGGTAAACGCTGGCCTTGTCCCTGTCGGTAGCCCCGTAAAGTAATTCAGACAGGCGCTCGTCCTGCGCCGCGGCGTCTTCTAAGGTCAAGGCGTCCACTACGCTGTCCGGGTCCGCACCGTATCTCTCGGCCACGGCGACCACGGTGTCGAGCAACTGATTCAACGGTTCCTTTACGGTCTGGACGTAAGCGTCTGTGCTCTCTAGGTCAGTGATTGACTTCTGCCTCTCGTATTCGGTGACCTTGGCCTGTAAGGACTCGATGTCCTTGTCTTCCACAAGGCCACTCATTTCCTTCATCTTCGCCTCCTGCTCGCGCACGGTCTGCTGGAGAGTCTCCAGTTCAGAACGGTTAGACTTCAGTTCGGACTTTAGTTCCTTAAACCTGTTCGCGGCCTTAGGCGTCCAGTCGTCTCCTACGTCCGCTGTTAGGGACTCTAAAAGGTCCGTCTCTGTCTCCTTGGTCGGTTCCGCGTCAGCGGCGGGCTCTGCCGTAGTAGTTTGTTCTGGTTCGGGCGTGGGTTCGGGCGTGGGTTCGGGCGTGGGCTCAGGCGCGGGTTCAGGCGCTGACTCCTCTAGACGGGACATGGCCATCTCGAGAGCCTCGTTAAAGTTAGCGGGCTCGGCTGGCTGAGTGTCAGGAACCGCTTCCACGGCTGGAGCTTCGGCGGCTGGAGCTTCTACTGCTGGTGTGTCTGTATGTGTGACCATTCCTCTGGTTGTGTGTTAGGTTTTTGTTTAGGCGTGGTTAGTCGATAGAGATCGTTGAAAGCATCACGATACCCCGCATACCAAGCATGACGGTGGCTATTTGATCCGGGGTCTCCACTGATCGTGCTGTTAGTGGGTCCCGCGATTTCTTTGAGTATTGCAACTGCCGTTTGGAAAGCCTCAGTATCCAAGATAGCTCGCAGTTCCTCAATTTTCTTTATGTCGTTAAACCACCTGTCTAGTGGGACGGGCAGTGGTATTAGTTTACCTTTAGGCTTTTTAGCGGCGGGCATACACCCCTATGACAGATTATCGCGCATTTTCAAGACATTTTCTGCGTCTCTCATCGCTTGCTCCTGCTCAAACTTGGCCTGTTTCAGGCTCATTTCAAGCTCGGCCTTCTGTTGGGCCATCTGTAACTTTAACTGATGCTCCTGCACCTTAGCCGCCATGGGGTCCTGTTGGCCCTGCGCGGGGGCCCCGCCTTCCTGAGACGCTATCTGGGCGTCCCTCTGCATCTTCTGGACCTGCTTGCTCGTGTTATTGATCATCTCCTCAGCGAATTGTAGTGACTGGTTCGCGTCCGATATCAGGGACTCCGAGGCCGGGTCTCCGGCAAGGGCCTGCACCGTTTCGCCAATGTGCTGGTAGAAAGCCTGCAACGCAGGCAACGCCTGCACAGGGTCCGCGGCCCCAGCGTTCAGTTGCTCAATGATCTGCATCATGGCCGGAACGTGGGCCTGTAAGTGAGCGCCGTGTAACTCGGTCGATACTACCGGGACGGGGTTACCCATCGTCAGTTGCTGGTTCTCCAAGAACGCTATCTTGTCGTCCACTGTCTGCCTCGCGTCCTCATTGGCCGGGGCGTATCTGTTCGCTAAGTCATGCCCAACGCGTGTAGAGACGATATCTCGGGTGAGATTTCTTCGACCGACCTCGTCGAATGATCCCGAGATACCCTGCAACTCGCGCAAGGCTACCAGTCTGTTGGCGTAACTGCCATTACCAATAGACCGGACCGCCTTTGTCCGAGCAACGTCCAGTGTCCTCACGAACTCCTCCGGGACGCCGCGCATCTCGCAACGGGCATAGAAATCTTTAAGGGCGGGGTCGTTCTTCTTGCTCTCGACCACGCGCCGAACCACTTCTCGTAAGAGACGGGTCCAGCTGGAATAAAATAAGTTCAGGGAAGCTCCGGACAAGCGGGTGCTGACGTCCATGTCAGCGACCACCTGCATCTGATTCCTGTATGGTGAACTCTGTTGCGAACCGTAAGTGCTGACCGTGTCCGTGTTCAGAGCGAGCTGGTTCGATATGTCCTCCAGTGCTGGCTGAACCGCGGTTCCCAAGTTCGGTATCGCTTTCTCGATGATGTTAACGTTAGGGCTCAGGACCGCATACGCTCCGTAATAAGTAAAGCCCAGCTCGTCCAGAGCCCGTTGACTCTCTGGCTGGATCATCACGGCAGAGCCTAGCATAGCCCCGTCGATCATCTGACACCGTAAACGGTTACTGGTCTGGATATGATTAAAAATTCTATGTCCTAAGCCACGTATAGAGTGGTAAGTGCCATTACTCCCGGTCCCGTAAGTGAACATCACGTAAGCCTGCTCGGGCTTATCGTAACGGCTCAGCTTCTTATACATGAACTCTTTCGGGTCCTTCTCGGAGCAAATGTAATGACTGACCGACCCGTCCATCTCCCTGACCCAGAAGTGGAGCACGTCCACGGCAGGGTTCCGGTAACCGGAATAAATGTCGTTGTTCTTGAGCTCGGCCTGCGCCCTTTCCCAAGATCGGTTCTGGCCAGCTCCTCCCGCGGTCTCGGCGTTCTCGGTGATTACCCTCTTAACCTCGGACACGTCCCAGCCGACCTTCTCAGCCGCGGACTCGTTCTTGATAAAGGAGTATAGCTCGTGCAGGTGGTAACGCCTGCGGCCCACGGCAATGTCGATAAAGTTCTCGTTGGCCGGGGTCTGTCTCGGGATCGTTATGTCGGCAAAAGAACCGACCCTGAACCGCCACTCGTCGGGCGTGTCGAAATACGAAACGGCTACCCCGTGCTTGATGAACGTGGTGCAAAGGCGCAAATAATTGCTGTGGAATTCAGGCCAGCTACGCATCAGGTGCGTGAGTTCCTCGGCCACGATGTCTTCGAGAGGACCCACCTCGGAAGGCTCTCCCAGAGTGGCTCGCACCTCGACCAAACGCTCGAGCGAAGAGTAAAGGTCAACATACGCGGATAACGAAATATCCAGTAACCTCTGGGCCTCTCCGAAGTTCAGGTTTGTTTTAAGTCCCTGACCACTAGAAAACAGCTTACCCGAATCATACGGGTTAGCCCCGTCGAACATGGCGTCCACCCGGGCTCGGTTATACGACGACTGCTCGTCGGCGTGCTTCAGGGCCCCGTAAATTGTGACGGCGCTCTTAACGTCCTTTAGCCTACTGGTTACGGGCTTCCCTTTCTCGTCGAGGGAACCCAACTCTTCCAAGGCGTCGATCTCCAAAGTGGTTGAGGGCATAAGCTAAAAGTTAAGTCTTTTTTGGCTCACAGCAAGACCTAATCGTTCCACGTCATGCGGACCACGTCCTCTACCTTAATCGCTTTCCGCGCACGGTGTCCGTCGAACAAGGTCACGTAAGGCACGTCCCGTAAGGTCCGCTCGTTCACCCTAAAGCACTGGCCTGACCCCGGGCCGCGCTCAGGAGGGTCCACGCAGAACACGGCCCCGTAAGGAGTGGCCGCGTATCGTGGCCAGCCCGGGACCAGTCTCGCTCCCAGCCTGTCGATTACAAACGAGGCGCTCAACCCCTCGCCGGGATCAGTGAACAGTTCTTGAGAGACCCGGGTCAGGTTCACGGACTTCCGTGTCCCGTCGTCGCAATACAGGCTCGCGTAGTCAGCGCCCGACACCCACCGGGTCTTTAGGCGCTTCCCGTTCCGGTAAACGTTCCCGTTAGGGGCGACCTCATACGACCGCGCAAAAGGGATAGGTAACCGCTCATTTTTCAAACCGATGAAGGCGTGCATAGACTTTTCAGTGTTTTTTCTATTCTCATCCTATATATAAAACTTTCTATTTACCCTGCTCACAGTTTACGCTTTTTTAGCGTTAAACTGTGAGCACTATATATATGAACTTTTCAACTACTTGCCAGAACGTGTTTTAGTTTCGTTTTATGTGTGTCTGTTACCTAGATGTTAGTTTGGGTTTAGTCAAGTGTTACGTGAGCGGTCAAAGCAGAAAATGAGCGGTCAACCGCTCATCAAGGGCACGCCGACCGCTCATTTAGGCTTTTAATGAGCGACCGCGCACACCGACCGCTCATTTCTCGCTCCGAGACTTCCTCCGGGCCTGAATTCGGTCTCGGTTATTGCGGTAGTATTCTCGGTTATATTTCTTCCTCTTCTCGGCCCACGCCGGGTCCTCTTCCTTCTTTTGTCGTAGGTTTTCGCGGATGGTCTCCTTGTTATCCTCGTAGTAGTTTCGCTGATACCTAAGACGTTCTTCGCGGTTGTCTTGGTAATATTTAGCCTTGGGTGATTCACTCATTTCCCGACTGAAAGGCCGCTCGGAATTTTGTCAAATTTTTTCATAAAGGGGCATATATAGGGGGCCCCACGCGTGCAAAAACTGCCACCCCCCGGGTGGCGTCCCTCAGGCCTTCGACTCTACATTATATACATTGTAAGAAGTTACGGATTTCCTGTCAATCCCTTGAGGATCAAGGGCTTGTGCCCACTGTGCAGTGTGCAGTGTTCCCGGATCGCTGACAGGTCAGCCTGTCCAGCTGAGCGGCCCAGCCATGACGGGCTCAGGGGGCCAGCCCGTCTTGATGCATTCTCGCTCAGCCTGTCAGCCAGTGCCTGACAGGCTGAGCCCTGCACACTGCACACTGCACACTGCACGCTGAGCCCTGCACCCTGCACGCTGTGCCCTGAGCCCTGCACGCTGAGCCCTGACCAGCTGACCAGCTGGCGGCATATAATTGAGCCCATAACCGGGCCTAAACTTTCCCTAATTCTCACTTGGACAAACGAGAAAAGCTGGCCGAGGTTGTGGAAAAACCCTGCTCCCACGAAGGGAGCCGGGAGCCAAACCGAACCAAAATACACCAGATGAAAACAACACTAGATAACATGACCCTTCCCGCCGTCCTCAGCTATGACAACGGCGGTGACTATCACGACGACCAGCGTCAGATGATCAGCGTTCTAATCACCGACGCCGAGTCGCCAATCCTCTTCTTTGATCACGTCCGCGGCATACCCGGGACTGTGCAACCCCTGACGCCCCCAGCCCCTTGGGTCACCGAGCGCGTCATCAGCCCCCGGGTAATCACTAGCCACGTCAGAGGCTGTTACGTCGGCGGCAATTACGAGCCGATCAGCCCGGACGAGTTTAATAACGCCGTCGAGGAAACCTGCATCGAGGAGCTGACCGAGAACGGCCAGCTGATCGACCACCGCGGACAGTGTGAGTGGTTTGCCAAGTGCCTACACCCGGCCACCCGGTCAGTGTCTCACCCTGTTCTTCATCACGTGCCGTGCTGTGAGATATGCGCCTCCCGTGCTTCCCGATAATCACCCCCATTAACTCGAACCAAATCGAATCATGCCTAAGACCATCAAACAACTCGAAGCCGAGCACGCTCAATTACTCAACGAATACGACCAAACCGGGCAGGCCCTGCACGGAGTGCAAACCGCGCTCCGCGTCCTGAGTGCAGAGCGTGAGACGCAAGAGGCTCGACTGCAAGCCATACTCGACGCGCTGACCGAGATGCGTAAATCCAAATAGTCACCCCCATTAACTCGAACCAAAAAATAATAATGCACACCAACAACGCAACCTACATCGATATGCTGGCGATCCAGCGCAAGCAACTCGACGACAAGATCGCCGAGCTCCGTTCAATCGCACGCAACTTGCCGTTCATACTTCACGAACTTAACCAGCGAGTCATCGAGGAAAATTCCAAGATCGATTTCGACAAGCCAGCTATCAATCAAGTGTTCCGCGGCCACAACATCGACTCTGCTGTCGACAAGATTGTCCACAACCTGACTCACACTGACTAGCCCTGAGCGGTGAACGGTGCACGGTGCACTGTTCACCCCTCAGTGCTCAACCTGAGCCACTGAAACTGAAATTAACAACACCAAGATAATGCAAGAAATTAACAACCCATCAGCCGCAATCGACGCCATCTCAAAAGCTATCACCAACGATATCGAGAGCCTCAATAAAATTAAAGACACAATCATCAGAGACGCTCATTTATTCGACTTCACGGACAAGTCACTGCTCACACTCATCAAGGTGATTCGCCAGCTCAAAGCCGACTACGACGAGCTGTCATCTGACCACCAAGCGATGGGCGTTGCGCTCAGGCAGGCTCACAAGAACGTGAACAGTCACACAGCCCGGTGCACTGACCTTGAAAACCAGCTCGAGGCTGAGCGTAGGTTCCAGCTCCTAGCCGATGACACCGTGATAAGGCAAACCGGGGCCGTGGATAATTTCTGCGATAACGGGCAGTCTTTTTTGGATAAGGGCAGGGCGTCCCGTGCCAAGTGTGGCCTCGAGTCTGGCGACCGCCTAGAAGTGCACAGCAACCAAGCTGACCGTGAGGCTGTCGTGCTCGCCGTCCTTTTTGATGAGCCGAGTGCCTTATGGCACGCTCTGATCGAGCTGTGTATGCCAAACGGCTCAACGTCACTTGGCATACTCATCGCTGATGAGGACGGCACGTTCGCGGAGCGTGACACCGACCGTTTTGGTCGTCACCGCTACATCGACAAGAACGTCAGCTACGCCAAGCTCCCGAAAAAGTGGCTCCGCGCTATCGGCGAGCAGGCGACCGAGTCGACCGAGGTGACCGCCGCCTACCCCCACAGCGAAGTTCTCTGCGGCCAATCTCAGAACGGCTCGATCTACATCTACCGCGACGGCGAGCTGGACGAGGTCGACCCTGAGCAATACTTCAGCGGGAAGCTCGAAGACTACCCTCAGCGCGACAAGTGGACGGGCCCGTGGAAGCGCCGCCAAAACCTGCACCGCGAACGCGCCGAGAACTTCTTTTACATCTAATGAACCCTGAGCGGTGAACGGTGCACGGTGCATTGTTCACCCCTCAGTGCTCAACCTGAGTCACTGAAACCAAATAAAAAACAACACATAAAATAAGATGATACATCTATCAGAAATCACCGCACCCGCGGCCACTACACCAACACCAACACCTGAGGTCAGCCCAGCGGCTAACCTCGGCATCGACGCCCTGTTTGCCGACATTCAGAGCGCCAGCAAGGAGGACTATATCTGTCCTCGTAAACAGCTCGTCTTTACTCACGACGCGGACACTAACCGCTATGGGATAAACCTCGACCGGGCCGACGGCCTGACAGGCTACCAGTTCCGCACGAACAGCGTGTTCAACAAACAACTGGCGAGCAAGTCTGCTCCCGGTGTGCTGGCCCTGTCCCGTCACTTGCACCACACAGGTCAGCAAGACCTGTTGTGCAAGGTCATCAACGAGCAGTTGATCCGCGAGGAGAATGGCCGTGCAATGGTCCGCACGATTCAACGCGGCGACGGTGTGCGCCGTGCCCGGGCAATCGCTTCGGATATGTTCCGTCCAATTGATGACGACATTATCTTTGACTCGCTGGCCCCGGTGCTCGACGCCAAGCGTCAGGAATACATCACGTTGGGAGGCCGACGCACTGACCTGCGGACGTATGCCAAGTTCATCACCCGCGACCCAATCCTCTCGATTGGCAAAAGGGAGTGGCACGCTGGCGTTATCGCCTCAAACTCCGAGGTCGGAGCTGGCTCATTCTCACTGTCGGCGTTTATCTCGGATAGCTTTTGCAAGAACGGGATAATCTTCAAGAAAATGGAGGTCGCCAACATCAGCTACGTGCACCGCGGCTCCCGGTTCACAACTGACTTCGGCAACATACTTGAAGACCGCTTCAAGGCGGCTGAGCTGGCGAGCATCCGGGCGCTGGTTGCCGACGCTGTCGACACCGCGTTTAACTCACGCCATCACGACAAGCTGGCCGACTACATCGAGCAGTCACACCAGCGGCTCATCACTGGCGACGTGCCGACCGTCTTGGACAAGGTCGCTAAGGACGTCAAGCTGACCGAGGCCGAGCGCACCAGCGCCCTGCTACACATGGAGAGCGATGAGGCGCACCAGTTCGGAGTGCAGGCCGCTATCACCCGGCTCGCTCAGGACGCCAAGACCTACGACCGACGCATCGAGCTCGAGCAGGCTGGCGGCGCTGTCCTGACCATGACGGACGCGCAGTGGAACCGTGTCGCTGACCTCAAGGCCGCGTAACTTAACCGGGCTCCCTGCACGCTGTGCAGGGGGCCCACAACACCACATCGATATGGATAAATTAGAAGCATGGGACGCCCTCCTCGAGCAGGGCGTATCTGAAGATACATTGCAGGTCGTCACCGCCATTAACGGCTGGTCGACTGACACGATGGAAGCGGTCTTGTTCGCGGTCACTGGATACCGCTCATTTGATCAGCTCAAACAGGAGGTGAGCGCGTGACGGTTTACCTGATCAAAGTCGGCTCACGCTGGGCGCTCGTGTCAAAGAACGAGCCCGGGTATGAGGTGCGGTTTGACAACAGGTCAGCCGCGCTCAACTACGCCCGGTCTACCCGTTGCCGAGTGGCGCGCCGAGCTGGCTGGGATCGCGCCGACGTCCAGACCCCGCCGACGCCCGTCCTCGATGATGAGCTGAGCCCGGATGAGCGCCGTCAGCTGAGTGAGCGGCTGGCCGTGGCCCAGCGTGCCCGGGTCAGATACGTCCGGGCCCGTTCCCGGGACGGGGTGGCCAACTGGCTGTTTCCACTGACAAAAGTGTCAGGCTGGATTTACCGCCGCGCCGTCCGCGCCCTGCGCTCCTGAGCCCTGCACACTGCACACTGCACACTGCATCACGGCACGGCCCCTTACCGGGGGCCGTGCTTTTTTGTGCCCTGCTCCGAGCCTGTCGGTCAGCCTGTCAGGTATCGCCGACAGGCTACCTTGCCTCCCGTCCTGACGGCCAGCCTAGTATTAAGGGAAGAATGAGATTCGGGGGCGAATGGGAGTAGCTT